>Ga0247763_1000945_pt1 | contig 17370 bp, 17 predicted proteins | sample UWRJL141409B4_FD_179926 | JGI IMG/M metagenome (GOLD analysis project Ga0247763, IMG submission 179926) | Plant litter microbial communities from Arlington Agricultural Research Station in Wisconsin, United States - UWRJ-L141-409B-4 | ecosystem: Environmental > Terrestrial > Plant litter >...
CCACGTCTGTTTCTCGCTCTCGGTGCTGTCATGCGGTGGTGGAAGGTTCACCGCACTTGCCAGTCCCTTCTGAAGAATTGACTCGTACAGTTGTGATGTTGGGGCTGGTGTACCTAGAAGAGACCTGTACTCCTCTTCGCAGCCGGGAAGGAGGAACAGCACTGCCTTTCCTGACCGACCAGCACGAGCGGTACGACCGATACGATGGAAGTGGTCTGCCACTGCGAAAGCTGGATCGTACTCAATGACCACATCCACAGCCGGAACATCTAGACCACGAGACGATATATCCGTCGTAATGAGAACGGCTGGTTCTGCCGAAGTAGTAAATGACTTGAGAGTTGCCGTTCGGACGGGCTGTGCTAGTGATCCATGTAACCTATGGAGTAGCACTGTAGGCGTTGCTGGTGATGTGATGTAACATGCCGGTGCAACTGTTGAGTCTGTATGCGGATCTGGTTTAGTATCTGGCACTTCTTCCACAACTGCCGTCGTTTTGAGCAGCTCAAAGTGGAAGTCGACCGAGTCGGCGCAAGAGATGAAAATGATGGCCTTCTTGACCGCACCTCGCCTGGAAAATGTCCACTTCAGATAGGCGATCAAGGTGACCAAGCGAAGTTTAGCGGGCACAATAAGACAGGATTGTTGTAGTTGTGATGGTGCGCTGAACTTGGCCTCCACGTCGGCATCCTTCTCCATGTCCGCTTTTGACGCTGTAATGTGGACGGCATCTTCCAAACTGATCTCTCCCAGTTTCTGGACGTTCATCTTCATGGTGGCCGAGCAGAGAACCGTTACCCTCCTCGATGGTAGAACGCCATCCAAAACCAGTCCTTCCTTGTTCTTATCCTGGAGCTTATCCTGTCGGATCTTGCTGACAATTGTCCTGATGTCGTCTTCAAAACCCATCTCCATCATCCGGTCACCTTCGTCGAGAACCAACCACCGAACCATGCCAACTTCGAGGACCTTGGTGTTGTCGAGGTGGTCAGTTAGACGACCTGGTGTGGCGATTAAGATGTTGGCACCCTTTCTGATGCGCGCCTTCTCCGATTTCTTGCTCTCTCCTCCAATGACCGTAGTACATACCAGCCAGGGCGTGCACCGGAGTACTTTTTCGAGCACAACAGATATTTGCTTGCATAGTTCTCGGGTTGGTGCCAGAATGATAGCAAACAGCCCGGAATTGCGATGCACCTTGGTCCCATTGGAGCTGCCATCATCATTTAAGCTCAGCGCGACGAGACGGTGGACAATCGGCAGCAGATAAGCCAACGTCTTTCCGGAACCAGTCTCAGCCTGAAGGAATGCGTCGCTATCATCTTTGATGAGCTGTGGTATTGTGTTTCTTTGGATCGCTGTGGGTGCCTTCATCTCCAGCTTCGATGCCAAGTGTTGAGCAACTCGCCGACAGAGACCAAGAGCATGGAAACTTGCGGCTTCGTCTGAGAGGGGGGCATTGGAGGGTACGGCGGGCTCGACTTCTTCGGGCTGTTCCTCGAAAGCGGTGACAGCCATGGGGTTCTTGGTAAAGATACTCGACGAGATGGCGCCCGTCTTCATAGCGTAGCTAGGCGCATATTCGCTGGAGCTGGCGGTCTTTTGGATCTTGAAGTGCCGGTCGACGGTGCCATCTTCAGTTCGCATTCGTTTCGCCGGTCGATTCGCATCGTTGCCAGAGGATTTTTGCGATGTCTTGAGGTTGTGTTGAGCTCGAACTCGGTCTCGCCAACGCCCTCCCTTGAACTTGACCTGGTTGGTCAAGGGCGTATCTCCAAGCTCAAAGTTGAGCAGCATGCCATCGTCAGCCATTTTGGATGCGGTGGGTGGGCGATTGGTTTGACGAGCTCTGGTTCTTGATGCTGCACCAGAAAAAGTTCCAACTAGACCCCGCGAATGAAGAATTAAGGTGGGGCGGACGAAATCTTGGCGACAAAATTCTGCACTAAAAGCTTCACCGCTTTCCTTTCCTCGACGAGTGCAGGGATCAGCGTGGCAGCTCCAGACCCATCCTCAAGCTTGTGAACATTTACAACTCAGAAGTGAGTCAGTCTTGAGGGTATACGTTCCAGGGCATAAGTAAAGGACGGGTGTTACCTCCAAGTGTTGCCAATGTACTTATTGCTGCGAAATGTTATCATTGTGCGGTTGTCTTATCGGGGAGAACCACTTTGCAGCTCACAACTCAACAGACAACGTGACGAGGAAACGCATCCCATCATCTTTAGGGCGCTACCACGAAATATGGCTATATAGACATTACCGAGATCCTATATTACACCGCCAGCCATGAATTCCTTCTTTAACTCTCCTCCAACTACTCTTGGTGAGTCCCCCCATGATGATGATGAAGAATCTCATCCGTGGACAACATGGAAACGCGTCGCCTCGGTTGGCCATTCACCTCGCTGGTGACCGCGGAGGCCAGACTCTCAGCAAAAGGCGAGCGTTTCCGTAGTGCTGGTCCGTAATAGTACACAGCGTACACAGCGCAGACCAGCACCAACGAGATGCCAAACAGAATCGTGCTCGCAATTTCCAGGTGTCGAGATCCGCCAATGTTGGTGTAGAACGGTATCGCTGGCACGGTGAGCACACCGGCAAGAAAGTCGCGGGCCCATCCGTTACCGCCTGTCGCAGAGGCGGCGTAAGGACCGTAGGCGCAGATCATGTACTGTAAAGAGAAGTTAGCATCTTGACAGGAGTCAAGTCTAGCTGGGTACAGGACTGACATCAATGCTAGCCATGTAGATGGAGTAGTTGGCAATACCGATGATACCTGAGCCCACCATTGTACCAATCCAATGCGTAGGCGGTCCACCAGAGGTCCACGCAAAGATGATGAGACCAATGGGCAAACAAGGCGCGGTATACAACAACCACCAGAGCCGCGACTCATACTGAGCATGCTCATCCCCTGGCTTCAGTTGTCGTTCTTTCTTGTTCCGCCATATCGCCGGGGTAAATGACAACCAGGCAAGGATGTAGCCCAGACCAATGGGGATGAAGGCGAGCCCCAGTTGGATGGTCGAGAATCCCCACTGGTTGTAAACAAGGGCCAAGGACTGGATCTGCATGAAAATGAGGGCGTCGGAAAAGCCCGATAAAAGAGACAGAGTGAGGACAATCGGCTCTGTGAGAAACATGCGGAATGGCCGAATCCAGGTCTGCATCAACTCCTTGAAGGTGAAGCGCTCCCTAAAGGGTTCGAGCTCGTTTGGTCCGTAAACATTGGGTGACTGGCCCGACGTCCGGCGCTTCTTGGCAATCCTGTCCAGAAGAATAGTCGCTCGTGTTTCGGGAACCAAAAAGAGATGCAAGATCTGGACAAATCCGCCAAAGATGAGCTGGATCCAGATGGTCCACCTCCAGTCGAGATAAGTCTCAATGAATCCTCCAATAATGGGTCCGAGGATCGAGCCTGCCACGGAGGAGAAAACAATATAGGCGACAGCATACTGCTGCTCATCGGGCTCAAACACATCAGCTATCATGCCAAGCGTGACGCTACCACCAGCAGATGACAGCCCTCCTAGAGCACGGCCCACCAGGATGGTGGCAAAGTTGGGTGCCAGTGCCACAGGAAGACACCATATGTTGACCAACCCCAGAGACAGCTGCAAGATTGGCTTTCTCCCAAACTCTTCCGACCAGGGAGCCCAGAGCTCACACCCAAAGGCATACGTGACCAGGAAAATGGCAGCGCCCACTCGAGCGGCCTGTTCGCTGATATGGAACTCGCGAGATATCCCGCCAATGCCGTTTGAGTAGAGTGACGTGTTGAAGTTCATCGAGGTCTGGACGAAGAAGATGACGGTGAGGATCATCCACTTTTTCCAGCTGGGGAAGGAGAAGCCGAGCTCATCCCAGGCATCTTCCTCTTTGAGCTCGATCTTGCCGTCTGGTCTCTTTTCTGGTTTGGCGATATGTTGTTGGCAAGTGGTGGGCGGTGTCTCCGGCCTCCGAGGCGAGTTTGATGTTCCGCCCGTGGTGCCAGTGGTGCTTTGAGCGGCATCCAGTGTCTTGTCGGAATCGGTTCCCGCGGGTTCTTGAGTGGACCTTGCAGGACTTGTCATGGCGTCACCTTGTCAGGGACGTGAAAAAAAAGGAAGAAGATATAAGCAATAGCACATCGAGAGAAATATTCGGGATAACAATAAAAAAGCATCCGATGTATCTAGTAACCGTGTTCAAGATATATAAAAACCGTTGAACGTTGGCGAGCCGACCACCGACCAAGCGGACCGCTGACGACATGGCTCTCGCTCCCCGCCACAAGGTTCAACGCTTGCTGATCGCTTTGGCAAAGATCCATGATTCGTGCTGGATCACGGGTTTGCGTTTGGAACGGAAATCAAGTGTGTGGTCAGACATCTGGACCGTGCCGAGAAAAGGGGCAAATGTTGTCAAAATGGAAGAAAATGGGAGGAGACAGAGGCTGTGAAATTTTGAGCAGGGGTGACTCGATCGGGGCGATTATTTTCGAGCGCAATTCTGACATTTTCTGTTAGAGAATACTTTGTTTGAGCGAGAAACCGTTTGCACGGAAGGAACATATCTCAAGAACGAGCTGCAGAAGTGTGTGGTCGAACATGGGATGTCGTCGCCGCCGCGATCTGGAAGAGTGGGCCCGATCGATGCCAAGCATTGGCCGCCTCTTGCGTCGCAGGCCACAGGGTTCTGCAGGGTTCCAGGTGGGCCTGTGGAAAGAGTCGACAGTCGACCTGAAGGCACCATTGCAAAGTCTACAGACAAAACCGCGTCGATGATCAATACTGTGCTCACGGGATAATAGTTTTATTTTGTTGCAGCGAATCAAGATCCTGATCTTAGACTTTGAAGAGGTCAGTTCTGATGCCAGAATTGCAACGCCACGGCTGGGAATGGCAAGCTGGCGTTCGCTTGCGGCTGCATCCACGGCTACACGTCCGTAAACCTCCAAATGCCTGCGTATGAACTGTTGCGCCTTACCCTCGCAAATTCCAACACGAGACGTTTCAATCCAAACGCTGACGGCGTTGGCCGGGCCCGTCATCCGATTTTATGGCACAGCACGACTGTTGGTCGGGCAAATCGGAATTTCGGGACCGAAGGCTGCCGTTCTCAGCCCCAGCGCGTGAGATTGGCATGGCCAGCGGGTGCCAGCTTCATAAAATCGCGCCCTTGGACTTCCCCAAAGACCGACTCCGAAAAAGTGCAAGCCAGCCTTTTAACCGTGCGACGTTTCCTGCAGCCAGCTTGACGCCTTTGCATCGGTGGTCCGGATAGCGTTAACGGTCTCCGTCCGGTCCTTTTCGCCAATTGTATTTAATTGAGAGCACCCAGCTTCGCCAGTCTTCGCCATGTCCCAAAGACCTCCCTTCCGGTCTCTTCCTCCGCGTCCATTCCCTATCCAGGCCAGACTCGGCGCAATGAGCACTCAAGTCGCTATCGCAGCTGCCGTTGCTGGCATTGGCGCGTATGCCCTGTACATGCGGAGAAATGCAGCCCCACAGACAGGAAAGCCAATTTTTGGTAGCTTCGGTTTCCACAGCCTGAAGCTCCACAGCTCAGAGCTGATCAACCACAACACCAAGAAGCTGCGCTTCGAGCTCCCCGACGCCAGCCAGCCCAGCGGCCTTTCGCTGTCGTCAGCTCTCTTGAGTGTTTCGTTTCCAAATGGACGTTGGCTTCCCGTCCTCCGGCCATACACGCCGACAAACGATTTGGGTCAGTTTCTTTCTTCACGCGCTTTGATGCCAAAAAGTCACGTGCTAACAATGACCAGCGGAGCCCGGTTACGTTGAACTGATGGTTAAGCTTTACCCGGGGGGCAAGCAGAGCTCACATATCCACTCGCTAAAGCCCGGCGATTCGCTGACTTTTGCACCCATCCCGGAGCTCAAGTGGACACCCAACAAGCACCCCCATCTGGCCATGATTGCAGGCGGTGCCGGCATCACGCCCATGTACCAGCTTGCGCGGGGCGTTCTCAAGAATCCTGAGGACCAGACTCGCATCACCCTGGTCTGGGGAGTCAACACCGATGAGGACATTTTCCTCGGCAAGGAGTTCGGCGCACTTGAGAAGGAGTACCCTGGTCGCTTCAAGGTGCACTATGTGGTCGCTACACCCGACGCCAACTCGCCCCATCGTAAAGGTTTTGTCACGAAGCAGATTCTCGAGGACCTTGGTTTGAGTTCCAAGTCAGAGAAGAACCAGGGCACCAAGGTTCTGGTCTGCGGTCCCCCGCCCATGGAGAAGGCTCTCAAAGGGACCAAAAGCTTCCTTGGCGGTGCCAAACCTGGTTTGTTGGCTGAGCTGGGGTACGGCGCGGACCAGATTTTTAGCTTTTAATTGTTGGGCTGGAGTTTGGCATTGTAAATAAGGCAGTGGGAGGTTAGGTAATACTCATAGGGAACAGTGCTTTTATTCGCTTCAGATTCCTGTCTATGGTGTTCGTGAAGACCCTTACCTACAGTCACAAGGGAACAAAATTAAAAGGAACAGTTAACGTTGCCGGTCCATGCAGTACCTCTTGGCGCAGAATCTCGATCCCGAAGCATCCAATCCGAGACGAGTACCTTGATCGGGACTGATACTTACACGGTCTTTATCACTGGCAGACGCATCATCAATACGCTCCTTTTAAGGCGGGTTCCAGATAAAATCCCAGTCCGAGTTGCCGTATCAGCTGGCCCGGTAATTGTCGTCACCCTCCCGTAGCTCGGGAATCGGAATTGAGCGTAACCCTGACTCAGCCTTCCAACCTCGGCGGTTTACGCAGATAGCTTACTCACGACGTCCAGTCGGCTTCGTCCGCGTATTTGTGTACGGAGCACCCGTGCGGGAGGAGATATCTCAAGTGATGTCATGGTGAATGCAATACAATAGAGTTATGTGGTTGCTTTGCAGGAAGATGCTTGCCATTGATGGTGACGTTGCATGGGGCTTATACGGGCCGGTCCAGTTGGGCTAGGTTGAGGGTTGAGGATGTAAGTCTGGTAAGTATTTAAGTTGAGAGATGTCTTGCTCTCTGTATTTGGCCGACAATATCTTTGACTATTAACCAAAACTCTACCTCTTCTGGTTCAGAGGCAGACAATAACAAGAAGAAGAAGAACAACAATCCAGTCTTAAAGCCGACACCATTGAACATCTCGATATCTACCTACACAACAACCATGAAGTACCAATCTACAACTTCTTCCCTTCTCCTCCTCACCCTCTTATCCGCCTTGAAAGTCCACTCCTCCCCTATAGTCTCATCATCTCCCCACTGCAAAGACTTCAAAATCCCCATCTCGATAAGCACCTCGAACCTAGCCTTTGGCCTTCCCAAATTCACGACAAATTTCGACGTCGCCAACTTTATTGATACCATTTCCTCCCGAAATGCATCCACCGCCGCGACCGTTGTTGCGGGGAATCGGCAGAATGTTTCGGCGACGTATTTCATTTCTGGGACGTTTTGTCAGCCCCGTTCCCCTCACAGTACTCGTGGGATCACAGATGAAGAGGGTCAAGGGGAGACGGTACTGATCGCAACGCACGGATTGAATTTCGATAAATCCTACTGGGATCCGGAGATCAAAAAAGAGAAATACAGCTTTGTAAACTTTGCTGTGAACCAAGGCTATTCCATCCTCTTTTACGATCGGCTAGGGGTCGGCATGTCGCAGCGGGTTTCCGGGTACATCCCACAGTTGGGAAACCAAGTGGCTATTTTGGAAGAATTGATCAAACTGGTCAAGGAAGGAAAGTTTATAGAGACACCTCAAAGAAAGAAAGTGGTGTTGGTGGGACATAGCTTCGGCAGTGCCATTTCGTTGAACCTGGTTGCGCAAGACCCCGACTTGGTCGATGGCGTGGTCCTGACGGGGTTTAGTCTGAACGCCACGGCCAATAACTTGCTGGGGTTCGTGGAAGGGGTGGCGCCGAGGATTGCGAGCCAACAGAACGGAAAGCGGTGGGGAGGATTGGATACGGTGAGTTTTTTTTTTCCTTTTTCATCTTTCCTCTCCTCTCCATGAGATTGAACTGGGAAATAAATACTAACTTGACCTGCTTGATTCAGGGATATCTCATGCCAGTGGACATTTACTCAAACGTGGCCTCGTATGTTATCTGACTAGTAACTGAGAGTAATAAACACTGACACAGTATATCTAGGTTCTTCAAAGCCCCCGATTATTCCCAGGCCGTCGCCGAGTATGCCGATGCCACCAAGGCCCCATTTGCCGTCACGGAGCTGTTGGCTGATAGCCATGTGGTTGCTCCGCCATATGCCTTCAAGGGAGCCGTCATGGTATGTCTGAGTTATCATTGCATAAAGTGGGGAGCTAACACCAACATGAATAGATTCTGACCGGGCAATACGATTACATATTTTGCACGTCCGAGTAAGAATTCCAACTCACTATAATGTCGCAAGTTTTGAGGCTAACCTTTTCCGTCTAGCTGCGATGGAGGCGTCTTGGAAGTCCCAGCAAAACAATACTTTAAGAATGCGCGCGCCTTCAAGGCTAGCAGCTATCCGGGCGCAGGCCATGGGCTCAACTTCCACCTGAATGCTGCGGGGTCCTTCAAGGAAATCACCGACTTTCTGGGGAAGAATGGCTTGTAATTATGGGATTTAGTCTGGAAATTGTACGACACGATACAGAAGGACGAATGTAAGTCTTTAATCTCTCCGGGCTTGGGCAAATAGAGATTTTTTGGGTGGACGGGTTCAACCCGTGACGTACTCGGCCAAGGGGAAGCTACGATGGGTGTCAAACCAGGGGGGGTGAAATCCGCGGATCGTCGGGTGCTCTTTCCCAAACATCCAATCTTTTCGCACAGATTGACGTTCTACTCCGAGATCGGAATATCATCGCAGCTCAACTCTACACCTTCAATCCACTGTCAAGTTCCAGTCATTTAATCACGTGGCTCGCCCGGTTCTCTTCTACATGTCTTGATTGGCAGCTATCCTCCCAAAGCAGTAAGGTGCACCCACCAAGTCGAAGTGATGGGCTGCCTCCCGCAGCCTGATGCGCTGGGCCATTAGCTCAATTCTTGACCCACTTGCTCTCGCAACCGAACTGCTTTCAAGGCTTTACCAGATCCTGGACGCGCTGCCCTAAAATGCCTTCAGGTTGTCATCTCGATTGTTACAATCCACCAGAGGAGTTGATTCCGAACCCAGATATCGGAGGGACAGGGGTAAGTGGGTCAGATCCGACGGCTGGGTGCATACTCTGTTCTAACGTCATGTCAAGGTGCTTATTGGCTTCATTGGAACTGCTTGGTTTGCGGTGTTGATGGTAATATGCTATTACCACCTCGCTTTTGACCCGACGCGTAGTCCGTACTGGAGCCCGCAGGCCTCGGCCTGTCTGCAACTCAACTCTGCAGACGATGCCCACGAATTCATGCCAAACTACATCGATGAGCTCGCCATAAAGTGGTCGAGCTCGATGGGCCGCTTTCTTTTCAGCCGTTTCCTTGACAAGCCGCTGTACGAGCGTTTTGCTCAACGCGCAAGATGGTAAAAGGCATTCAGAACGGTGGGTGAAGGTTCGAGTCCAGTGAGCTACAGGCTAGTCTCAACTAACCAGACATTAACTGGCAGGCTATTCTCAGTATGTGCGACATTCAGATTCTCACAGGAACTGGCATTCTTCTCAGCACCTACATTGGCCTCTCTTGCTATATCTCAGCATACCACTGACAGCTGGCGGTTCATCTGGCCTGGTTCTCAAACATAACCCACCTTGCTTGCTTAACAGTTCTCCGGGGATACTTACACCTCCACCCCCGGGAGCGAAATATCAGGATCCTGTGCATGACTATTTTGTGTCTGGGTCTGATCGTCTCATTATGGCCGACTGCCTACCTTGGTTGGGCTCTTGACGAATCTTTCTCCCGATTATTCACCTTCAACGCGCGTTGTTTCTTCGACTTGAGTTTCGGAAAGGCCTTCTCCGAGAAAGATAGTTTCAGCAGGCAGACAGCGCGCGAATCCACGGTGGTTTCGATTGTTTTGATCTCTCTCAACCTTTTCACTCGCACCATCAAACTGATGAAGCCATGGGCCGACCGTTTCCGCAAACTATCTCGAGGCTCAATTGGACGGCGTTGGATGGCTTCTACAAAATCGAGCGTCGTGCAACTTGAGTCGGGTGAAAATAGCATCTCTTGTACCAGGGTTTCAATGTATATTATTTGGCCAGATTCTTCCTATCTTTCTTCTCATCGGGCCGCTGGTTATGGCTACTCAGGCGGTGATTCATCCCATAATGCAAGAAAACTTGGAGGAGGAAGATAGTAAGAACACCGAGCAAGTTGATCACAATCAGCTTTGTCATCCAAGGATCTGTCGACAGCCATGGTAAGCATTCTGCATCACATCGTTGATGGAACCGTCTCCCTGAATTTTAGAAACCAACAGTTCAGCCAGGGTCCGTTGAGGAAGAGCTCAGGCAGGTCAGCTGTGATATTAACAACCATACTGTCACGCTGTCTGCAGATCATGCAGACAGCCAACGTCAACGTCCAAACTCGCCAGCGCAACGGCCATTTGAAAGCCTAAGTTTACATTCTCTTAACCTCGAGAACAACATTTACGCTTTTCTTCAAACACGTTACCGAGACGAGATGAACATGATGGCGCCGGCATTACTTGCCTGTCTTCAAGTCGTGGTGCTTACAGTCCGAGTGTTTCTTGACCTGTGGAGAACCCTCCCGTTTGATTTCTCGGGTATGACCTCGATAATTCATATCATTGCATTTAGTATCAGTAATATTTTGGGGTTTGCTCCGGAGACCCCCGATAAATCTCCCGCGACCCCCCTCCCCACATAAAACCCACAGTTGCCAGCTGCATTGAAATTACCGGATTTCCCATACAAAACAGCCCGTTTCCAATGCAAGCGAGAGGCGCCCACCCACATCGCTGGGCTGCCATGCTCCACATGCCAGAACAGGGCGGTCTCACGCAGGCTGAAAAGCAGAAAAAATAGTTGAGCAAAAAGACTGGGCTGCGATTGATCTATCTAAGAAAACAGCTGCGTTGAAGCTGCGTTGACGCTGCGAATTGGCTGTGTTGAAGCTGTATCTACCGAAAAGAAAGAAAAACGACTGCGTTGAAGCTGCAAAGTCGACCGTGTTGAAGCCGTATCCATCTCATCTGCCGTAACTGACCACCCTAGTCGTCGCCATCCACCTCAATACAATCACGCGTAGTATCCTGATGATCCAGTTCTTCAAGGGAAGGGCCCAGTTCAAACTGGGAATAGTTGCGCCTCGCTTGGGCCGAGATATTCGCGTTGAGGGATCTTGAGCCTCGTGGACCACGCGCTAGTTGCATAAAGTCGGCGCTGGATTTCTCTTAAACTGGCCGTAACCGCTGCGCGCGCGCGGCCTGAGGGCGATGGAACGCCTAATTGAAGCTATCGCGAAGCGATACTACGGCACCAACTGAAGCGAGGTGGTGGAACCGGGGTTGTGGAAGCGAGGTGGTGGAAGCGACCCAAGCGCTGACAGGGCTGGACACAACGGCCTTGAAATTTCAAGATTTTACATACAAAAACGGGGGGTCGACTGTGCACAGCCGTCTGGCACTGTCAACGGGTGGGGAGGGGGGTCGCGGGAGATTTATCGGGGGTCTCCGGAGCAAACCCCTTTTTATATATAGGACCAATTTTGGGCTCGCTCGGTTAGAGTTGAAGTGGTCGTAGATGCTGCAGCGCAGCCTTCCAGAAATGGCTCAGAGGGTGAGCAAAACTAAGCCAATCCTGAGCGGCCCTGAGCCGGCCCTGAGCCGGGGTGAGCGACGTTACGTGGGCGCGGTACGAAAAAGGAAATTTGGTGTGCCCAGATTCGTCGCAGGAAACAGCTGTTCCGGGCGCCGTACGGCTTGCCCTTGCAGTTGTAGTCGCAGCCTATCGCGTGGGCGATGTTGTCGCCCCATTCACCCAGTCCGCATCCCGGCGCGCCGTTCTCGGCGATACAGCCCCTCGCACACGGGATGAGGTTGCCGAAGCCGTCGAGGCTCGTCAGCGTTTGGATCGACGCTGCTTCGTCACCATAGGAGCGGTCGAGCAAGGCGAGCCAGGTGGCAGCAAGGATGGCTTTCATCGTGCCGCAGAGTGCCAGCTAGGTTGCCGTGATGTGCAGGGGTGATGCAAAAGCCGGCGAGGGGGGAGTCCGAGTTCGCCCCAAGCTGAAGTGGGAGGTCAGTCAACAAACCCATCCACCTCAATTCGCGTTTGGTTGGGAAGCTCTGCCTCACCAACAAGTCCGGCCTGTGTATCACAATACTCTTACTGTTCAGAAAGTGCCCTGTTCTCGATATTCGTGCTGAGGCCCACAGGGAATAAAGTCAGGGCCGCGGGGACGTGACTGCGGCTGAAGCAAACCGCCATGTGGCTGCACTAGGTTGGTGGTGTTTCATGGGGGGACATTTCCACCACTACCGATAAATGGTGACGGTGAGATCTCTCACCGACCTCTGTCTGCAGCCACGCTGGCGCGTGTTTGGCCCACAGCCCGAACTCGCCCCAAAGAGCGACAGTTGGATTTGACGTGTTTTAAACTCAAACATATCACCCATCCACTAGAGTCTAACACCAACTCCGATATCACATGGCCCCTCGACGAGTCCCTACTACGTAACGATTGATCTCTAGCGCCCATCCTTCTTCGATATGCACATCCAAATCATATTCACCATCTCCCATGGCCAAAGATAATACGCCATCTATTGGGTGTGTTCGGCCAGGAACTCGTCCTCAGCACCGGTATTCTTTCTCCCCAAGACTGCATTCCTGGCTGGGTATCTTCCAAAACGGACCATCAGATCCACGTGCATCTTGGCAGCCGCAATGCCCTTGTCAACCCAGTCGTGCTCCTCCGCGTTCGTGCACCTCGGCTTTAGGGTGTCGCACAAGGCGCGGGCAGCGACGATGGAGATCAGGTTCTCCTGAGCCAAAAGTGCTATGTACAAGGCCGATGCCTGCATGACCGTGACCTGCTTGTCAAAGTCCCGGGCGATGGCCCTCGTGGCAATTTCTGCCGCCTTTGCATCGCCACTAAAGGCGTCCACCGAACCGCGGAAGATATTTCGCATGAGCTGGTTCAACAGAACGACCAGCCCAAGGCTGCCCTCTGGCGTGGCCGCCCAATCGTCCAGCTCATTGCCGCGGGCCTTCAGGACAAGATCGCCGAACTGGGACCTGCACTGGTCATCGAAGCCCTCGGGGGCGCGCATCCAGTCCATCGGGTTGCGGTCGAACCAAAAGGTCAGGATTCGCTGGACGTCGGGGTTCATGATCGGCGCGACGGAGGCCACGGGCTAGCGGCCGAGGTCTGATGGTAATGTTGGGATCTTAGGGCTAGAGCTTGCGGGCTCTGTATAATGGACTCGCTTGAGCACCAGGTAACTGGACACTTGGCGAGCAGATGTTTGTTGGAGTGTGAAAAATTTTGCTTGCAAAGGTCTTCTTATTGGACCTCCGGCCTTATGATCGGGCCGGAGGTGCGCCACAGAGCCCCGCACTTTGGCCAGCAGACGGACAGCAATTCAGGAAGCGGTCTTGAGTCATCATCATAAACGCGATCCCATTGGCCGGGCGCCCCATTACATCTGCGACGTCATTGGTTGGGGTGATCGATGTTCATGGCTGTCTTTGTCGGTCTGCCACCAGCCCTTGTCGCCGCTTGGAGGTGCATCGCTGGGAGGAGACGACAACGGCCAGGACTACCGGAGGAGTTACAAGAGAACGAGGACCGAGGTATTGCAGCCGAAGTCTTTTCGTCCACAACACGGCTCTTTAGCAAGCTGCAAGGCCCACCATTACACATCGACTTCCGACGACTAGTCTCAAAACCCCCCCGCGCTCGTCTTGTCACGTTCAGGCGAGAACGACAAGTCGAGTATATATAATCATCGGATAAGCTGGGTTCAATTTTCCAGGACAGATAAGCAGGCCCGGATCTGCGGGGCAGGGCCCGTACTTCACGCAGGTTGATCATTACGCTGCAACTCAGGAGGCACCAACTATAGCATCAATATGCGGGCACCCATAGTCTTGGAGGATGGCCAAAGGACAAACTGAGGTGTTTGAATTTGTGATACCGGCGGTAATTCTGGGCTTGACATATATACCTAGGGAACGCTTCACGGATATGCGGGAATGAATTTTAGAGACAGCGTTTGAGTTGGTTTTGTGGAAAGGAGTATCAGCGGATCACTGAATAACCAAATCTGTTCTCCACGCGTAAATTAACCCCAGCAGTTGAGCATACAAGTTTCGTAGATCATATCCTTCAAGGAAACCGACAAAACCCTCTTATCATAGACCTCTGTGTCTCTAGACGACACACCCTCTGTAATGAAGGGGGCGTTCTCGTACTCGGAGACATGACCTGTGATTCACTGGGATCACTCTTCTATAAACCAAGCACCCTCGCGGACACACCTCTGCCAATTTGCAGCCAAGTCATTCCACCATCAGCTCGAATGCAACCGAGTTAACACGATGCACGCAGAAGATTACGCTGTGGCCTTTGGGGTTGAACCTGTGAGCGCGATTTCCCCACCCAAGAATGGACCGAACATGTGAAGTCCTACTCATCATCATGATGCTTCCTTTTGGTTTACCTCACGATTCAAGCTCGACGCCATCCCCCGTTCCTCTCGCCGCAGCACGCTCAAGGTCCTTGTCAGCACCGAGTACACCGACCTAACCCTCCACGTCCCGTCTCACTTCAAAACACTCATGATCCTCCGCTGCGCGCCGGCTGTTGACGGAGGTGTTCTCTTCGTTGATGGCGCCTCCACCTACGCGGGAATTCGCCTAGACAGCTGGCAAGCGGACTACCGGAGGCATCGCGGTCGCCGCCTCTCATCATCGGCAACGAACGGGGCGTTTCCATCAGGCTTGCTGAAGGTGCCACAGGATGGGACCAGTTCCGCGACCGAGCCGAGTTCAGTGGCGAGGAGCAGCAGATCCTCCGCCGCACACGCTGAGACGATAAATGACAACAACAAAGGAATCGACAAGAAGAAGGCTGCCGGAAGTGCTTTGATCCTCGGCGCCGCTGTAGGGACGAGCCGTATACTTCATTCCCTGGGGCGACTTGATGAGCTACCTTCATCGCGCACTGTCTTGGCTCTGGGATATGATCAAAGGTCTGTGGGGAAGATTGCTATCCCTGGTGCAGGAATGGTTCGAAACCCGAAACACAAGGCCGAGCACCGGGAACCGTAGTTCCCAAAGTCGCCGCAGGAGCCACTATCGACACATGGCCTACCGTGAGTGATGTATGGCAATAGCTTGACGACTCCGGATTGGGGATCGATCGAGGTGGTCCATTCGGGTTGGATTGGGAGATTGTTGAGGAGGTTGTTCTCTTCTTACTCATACCCACCAAGACATTTATCTATACCCTCTTTCTAATACCCCTCCGCTTATGCCCTGCCTGATATCCTCGATGTTCTCCTTGGTTGAATGCATCCCAACAATCGTACAGGACTGTCGTAGAGAATTCATATGGCCGCTTTATCGTTAGCTATTGTACAGAAACCAGACCCTGTCGGGCTGGGGGTCTCAGGCGAAGCAGCCCGCACAGGAGGATGCCCCCCCATAGGGGGCACACGGGCGTGACCATCAGTGACTTGTATCCAGACGCTCCGCTTTCCATTGAGCCAAAGCGCAATTTTCGTGTCTAGCAAGCTGTTCCCTGACGAGCGCGATCCAAGCCTCTTCCCCTTTTGCTTAGAGATATATATTCCTCGATAATCGGCCATTCCCAAGTGCAGACGATTTCTTCCTTTGTGATGATGTACGGGTATAAAATTTCAGTATTGTACATATCGTAGTTTCCCAGCGGAAAAGTCTACGACGCCGTAGTACACCATCTCTTTGAGCGCGTGAAAGATCGGAAAGCCGGCTCTGACCTGAACCAAGTTTGTTGATAAGCGCCACACAAACTCGACCGCGTTTATTCCGTTGGACACGACTTCTCGCTCTACCGATAGTGGAATAAGGGCGGGCATGCAATCCCTAGAGATGAAGGGACTTGGCTTGGTCCAGTCGTTAGGTTTCGAGTGACGGCTCAGAGGTTCGTAGCGCCTTGCTCTCGTGTCCAGCGGATCCGAAACCCGTTGCAGTGATATCTCCGCTGTGGTCGTCCAATTTGCCTTCAGACCGGTCGCCCATAACTCTCAAGGCACCTCTCGCGCCAAGGAGCGGACCCACGACAAAATCCTCTGTTAGACCCAGCGGCCGCATCCATTAACGCTCGTCGAGTAACACAATGGTTTCAGCTGGCGGTGATAAGAGACGTTGGAATTTTCGACGCAGCTCCCTTCTGCGTAAGCGTTGCTGCTCCGAAGCCTGGCTGCTGGCATCTGCGAGTGCCATCATGGCTGAAGGATACGAGAGCTGCATTATGTTGACGAAGAAGAATTGTGCGTACATGATAATGATGGAATGACGGACGAGAAGACATCTAGGCAGGCTCGTGCCGGCATTTCGGTGCTCTGGAGAACTGGAATGCCCGGGCAGGAGCCAATAGGACTGGAGATGCGGAACGAAAGGGCTTGCTCGGAAAATGTTTGTCAGAGGACCTGTGGTGAGGCTGTTCTGCTGGACGGAACAAAATCAGCCCGCGGCTGAGGAGGGCGGCCGAGACCGGTACTGCCCATGCCGAATCGGGGATAGTATATGGCTTGAGGTAACCCAATGAGAGGAGGCCAGAGGATCCACTTCTGACCTCCTCTGGCCTCCTCTCATTGGGTTACCTCAAGCCAAGCAGGATACACAAAACAGGAGATGCAAACCGCTTGCGGTTTGCCTAATGGGCCTTGAGGAACGAATGTACAGCCCGATCATGAAGGAGCACACATGTTGTTTGGTTGGTTAGAACGAACCTGAATTGATTGTGGGTTTTTAGCTTGGTCTAGGGGCTTGGGAGCGCAGCTACGGTACTGCTTGATGGGTACAGAGCATTTGCCGCCGATAGCTGGCACCAGGTGCCGACTACTCTCATTCGAGATGTGAAAGGGCGAAATTTTATTGTCTACCGATCGCCCAGTAACCGTCCCCATTAGGCCCCGCGAAATCGGGCCCAGCGTCAGGCCCGCACGACTCGAATCGGAGCCGTCCGAGCACGTCGCCCATGAGGTCCGCGCAGCGCCCAAGCGGTGTTGGTAGCGCGATTCTGCCTGCAATGTCCCTGTAGCTGTCGCCGTGCTTCCGTTTTCTGAGTGGTCGGTTTTGGCCCATGCTGCCCTCCTCCCTGTAGATAGTGGACCAGCTGGTGGACGCGGCCGCTCTGCAGGTTTGGTTGGTGAGCCTCGGTGGGGTGCACCAGTTCATGGCGCCAATACGTTTCATCTCC
>Ga0247763_1000946_pt1 | contig 17351 bp, 13 predicted proteins | sample UWRJL141409B4_FD_179926 | JGI IMG/M metagenome (GOLD analysis project Ga0247763, IMG submission 179926) | Plant litter microbial communities from Arlington Agricultural Research Station in Wisconsin, United States - UWRJ-L141-409B-4 | ecosystem: Environmental > Terrestrial > Plant litter >...
CGCGGGCATGCATCCCTGGGGCAAGTGGGGCCGGGGGTTCGTCGCGTACGGGACGGCGGCGGCGCGCGAGGCGCTGTCCGACGCGGGCCTCGACTGGCGGGAGGTCGGCTCGGTCGTCGGGGCGGAGACGGTGCGGGGCGGCTATCCGGGATACGTGGCGGGGGCGGCCTTCGCGAGGGCGCTGGGCTGGCAGGGGGCCCGGGTGGCGAGTGTGTACGCCGCATGCGCCTCGGGGGCGCAGGCCGTCGACGCGGCACGGGCGCAGATCCTCGCGGGTCTCGCGGACGTGGTCCTGGTGGTGGGGGCGGACGCGGCGCCGAAGGGGTTCTTCCGGCCCGCGGGCGGGGAGCGGCCGGATGATCCGGACTGGCTGCGGTTCCGGGTCCTCGGGGCGACCAATCCGACGTACTTCGGGCTGTACGCGCGGCGGCGCATGGCGGTCCACGGGGACACGCCGGACGACTTCGCGCGGGTCAAGGTGAAGAACGCGGCGATGGGGGCGCTGAACCCGAACGCCCGCTACCGCAAACGGGTCACGGGCGAGGAGGTCGCCGCGTCGGCCGTGGTCGCCGATCCGCTGCGGCTGCTGGACATCTGCGCGACCTCGGACGGCGGGGCGGCGCTGGTGCTGTCAAGTATGGAGTTCGCGCGCCGGCACGGCGCCCTGGACCCGGTGCGTATCCGGGCGGTGTCCACGGTCACGCCGCGTTATCCCCGCACCGTCCTGGACCTGCCCGACCTCGCGACGGACTCGGCGGTCGCGGTGGATCCGGCGGGCGGCACGTTCCGGGGATCGATCGCGCGGGCCGCGTACGAGGAGGCGGGGATCGGCCCGGAGGACCTCTCGCTCGCCGAGGTCTACGACCTGTCCACCGCGCTGGAACTGCAGTGGTACGAGGATCTGGGACTGTGCGGCGAGGGCGAGGCGGCCAAGCTTCTTCGGGAGGGCACGACGGCGCCCGGCGGACGGATACCCGTCAACACCAGCGGAGGGCTGTGCTCGTTCGGGGAGGCCGTTCCCGCGCAGGCCATCGCGCAGGTCTGCGAGCTCACCTGGCAGCTGCGGGGGGCGGCGGGCGCCCGGCAGGTCGCCGGGGCCCGGGTGGGCGTCACCGCGAACCAGGGGCTGTTCGGGCACGGGTCGTCCGTGATCGCCGTCAGGTGAACCGCTCTCCGGGGCCATGGACCTCCCACGTGCCAGCGAACCGTTGCCGCCCGCGACCTTGACGCTCCCACGGTGCCGGTGAACACTTCCGGTGTCAGTCGGCATCGTCGCATTCCGGCGCAATCGAGGCACCGCGCCGCGCGGGCTGCCGCCCGCGCCGACGGGTCGTCCCGCACGGGCGATGCGACTGCTACGGCACGCTCGTCACGGACGCCGGGCGGGGCGCGGGACCTCCCCGCCTTCGGCTGAAGTCGCCATGGGAACGCACCCTGCACGGTGGCCCGGGGCGGATCGCCCCGGGCCAGGGCCTAGGAGCCGCCATGAGCAACGGAGACATCTTCGTCGGTGAGGTCATCGGCACGGCGATTCTGATCCTCTTCGGCGCCGGCGTGGTCGCCGCCGTCGTGCTGAACCACTCCAAGGCGAAGGACGCCGGCTGGGCCGTGATCGCTTTCGGCTGGGGCTTCGGCGTACTGGCCGGCGCGTACACGGCCGCGCCGCTGTCCGGCGGGCACCTCAACCCCGCGGTGACGGTCGGCATCGCGATCGACACCGGCGACTGGGACCAGGTCCACTTCTACGTCGCCGGGCAGCTGGCCGGCGCCTTCCTCGGCGCGGTGCTGTGCTGGCTTGTCTACTTCGCGCAGTTCCAGGCCAACGCCGAGGACGGGACCGCCCAGCCGACACTCGGGATCTTCTCCACCACGCCGGCGATCCGCCATCCCGTGGCGAACCTGATCACCGAGATCATCGCGACCGTCGCTCTGGTCCTGCCGATCCTGGCCTTCGGGCTCACCGAGGGCCTCGGCCAGTCCGGCACCGCCATCCTGATCGTCGCGTTCCTGGTGGTGGGTATCGGCCTGTCGCTCGGCGGGCCGACGGGGTACGCCATCAATCCGGCCCGTGACCTGGGCCCGCGCATCGCCCACGCCATCCTGCCGATCCCCGACAAGGGCGCGTCGGACTGGAGTTACTCATGGATCCCGGTGGTGGGGCCGCTGGTCGGCGGAGCGCTGTCCGGGCTCGTCTTCAACGCGGCCTTCTAGTTCCTGTCACACCACAGGGCCTGGCGCGGCCTCCGCAGATCCCGACGAAGGGGACGTCATGACGGACACGTTCGTCGCCGCAATCGACCAGGGCACCACGTCCAGCCGGTGCATCGTCTTCAACCAGGACGGCGCGATCGTCGCCGTCGACCAGCGCGAGCACCGCCAGATCTTCCCCAAACCCGGCTGGGTGGAGCACGACGCCACCGAGATCTGGTCGAAGGTGCAGGCCGTGGTCGCGGGCGCGATCGCGAAGGCCGGGCTGCGCGCCGATCAGATCAGCGCGCTGGGAATCACCAACCAGCGCGAGACGACGGTCCTGTGGGACCGCGCCACCGGCAAACCGGTGCACAACGCGATCGTCTGGCAGGACACCCGTACCTCCGCGCTCTGCCACGAGCTCGGCGGCCCGGACGGACAGGACCGCTTCCGCGAACAGACCGGGCTTCCGCTGGCCAGCTACTTCTCCGGGCCCAAGGCCGCCTGGCTGCTCGACAACGTGCCGGGGCTGCGCGCCAGGGCCGGACGCGGTGAGATCGCCTTCGGCACCATCGACTCCTGGCTGATCTGGAACCTCACCGGCGGCGCCGACGGCGGCCGGCACGTCACCGACGTCACCAACGCCGGCCGCACCATGCTGATGAATCTCGCGACACTCCAGTGGGACCGGTCCATCCTCTCCGCCCTGGACGTGCCGGAAGCGGTCCTCCCCGAGATCAGGTCCTCGGCCGAGGTGTACGGAACGGCCGTGGGCCCGCTGGCCGGAGTCCCGGTGGCGTCCGCGCTGGGCGACCAGCAGGCCGCGGTGTTCGGACAGGCCTGCTATGACGTGGGCACGGCCAAGAACACCTACGGGACGGGCAGCTTCCTGCTGCTCAACACCGGCAGCCGGCCCGTCGCCTCGAAGAGCGGGCTGCTGACCACCATGGGGTACAAGATCGGCTCGGAAGCGCCGGTCTACTGCCTGGAGGGGTCCATCGCGATCACCGGGGCACTGGTGCAGTGGTTCCGCGACCAGCTCGGCATCATCCGTACCGCCGACGAGATCGAGACCCTGGCGGCCGGTGTGGACGACAACGGCGGCGCGTACATCGTGCCCGCGTTCTCCGGGCTGTTCGCGCCCTACTGGCGTTCCGACGCGCGCGGGGTCGTCACGGGTCTGACGCGGTACGTCACCAAGGGGCACCTGGCGCGGGCCGTGCTGGAGGCGACGAGCTGGCAGACGCGGGAGGTCGTGGACGCCATGTTCCAGGACTCCGGGGTCCGGATCACGACCCTGAAGGTGGACGGCGGCATGACCAGGAACAACCTGCTGATGCAGCACCAGGCGGACGTGCTGGACGTGCCGGTGATCCGCCCGAAGGTCTCCGAGACGACCTGTCTGGGAGCGGCGTACGCGGCCGGTCTGGCGACCGGGGTCTGGAACGACCTCGACGAGCTCAGGTCGCACTGGCGGAAGGACGTCGAATGGACACCGTCCATGGAGGCCTCGGTCCGTGACCGCGAGTACCACAGCTGGCGCAAGGCGGTGGAGAAGAGCTTCGGCTGGCAGGAGGACGGCGCGGGCTGAACCGGTTCCTCCCCCGGCGAGGAGCGCGGCCCGCGCCGCGGCCGGCGGGGCTACGGGCCGAGCGCGCGGTCCTCAGGTGGCGAGGGTGCGGCGCTGGCCGGCCGCGTACGCCATCGCGTGCTGGACCACCTCGATGAGGACCTCCTTGACCGAGTCCCGGGCGCGCGCGTCGCACAGGACGACCGGGACCGCGGCGTCGAGGTCGAGGGCCTGCCGGATGTCCTCGACGGGGTGACGGGAGGTGCCTTCGAAGCAGTTGACGCCGATCACGAAGGGGATGGAGCGGCGCTCGAAGTAGTCGACCGCCGCGAAGCAGTCCTCCAGACGGCGGGTGTCGGCGAGCACGACGGCGCCCAGGGCACCGGTGGCGAGCTCGTCCCACAGGAACCAGAAGCGGTCCTGGCCGGGCGTGCCGAAGAGGTACAGCACGAGGTCCTCGCGGAGCGTGATGCGGCCGAAGTCCATGGCGACCGTGGTGGTGTGCTTGCCCTCCACACCGCTGGTGTCGTCGACGGGACGGCCCGCCTCGGTCAGCAGTTCCTCGGTACGCAGGGGCTTGATCTCACTGACGGCGCCGACCAGGGTGGTCTTCCCCACGCCGAAGCCGCCCGCCACGAGGATCTTGAGAGTCACGGGCTCTACCCGGGCCTTGCCTCGTTCAGTGCGCCCGAAGATCATCGGTCTCTTCTTCCTGCCTCGGTGGGGTCTCGTGCTCGGTGGTGCCGCGGCCCTCACGCAGGCCGCGGACCTCGGTGGTACCGCCTGGGAAGTGGTGTCCGGGTTCGCGGTTCACAGGGCTCGGAGACCGCTGATCACGTCACGCAGGATGCTCTCGTCCGGCAGCTCCGCCGGAGGTACCGGACGCGCCACCCGGACCAGCTCGTCCTCCACCAGGTCGCCTATCAGGACGCGGACGACCCCGATCGGCAGGTCCAGTTCGGCGGCGAGTTCGGCGACCGACTGGGGGGCGTCACGGCAGAGTCCGACGATGTCCACGTGCTCCGGGGACAGCGAGTGGTCCGCCTCCGGGTCCTCGGCGTGCTGCTCCGTCACCACCACGGCGATCAGGTCGAGGCGGTGCTGGCCGGGGCTGGTGGTGCGGCCTCGCGTCATGGCGTACGGGCGGACCACCGGTCCGGCCTCGTCGTCGAACCAGTGGGACATCCCCTCACCATCTCCGCTCATACCATCCCACTACCCGCCTGCGGACGGTTCGGTACGTGGAGCGGCGGTGAGATGTACCCCGACCCTCTTCACCAGCAGGGTCATCTCGTAGGCGACCTGCCCGACATCGGAATCGGCGTCCGAGAGGACGGCGAGGCAGCTGCCGTCACCCGCCGCCGTGACGAAGAGGAACGCCTCGTCCAGTTCGACGATCGTCTGCCGGACGCTGCCCGCCTCGAAGTGGCGCCCGACCCCCTTGGCAAGGCTGTGGAACCCGGAGGCGACGGCGGCCAGATGTTCGCTGTCCTCCCTGGTCAGGTCGCCGGAGACCCCCGTGGGGAGTCCGTCTCCGGAGAGCACGAGTGCTTTGCGGATGCTGGCGACCCGCGCCACCAGGTCGTCGAGGAGCCAGTTCAGTTCCCCCGTCGCCGTGGTGGTCGTGGTGTGGCCCGCGGCCTTCGGTGCGGTCATCGACCGTCTCCCTTAGTCGTTCCTGGTGCCGTCGTTCCTGGTGCCGTCGTTCCTGGCCCGGTCGTTCCGGGAGCTGTGCCGTCCTGGGCGCGTTCGCCCACGGCGTTCTCCTCACGGCCGCGCTGCCAGCCGCGCTGGAGCGAGGCCATCCGGCTGCGTACCTCGTCCGCGTCCCGCTCGGACGGGTCCGCCGTGCCTGCCCCGTCACCCGCGGTGCGCCCGTCCGTCACGTCCATCAGCTGCGGGGCCAGATTGGCCTGTCGTACCCGGCGGGGCAACGGGCCCGCGCCTCCGCCTCCCGGCGACGCGCCGGAGCCGGTACCTCCACCGGCGGCAGGCGTGCCAGGACGTCCGCCGCCCGCTCCGGTCCCGCGCCACGCGGCGCGCTGAGGCAGGACGGGGGCTGCGGCGTCCGCCCGCTCCCCCGCTCCCGGTCCGCGCATGCCCTCTCCACCCGGCCCGGCGGCCCCGCCCGTCGTCCCGGCACGCTCGTCGCCCCGGTTCGCCGCCCGGTCCGGAACCGGGCCCCGCCCGCGGTCCTCGGGATCGTCGCCCGCGTCCGCGGGCCGGCCGTCGGGCGTGCCCGCGCGGACGGTGGAAGCGTCCCCGCCCTCATGGCGGGACGGCCCCCGCACGGCGCCCCTCGACCGCTTCGGCAGCTCTCCGGGCACGCCGGAGCGCTCGGGCGTCTCTCCGGCCGACCGGGAGGACTCCGGCGTCCCGCCGGTTCCCGCGTCCTCCGTGCCGTCCGTCATGCTGTCCCGGCGCGGCGTGGTCCGGGCCACCGGGCGCCCGTGGGAGCTGACGAGTTTGGGGGCGTGCCGGCGCGGCAGCGGAACGTCGGGACGCTCCTCGTCGCCGTCGGAGGACGGCGACGGCTCGCGCGGTGCGGCACGCCTGTCGTCGCCCGTCGTGCCGGCGACGGAGTGACGCGCGCGGAAGATGCCACCGCGCCCGCTGTCGTCGTCGAGGCCGCCGGGGAAGTCGCCGAGGGCGTCCAGGCCGACGGGTGCCTCCAGCTCGACCGGTCCGTCGAGGATCGAGGCCGACAGACCGGGCAGCGGTACCGGGACCTGGGACAGCGCGGCCCTGCGGTCGTCGTCCTCCGCGTGCTTCGGGTACTGCTGCTTCTCCCCGGGAAGGGCCCGGTCGAGCCGGAACCCGACGCCGTTGGTGTCGGGCACGTCGTCCGTGAGCAGCGCGTCGGGCATGAAGACCACCGCGGTCGTCCCGCCGTACGGGGAGGGCTGCAGGGAGACGCGTACGTTCTGCCGCTGGGCGAGACGGCTGACCACGAACAGGCCCAGCCGGTCGGTGTCGGAGAGCTCGAACTCGGGAGTCTCCGCGAGACGGAGGTTGGCGTCGAGGAGCGCCTCGGCGGCCATGCCGAGACCGCGGTCGTGGATCTCCAGGGTGAATCCGTTGGCGACGCGTTCGCCGTGCACCTGTACGGCCGTGTGCGGCGGCGAGAACACCGTGGCGTTCTCCAGGAGTTCGGCGACGAGATGGGTGAGGTCGGCGACGGCGGACCCGGTGACGGCCATCCGGGGCAGCCGCCTGACCTCGATGCGCTCGTAGTCCTCGACCTCGGCGACGGCGGCGCGTACGACGTCCATCAGCTGGACGGGTCTGCGCCACTGCCGGGAGGGGGCCGCGCCGGAGAGGATGACCAGTCCTTCCGCGTGCCGGCGCATACGGGTCGTCAGATGGTCGAGGCGGAACAGGTCCGCGAGTTCGTCCGTGTCGTCGGTCCTGCGCTCCATCGTGTCGAGCAGGGTGAGCTGCTTGTGCAGCAGGACCTGACTGCGGCGGGCGAGGTTCACGAAGACCTCGGAGACGCCGCTGCGCAGCTGGGACTGCTTGACCGCGGCTTCGACGGCCGACCGCTGCAGGCTGTTGAGGGCATGGCTGACCTCGCCGATCTCGTTCTTCTCGTACTCCAGACGCGGCACCTCGGTCTCGACGTCGACCTGCTCCCCCGCGGAGAGGCGCCGCATCACGCTGGGCAGTCTGACACCGGCGGTCTCGTGGGCCTCCTGGCGGAGCCGGCGGAGGTCGCGGATGAGGCCACGGCCGATGCGTACGGACATGAAGAGCGAGATCAGGACCGCGGCCAGGCCGAGTACGCCGGCGATGGCGGCCTTGACGATGACACCGACCGCGACGGGACGGACCCGGTCCTGGAAGCGGTCGCCCGCCTGGGTGTCGAGTTTGTCGAGGCCGTCCAGGACCCCGTCCGCGAGACCGTCCCAGCTCTTCGCGCTGACCCCGTCGGGGGCGCCGGGCGAGGAGGCGAGGACGGACTGCTCGGCCACCCGCAGGGGCGCGGTGGAGGCGTTCTTCCAGTAGCGCTCGTAGCGGTCGCCCTCGACGGAGGGCAGCTGCGGCAGGTTGATCTCGTACATGAGCGTGCGCTGGGCGACGAGGTCGGAGACGTCGCGCGCCTCGTCACGGGTGACTCTGCCGACGACGAGAGCGGAGCCGAGCAGTGCGTCCTCACGGGCGAGCAGTTCACGGGCACGCGACATGTTGACCAGAGCGCGGCTCTCCTTGTCCACGTCCACGTTGTCGAGGACCTGGAGATTGGCGAGCAGGATGTAGCAGGGGTCCACGAGCCGGTTGTAGAGGTCGAGGGCCTGCGCCCGGGTCACCGTGCCGTCCTCGACGCTCTGCCGCAGCGATCCGACTCCGTCGAAGGCGTCCAGGATGGCGGTGAGTCGCTCGGTGCTGTCGGAACCCATCTCGTCCCGCACGTCGGCGTCCGCGGCGTTCCGCCGGATCTTCGAGACGACCGCGTCGGTGGCGGTCCGGGTACGCCGCAGATCGGTGAGGGCGTCCGAGGCGCGCGGGTCCGCGAGGTAGACGAGGGTCTGGCGCCGTTCGTCCTGGAGCACGCTGACGGCGTCCTCGGTGGGGTAACCGATCTCCTGGACGATGAACGTCGTGTCGAACAGCTGGTTGACCTCGCGTCCCGTGAGTACGGTGGCGAAGCCCCAGATCCCGGTCAGGGAGAGGAGCGGCACGAGAAGCAGCGCCACGATCTTCCGGCGGATGGACTTCCCGCGAAAGCGCATGGCCTCCCCCAGCTCGACCCCCGGAGAGCGGGGGCACATATTTACGTCAACAAACGGCGTGAGCCTACTACCGACCCACAGGTATCTCGAAGGCCTGTCCGAGCCGACTCGGCACTCATCGGGGCAGCACATCCACAGCTATAGGACCATTGCGGATGATTTTCCCCCCGGTTCCGAGGAGAGGCGGGCGGGGGCCCCGCGTCCCCGGCGCGGTCCGGCTGGCCGGAATCATTCGGCTGCCGGGAATCTTCGGCTTACGCCGGTCGTCTGTCTGTATGGAAGTTGGGGGCGGAATCGGCTTCAGGGCCGTATGCCGCGGCCAGGCGGCGTATGACAGCGCAAGCCGGGCAGCCGATGGGGAGCCGGAGTCTCGTGACACCGGAGCGAGCGGCTGTCTGGCGGTGGGGAGTGACAAGTTGATGGGCACGGCGGAGCGGTACGGGGCATCCGGAGCGGGTGTCGCGACGATCGCGGAGGCGGAGCGGGAGCCACGGACTCCGGTTCACGGCATTCCGGCCGACATCTCGACGATGGACATCACGGCGGAGGCGGAGCGGGTGACGGAGGCCGGTGCGGCACCCGGGCGGGCGGCCGAGGCCAGGCCCGAGGCGGCCGCGGAGACCGGGGCCGGCCTTCTGCCGGGGACCGAGGAGCGGTCGGCCCCGGGAGCGGAAGGCCGGGGCCGGTACCGGCCGTTGTGGGTCGAGGAGCCGACTCACCGGCGGCGGCTGCCCGACCCCGTGCGGACGTCCGCGGTACGGGCCGTCCTCATCATCGCCGTCACTCTGATCCAGGCGATGATCGCCTTCCTGTGCACCATGGCGGGTTCCTGGCTCGTGTTCCCGATGGTGCTCAGCAGCGTGGCGAGCACGGTGGTGGCGACCTGGGGCGCGCTGGACGTCTGGGTGACACGTCAGGTCTGGAACCAGCGCAACGGCGTGGTGTCGGAGCCGAGCAGCACGGCGCGTGCCCTGCGGCGCGAGCGGCGCAGGGCCAGGCGTCAGGAGAGGACGGCGGAGCGGGCCGGCGAGCGGATACGCCGCGGCGGCGGAGCGGGACAGCTCTCGCACTCCGCCTAGGCCGCCGCCTCTCTCGCGCCCGCTCCGCCCGCGAGTTCTCGCCGGACGCGCGCGAAGGGGCGGGGGCGGTCCACGGAGAGCACCGCCGCCGTCCGGCCCTCGCGCTCGTACACCGCGAGGAGACCGCCCTCGTCCGGTGCCCCGTCGGTGATCGCGCCCTCCACGACACGCACGGTGTCGGTGTCGGCTCGCCTTCCGGCGAACTGGATCCGTGCCCCGTACTGGTCGGACCAGAAGTAGGGCAGCGGGCGCACGGTCTCCGCGGTGCGCCCGGCGAGGAGATTGCGCACGGCGACCCGCGGTTGCTCGGTGGCGCTGGTCCAGTGCTCCGCACGGATCCCTCCCACGCGGGCGACGTCGCCGACGGCGACCACCCGCGGCAGCTCCGTCACGCCTCCCCCGTCGCAGAGCACACCGTCGCGCAGGGCGAGCTTCGAGCCCGCCAGCCAACCGGTGTTGGGGATGGTCCCGATGCCGACGATCACGACATCGGCGGGAAGGAGGCGGCCGTCGGTGAGTTCCACTGCGGTGACCGCGACGGTGCCGCGCAGTGCGGCGACGCCTGCCCCGGTGACCAGGTCGACGCCACCGCGGCGGTGCAGTGCGGCGCACAGAGCCGCCATCCGCGGGCCGAGTTGCGGTATCAGCGGCAGCGGTGCCGCCTCGACGACGGTGACCTCGTGGCCGAGTCCCGCGCACGAGGACGCGGTCTCGGCACCGATGAAGCCCGCGCCGATGACGACGACGCGGCGGGGGCCCGCGAGCAGTTCGGCGCGCAGGGCGCGGGCGTCGTCGAGGCTGCGCAGGGTGTGGACTCCGGCGCGTTCGCATCCCCTGAAGCGACGGGCCGACGCCCCCGTGGCGATGACGACGCCGTCACAGGACACGGTGCGGCCGTCGTCCAGAAGGACGGTGCGACAGCGCGTGTCGAGACCACGGGCCCGGGTGCCGAGCAGCCATTCCGCGTCGAGTGCCGCGATCTCCTCGGCGTCAGCGAGGGCAAGGTGCTCCTCACCGGACCGGCCGGTGAGGAAGCCCTTGGACAGGGGCGGGCGGTCGTAGGGGGGATGCGGTTCGTCGCCGACGAGCACCACCCGCCCGTCGAACCCCTGGGCACGCAGCTCCCGGGCCGCGTACAGCCCGGCCAGCGAGGCCCCGACGACGGTGACGGTCCTCATCCGCCCTGCCTCATCCGGGCGGTGGGCGTCGGACAGGCGAAGGCGGGAACACCGGGGGCCGGGCCGGCAGCGTACCGGCCCCCGGGTGTGCCGACACCGATCCCCGGGAAGCCCGTGGGAGGGTGGAGTCCGGGGGCACCCGCTGTCGCGTCCCTCGCGCAAGGGGTCGTCATGCCGCCGTGCCCTCCTCGGCCGCCACGTGGACGTGGATGACGCCGTCGTCGACGGTGACGCGGTGGGTGCGGACGGACCGGCGCGCGGGGAGGCACGTCGGCTGTCCCGTGCGCAGATCGAACGAGGCGGCGTGCAACGGGCACTCCACGAGGCAGCCCTCGAGCCATCCCTCGGAGAGGGACGCGTCCTGATGGGTGCAGGTGTCGTCGATGGCGTACAGCTCGCCGTCGGCGTTGAAGACGGCGATGGGCGGCATGGTGTCGGCACGGACGGACTCGCCCGCAGGGAGGTCATCGAGGCGGCAGACGGGAATCACGGGCCCCCCTCTCGGTCCAGGAGCACAGTCCTGGACCTCTCGGGTCCGGTCCGGTCCGAGATGTTCCCGGTACCGGACTCTTCGGTAACATGCTGTTTCGTATAGCGCATGAGTGAGCGCTATGCGCAACAGAATCCGCGCGGGCGGCCCGTCACGTCAAGGGCTTCCGGCAGATGCGGCTCAAACAGGGCCGCCAGGTGGTGAGAGTTGAGCTATGACCCGCACGCAGAAGCAGGCTGACCCCACGGAGGACACACCGGAGAAGCCGGGCAGGAGCACGGGGAGCTCCGTGCAGTCGGTGGACCGCGCGGTGAGCGTGCTGGAGATCCTCGCCAGGCTCGGCGAAGCGGGCGTCACCGAGATCGCCGACGAACTGGAGGTGCACAAGTCCACGGCCTTCCGGCTCCTCGGGGTACTGGAGAACCGGGGCCTGGTGGCGCAGGCCAAGGATCGGGGGAAGTACTTCCTGGGCGCCGGGGTACTGCGCCTGGCAGGAGCGGCGGCGGTGCGCCTGGACATCTCGCAGGAGGGCGTGGCCGTGTGCCGCGACCTCGCCGACGAGCTGGGCGAGACCACCAACATCGCCGTCCTGGACGACAACGCGGCGGTCAACATCATGCAGGCCCGGGGTGCCGCGTCCGTCACCGCACAGAACTGGCTCGGCCGGCGCACCCCGTTGCACGCCACCTCCAGCGGCAAGGTGCTGCTCGCCCATCTGCCGCCGACGCTCCGTGAGGGACTGCTGGCCAGGGCCCTGCCTCGCTTCACCGAGCGCACGATCACCGGCACGGCCGCGCTGCGCACCGAGCTGGAGGCCGTGGTCGAACAGGGGTACGCGTTCGCCCAGGAGGAGCTGGAACTGGGCCTGGCCGCGACGGCGGCGCCGGTGCGCGCCCACGACGGCAAGGTGATCGGCGCGATCAGCGTCTCCGGTCCGGTCTACCGTCTGGACTCCGGCCGCCTGCCGGAACTGGCCGAGCGGACCGCCGCGGCCGCGGCCGACCTGTCCCGCCGGATGGGATACGGCTACTGACGGAAGCGGAACCGGACACACCACGGACGCGGACAGAGCGCGGGGCCCGGCACAACGGGCCCCGCGCCGCTGTGTGTCGGGCAGGTTTCATGCCACCCGTACCTTTTGCCAAGGGTTAACCTCTGCCTCTTGACGGCCCCCGGCGGCCATTCTCACTATGTTCCTCATAGCGCAACCCATAGTGCACTGCGCAACAGCAGAGGAGCTAGGTCGTGCCATACGAGGTCCGTGCCGTAGTCGCTGTGAAGAAGGGCGCACCCGTCGAGGTGCGGACGATCGTCGTTCCCGATCCCGGTCCGGGCGAGGTGCTCGTCTCCGTGCAGGCCTGCGGGGTCTGCCACACCGATCTGCACTATCGGGAGGGCGCGGTCAACGACGACTTCCCGTTCCTGCTGGGCCACGAGGCGGCCGGTACGGTCGACGCGGTCGGAGAGGGCGTCACCGACCTCAGGAGCGGCGACTACGTGGTCCTCGCCTGGCGGGCGCCCTGCGGCTCCTGCCGCTCCTGCCGCCGCGGCCGTCCCTGGTACTGCTTCGACTCGCGCAACGCGGCCCAGCCGATGACCCTCCTCGACGGCACCCCGCTCAGCAACGCGCTCGGCATCGGCGCCTTCGCCGAGAAGACCCTGGTCGCGGCCGGGCAGGCGGTGAAGATCGACCCGGCGGCCCGCCCCGAGGCCGCGGGTCTGATCGGCTGCGGAGTGATGGCCGGGTACGGCGCTGCGGTGAACACCGGCAACGTCGGACGCGGTGACACGGTCGCCGTCATCGGGTGCGGCGGCGTCGGCGACGCCGCCGTCGCGGGCGCCTGCCTCAACGGCGCGATGAAGGTCATCGCCGTCGACATCGACGACAAGAAGCTGGACCGGGCGGAGCGGTTCGGCGCCACGCACACGGTCAACTCCCGTGGCACCGACCCGGTCGAGGCCGTACGTGCCCTCACCGACGGCTTCGGGGTCGACGTCGCCATCGACGCGGTGGGCCGTCCTGAGACCTTCCTGCAGGCCTTCTACATGCGTGATCACGCGGGTCTGCTGGTGCAGGTCGGCGTTCCGTCCCCGCACATGTCGGTCGAACTCCCGCTCGTCGACGTGTTCTCCCGCGGCGGCGCGCTCAAGTCCTCGTGGTACGGCGACTGTCTGCCCAGCCGTGACTTCCCGTTCCTCATCGACCAGTACCTCTACGGCCTGCTGGACCTCAACGCGTTCGTCACGGAGACCATCGCGCTCGACCAGGTCGAGGAGGCGTTCGCGAAGATGGGGCGCGGCGAGGTGCTGCGTTCGGTGGTGGTCCTGTGAGCGGCGGGGGAACCGGGAACACGGACCCGGCCGCCCCGGCCGGAACGAACCCCCGCGTGGTCGTCGTGGGCGCGGGCATCGTCGGCTGCTCCCTGGCGGACGAGCTCACCGCGCGGGGCTGGACCGACGTCACCGTCCTCGAACAGGGGCCGCTGCCGGCTCCGGGCGGCTCCACCTCCCACGCTCCCGGGCTGGTCTTCCGGACCAGCCCGTCCAGGACACTCACCGCCTTCGCCCGGTACACGGTCGAGAAGTTCACCTCCCTCCAGGTGGCGGGAGTCTCCTGTTTCGACGCGGTCGGCGGCCTGGAGCTCGCCACGACCCCCGAACGCCTCGCCGAGCTGCACCGCAGAGCCGGTCACGCCGCCTCCTGGGGCGTACGCGCAGAGGTCGTGAGCGCCGCCCGCTGCAAGGAGCTGTGGCCGCTGATCGACGAGTCGGCCGTCCTGGGCGGCCTCCACACGCCCGACGACGGCCTGGCCCGAGCCCTGCTCGCGGCCGGGGCCCAGAGGCAACGGGCCGAGAGCCGCGGCGCCCGCTTCCTGGACCGGCACACCGTCACCGGGATCGGGAAGGAGGACGGCAGGGTCACCGCCGTCGTCACCGACCGGGGCGTCTTCCCCGCCGACCACGTGGTGTCGGCGGCCGGGTTCTGGGGCCCGGTCATCGGCCGCATGGCCGGCGTCGACGTACCCCTGCAACCCCTCGCCCACCAGTACGCGCGGACGAAGCCCCTGCCGGAACTGTCCGGCGCCACCGCGGAGGCGTCGAGGCCCATCCTCCGCTTCCAGGACCGCGACCTCTACTTCCGCGAGCACACGGACCGCATCGGCATCGGCAGTTACGCCCACAGGCCGCTCCCCGTGGACCCGTTCACGGTCCTCGCCTACGACGACGCGCGTGCGCGTGACCTGGCGATGCCGTCCTCGTTCCCGTTCACCACCGAGGACTGGGCACCGAGCTGGGACGACTGCCGCCGGCTGATGCCCGCGCTGCGCGACAGCGAGATCGAAGAGGGCTTCAACGGCGTCTTCTCCTTCACCCCTGACGGCATGCCGGTCCTCGGCGAATCACGCGCGCTGCGCGGCTTCTGGCTGGCGGAAGCCGTGTGGGTGACCCACTCCGCGGGCGTCGCCAGGGCCGTGGCCGAGTGGATGGTCGACGGCCGACCGGAGATCGACGTCCACGAGTGCGACCTCACGCGGTTCGAGGACGCCCAGCGCTCGCCCTCGTACGTCAGGGAACGCGGCTCGCAGCAGTTCGTCGAGGTGTACGACATCCTGCACCCGCTCCAGCCCATGGAGGAGCCGCGCCCCCTGCGCGTCAGCCCGTTCCACGCCCGCCAGCAGGAACTGGGCGCGCACTTCCTGGAGGGAGGCGGCTGGGAGCGCCCGCACTGGTACGAGGCGAACGCCCCGCTCGCCGCCGCTCTGGACCTGCCCGGACGCGACGCCTGGTCGGCGCGGCACTGGTCGCCCGTCGCCGCGGCCGAGGCGAGGGCGACCCGCGAGAAGGTCGCCCTCTACGACATGACCCCCCTGCGCCGACTGGAGGTCACCGGTCCCGGAGCCCTCGACTTCCTGCACGGCATGACCACCAACAATCTCCGCAAGAGGCCCGGAGCGGTCACCTACACCCTGCTCCTGGACAGGACCGGCGGCATCCGCTCCGACCTCACCGTCGCGCGGCTGGGCCCCGACCGCTTCCAGGTGGGCGCCAACTCCCCGGCGGACCTGGACTGGTTGACGAGGCACGCACCCGACGGCGTCCACATCCGGGACATCACCTCCGGCACCTGCTGCGTCGGCGTCTGGGGGCCGCTCGCCCGCGAGCTCGTCCAGCCGCTCACCCGTGACGACTTCTCGCACGAGGGGTTCGGCTACTTCCGCGCCAGGGAGACGTATCTCGGGCATGTCCCGGTCACCGCCATGCGGTTGAGCTACGTGGGCGAACTGGGCTGGGAGCTGTACACCACCGCGGACCTGGGGCTCCGCCTGTGGGACACGCTCTGGGAGGCGGGCCGGCCGTACGGCGTGATCGCCGCCGGCCGTTCCGCGTTCAACAGCCTTCGCCTGGAGAAGGGCTACCGGGCGTGGGGCGTCGACATGACCGACGAGCACGACCCGTACGAGGCGGGGGTCGGCTTCGCCGTCCGGTTCGACAAGGGGGACTTCCTGGGAATGGAGGCGCTGCGGTCGAGGGGCGAGCCTCGGCGTCGGCTCACTCCCCTCCTCCTCGACGATCCGGGCTCCGTCGTCCTCGGCAAGGAGCCCGTGTACGTCGACGGGACCGCGGCGGGCTACGTCACCAGCGCGGCGTACGGATACACGCTGGGGCGGTGTGTCGCCTACGCGTGGTTGCCGGTCCTGCCCGCCGGGACCGGGGTCTCCGTCGAGTACTTCGGGGAGAAGGCCGGCGCCACCGTCGCGGACGAGCCGCTCTTCGACCCGAGGATGACCCGTCTTCGGTGTTGACGTCTTCGCGAGAAGCCCGTGACAGGGCGTGCGGCCCGGCGGAGGGCCGGTCGCGCGGTTCCCCCGCGCCCGCAGAAGCGGCAGCGCCGCCGCCTGACAGAACAGCCGTTGCCCGTGCCCAACAGACGGAGGTCCTCGTGTCCCCCACCTACGACGTCGTCGTCATCGGTCTCGGCGGTATGGGCAGTGCCGCCGCCCATCACCTCTCCTCGCGTGGCGTGCGCGTGCTCGGCCTGGAGAAGTTCGGGCCGGTTCACAACCGGGGCTCCAGCCACGGTGGTTCGCGGATCACCCGGCAGTCGTACTTCGAGGATCCGGCGTACGTGCCGCTGCTGCTGCGCGCCTACGAGTTGTACGAGGAGCTGGAGCGGGCGACCGGCCGGGACATCGCCACCCTGTGCGGCGGAGTGATGGTCGGCAGGCCCGGTTCCCAGGTCGTCGCCGGTTCGCTGCGCTCGGCCACGCGCTGGGACCTGCCCCACGAACTGCTCGACGCGGCCGAGATACGGCGCCGCTTCCCCACGCTCGCCCCGAAGGACGACGAGATCGCACTCCACGAGAGGAAGGCCGGCCTGGTCCGCCCCGAGAACATGGTCGCGGCCCATCTCCAGCTCGCCGCACGGCAGGGGGCCGACCTGCACTTCGACGAGCCCATGACCCGCTGGGAGCCGTACCGGGACGGTGTGCGCGTCCACACGGCCGAGAACACCTACACGGCCGGCCACCTGGTGATCTGTCCGGGCGCGTGGGCGCCGCGGCTGCTCGACGATCTCGGGGTGGCGTTCACCGTCGAGCGACAGGTCATGTACTGGTTCCGGCCGGAGGGCGGAACCGGACCCTTCCTGCCGGAGAACCACCCCGTCTACATCTGGCAGGACGCGGACGACGTCCAGGTCTACGGTTTCCCGGCCATCGACGGACCGGAGCTGGGCGCCAAGGTCGCCTTCTTCCGCAGGGGCCGGGTCTGCACCCCGGAGAGCATCGACCGGACCGTCCACGCGGACGAGGTCCAGGCGATGGCGGACCACATGGCCCGCTGCATCCCCGCCCTGCCCGGCACCTTCCTCAAGGCCGCCACCTGTCTGTACTCCAACACCCCCGACGAACACTTCGTCATCGCCCGGCACCCGGCGCATCCCGGGTCGGTGACCGTGGCGTGCGGTTTCTCCGGCCATGGCTTCAAGTTCGTGCCGGTGGTCGGCGAGATCCTCGCCGACCTGGCCCTGACCGGCACCACCCGCCACCCGATCGGCCTGTTCGACCCCCGCCGCCTCGCTGCCGCGCCCGTCTGAGGAGCACCCACGTGACG
>Ga0247763_1000947_pt1 | contig 17342 bp, 16 predicted proteins | sample UWRJL141409B4_FD_179926 | JGI IMG/M metagenome (GOLD analysis project Ga0247763, IMG submission 179926) | Plant litter microbial communities from Arlington Agricultural Research Station in Wisconsin, United States - UWRJ-L141-409B-4 | ecosystem: Environmental > Terrestrial > Plant litter >...
CCGCGGCTTTTGACAAACTGCTACGTGTGCGCATTCGCCCCTCCCGAGTTGTGGTTTGAGGGTAAGGGTATCCTGGACTGGGAGGGGGCACCAGGTGAGGGCGGCGGAAGGGGTCAGGGTCAGGGATTCAGAGCTCTGCACTCTCGCAGGAGCCCCCGAACCGACGCGAGTCGGCCACGGCGCCCCTGTGCCCTGGTCTAGTGTACGCCGACGCGCGAGCGGTCGAGCTGATGCCGGTTTTGCAAGGATCAGCCCGACCCGCTCGCTCGCGCGGGATCTGCTCCTCGCCGCCGTCGTCCAGACCAACCAGTCGGTATTGCTCTCGGACCAACCTCGCTCAACGCGCGGGTTGGCCCTGTGTGCCGTCGCTCACAGAGCGCCCGGATGGAAAGCGGAAGCTGCTAACAGCTATGCCCCTGACCCCTTCCGCTACTCCGCCGCCGTCCGAAACCCATCATCATCCCCACTATCGAACAGCTCGGTCGCCGTCTGCGCCACCTGCGCCGTGTCGTAGTAGGCGTAGCCGGCGACGCCGATCGAGCCGACCACCGGTAGCCAGCGCGCCGCGGTCTTGGCGATGACTTGCTTGCTGACGCGGATGCCGAGCTGCTGGGCCATGGCGTGGATGGCCTTGATCGTAGCCTTTCGGATCACCACGCGACGGCCGACGCGCGCGGCGAGATCGCGAACGACCTGGGCAGCAGCGTGCCGAAAGAGACAGTAGACCATGTGCTCTTGGCTGAGGTGCGCGCTCTGGCCGTAGACGCCGGCGATGTCGGCGACCATCTTCGCCTGAATGCGCCAGACCGAGATCAAATCCGGCAGGATGACGGCGATGCCGAGCGGCCCGGAGGGAAGCGCCAGCGTGCCCGAGATGGCGGCGGCCTTGAGCGAGGCCGCGGTCTGGATGGCGCGCGCGCGCTCGCGGGGGCTGCCGGAGTATTGTTCGTTGGTCGCCGGCACGGCCGTCACGACGTCGAAGATGGCCTTGGCGAGCGCCTCGGTGTGCCGGCGGATCTTGGTCTCGCCGTTCGAGGCGACGCTGCCTGTAGAATGACTGCTCGTCGGCTCGGACTCGCTGCCCCCGGCGGCGCCTCCAGACATGACGTCTTTCGACATATCGTCTCCGTGGTTCATTTCGTGCCCGCCCCGAGGTAGAGCTTCATGCCCTTGTGGCTCGCCTGGTAACCCAGGCGTTCATAGAAGCGATGCGCGCGCTCGCGCGCGATGTTGCTCGTCAGCTGGATGCGAAAGGCACCGCGGCGCTCGGCCTCGGCGCGAGCGAACTGCATCATCGCGGCGCCGACGCCGCCCGAGCGCTGCTCCGAGCCGACAAATACCGACTCGACCTGAGCCACCAGGCCGCCGCCGTAGCTGAGCTGGCGAATGAAGGTGAGCTGAAAGGTGCCGACCACCCTACCGTCGCGCTCGGCGACGTAGACGTGGTTGTTCGGATCGGCCGCGATGGCGTCGAACGCCTGGGCGTAGGCGCTGGAGCCCGTGAGGTATTCCCTCTCCGCTGCTGGATTGAGCGTGCCCTCGGAATAGAAGGCCAGAATCGCCGGTAGATCTTCCCTTTGAGCCGACCGAATCGCCACGGGGCCGGGGATCACCCCAAGATTGTAGCTCGAGCGGGCCCGGGGCACCTCGGAGTTCGTGTAAGCATCCCGCTCGTGGGCCGAGCACTCGGCGTAGGAACGGCTCCTACATCGGTGGCGCCGATTGCACGGGAACGAGCCCCCCCGCTCGCTCGAGGGGCGTCCGACACGGGGACGGCTCGTCCGGGGTCAGCGCGGCGCGGGCCGCCGGTCATTCCGCTCGGTCGCTCCGAACGGGTCATCCGAACCGTGTTCCACTCGCTCGTTTGCGGCGGAAATGCCGGCGAGAGCGAGCGCTTCCTCCAGGCTGTCATGGCGCTCGAGGAAATGAACCTGGCCAGCGCGCACGACGAAGCGCGACGCGACCTTCGCCTCCGCGCGACCCTGCCCGTCGGGCGCGTTCCAGAGGCCGAGTTGTTCGACCACCACCCGCTCACCAGCGCTGAACACGCGCTGGGTGACGAATCGCGCTGCCGCGCGCTCGAGCCAGGCGCGCAGAATGTCGCGACCGTGCTGGATGCCGCGCGGGCCTTTGATCTCGACGCCGGGAGCCGTGAGCGCGATCAGTCGATCGGCGTCGGCAGCGTTGCTCGCCGCGAGCCAGGCGTGCACCACCTCGACGGGAGCGGCGTCCGCGCCGAGCGGAGCCTCGACCTCGCTCTGACCGCCGTGATGGCTCGCTCGCTCGGCGTGGCTCGAGCTCGCGGCGAGGGCCTGGCGCAGCGCGCGCGCCGTCGGCTCGCTGAAGGCGACGAGCTCGACCGCTACGATCGAAGGCGCCGCATCGAGCGCATCGAGCAGCGAGTCGACGGCGACCCGACACGCCGCCTCGAGCGGATAGCCAAAGATGCCGGTGCTGATCGCGGGGAACGCGAGCGTGGCGAGGCCGTGCTCGCGCGCGAGCTCGATAGAGCGCCGATAGCAGGACGCGAGCAAGGCCGGCTCGCCCTGCTGCCCGCCGCACCAGACGGGGCCCACGGTGTGGATGACGTGACGCGCGCGCAGGCGAAAGCCCGGCGTGATGCGCGCCTCACCCGTGGGGCAGCGCACGCCCGGCGCGACCTCGGGCAGCGCCAGGCACGCATCGAGCAACTCGCGCCCGGCTGCCGCGTGGATGGCTCCGTCGACCCCACCGCCGCCAGCGAGGGCCTCGTTGGCCGCGTTCACGATCGCGTCGACGTCGGAGCGGGTGATGTCGCCCGTGATGACCTCGAGCCGAGCGTGGGCGGCGGCGGGGTTCGAGCCGGCGGGGGTGTGAGTCGATTCGGCCATGAGCAACCTCTCGGTCGCCGAGTATGCCGGGTGACGCGCGAGGCAGCAACGGGTGGGCTCGCCGCCCCCCTCGAGCTGGCCTCAGAGGGGCTTCATGCACGGGCGCGGCGCGCTACCACACCTTCCACCACGGCCTGCCCGTGCAGGTGTCGTAGAGATCGCCGAACAGGAAGCGACCGAGCTGCACGATCGCGCGCGCGCCGTCGCGCGGCGAGTCGGGCTCGAGCGCCTGGAGGGTGCGGCAGCACGTGGTGACGGCGTCGGAGCGCATGTTGAGCACGCCGCTCGCGAGCATCGGCGCGGCGGCGTCGGTGCCGCGATGCACGCTGACGCGCGCGGGCAAGAGGCCGCGCAGGAGCACGGCGCCGGCGGCGCTCAGGCTGCGCTCGAGGCGCAGGTGGCAGGCCTCGCCCGGCCTGGGCTCGAAGCTGGCCGTGTAGATCAGGCGCCGCTCGCCCGTGGCCTGAGCCTCGGCGCGGAACCAGCCGTCGCGCAGCCCGCAAGACGTGCCGTTCCAGAGCATGCTCCCCGCGAGCGCGGCGCCGCGCGAGGGCTCGGCCAGGAACGCGGGCAGCTCGTCGATGAACACCGTCGACGAGAGCTCCACCGCGAAGCCCGTGCCGGAGTCTGTCAGCTCGGGCGTGCTCTCCCGCAGCGCTCCCGCGAAATGCTCGTTGAAGGCGACGCCCGCGGGCGCGCGGCGGATGCTGGTGGCCGCCGCGTCGAGCGCGTCGTCTGTCGTGCGCTCGCGCAGCCGGCGCCAGGCGTCGGCATAGCCGAGATCGAGCAGCGCCCCGTCGACCGCGCCGGGCTGATCGCCATCGAGGGGCAGCGGATAGTCGGGCTTGATCACCTTGAGGCGCAGAGGCCAGCGCTGACCCCACGGCGAGTCGCCACGACCGATGCGCCCGTTGAGCTCGGCGATGTAGCGCAACGCCTGGTTGAGCGCGCCGGTGGCCGACATCTCGATCATCTGTTCGAACGGGGTCGCGGGCTCGCCCTTGTAGCGGCCGGTGCCGCCGCTGCACCACACCAGCCAGATCTCCTCGGCGCCTCGCCGCACGGCCTCGAGCACGTTGGCGCTCTGGATGCAGGCCGAGTCGACATAGTCGTCACCGTCGATGCGCACGGGCGGCGTGAAGCCCGGCAGCGAGATCGCGGCCAGGAGCTGGTCGCCTTGCAGCTCGCGGTGCGACACGGCTCGGTTCAGCTTGCTCCTGAAGTTGCCGATGTTGAACGTGCCCTCCATGCCTGTGGCGGCGTTGATGAGCGCCACGTCGACGCCGAGCTCGGCGAGCAGGTGCTGGCGCTGGGGCGCGGCCAGCGCGGGCGAGCGCCGGCTGCTCCAGGACTCGAGCGGCGGCAGCAGCGAGCTCGATCGAGGCTCGCCGAGCGAGCGCCAGCGGGCGCACATCTGCGCGGGGCCGAGCCCCGAGAAGAGCATGGCGAGGTTGACGGTGCCCGCCGAGGTCGCGTCTGCGTGGTCGAAGGTGACGCCCGCCTCTTCGAAGGCCTGCAGCGCTCCGGCCTGATACGCGACCCGACGGCCGCCGCCGGTGAGCACGAGCGAACGCCGCGGCTCCGCGTCGCCTGGTGGGCGCGAGAGCGGCACCCGGTGGTGGAGCCCGCTCCGGGGCGGCTCCAGCTCGGCGCCGTCGGCCGACGGCAGCAGCGACCCGTGCTCGCTCGCTCGACTCGGCTCGATCCGCTCAGCGTCGCTCGACGACGACCCCAACCCCGCCTCCTCCGGGACGCCGCTCGCCGAGCCCGTGCTCGCGCGCTCCACAGCGCCCATCCCCGCAGTGATACCTAGCGCCGCGCGCCCCCCGAGGCCAACCCTCGAGCGCCACCCCCGAGCATGAATCGGTCGGCGCCCCTCCGGGTTAAGACTCGGCAGCGCCCCCCTCAGGGGAGAACTTCGACCGCCACCTTGCCGTAGAGCGAGAGCCAATCGCTGCGCAGGATGGCGAAGCGGTGCTCGTCTTCGAACACCCCCGCGGTGTTGCGCGCGTACTGTCGCAGCGTACCCTCGTAGACGAGCCCCGGCGTCTTCTCCATCGAGCGCCGCGAGGCGACGTTCGACGCGAAACAGCCGGTCTCGACGCGGTTCAGGCCGAGGAGCGCGAAGCCCAGATGATAGAGCGCGGGCTTGCTCGCCGGCGCGATGCCCTTGCCGCGCATGTGCACGAACGTGTCGGCACCGGTGAAGCCGCGCGCCTCGAGGAAGCTCGAGATGCCGAGCAGGCTCGCGCCGGCGAGCTCGCTGCGGTAGCTGACGTAGAAGCCAAACACGGTCTGACGGTGCTGCTCGTCGTACTCGGGACGGTAGTTGTTCTCGAGCTCGCTCGCCATGTACGGCGAGTCGGGATAGCCGGCGAACAGCGCTCGCACGTGATCGAGGTTGCCCTCGTGAATGCGGTGCAGGGTGACGTCGCCGCATCGCAAGGCGCGAAACCTCATGCCGCGCCGCTCGTCCAAACCCACCGAGGCAGCCACTCGAGGCGACATAGCTCGCCGTGCCCGCAGCGTCGAGCCGAAGACGTGTCACCCCTGGCCCCTTGGCCGCCTGCGCGGTGACCGCACCTCGGTGTGGGCGCCGCGGCCGCTGCGAACATTCCGCCGAGGCTGATCGGACGGCATTTCCGGGCTCGCGGCGGCGTTCGCGTAGTATACCCGGGGCGTGGCGCGTTTGCCTCGAGTTGTGCTCTTCGATCTCGACGACACGATCCTGCGCTTCACCGCCGGGCAGCCCAACTGCTGGCAGCTGGCGCTCGAGCTGCACGCCCCGCACCGCGTCGATCATGCCGACCTGCTGCGCGCCATCGATCTCGAGGGCAGCGCGTTCTGGGCGCCGGCAGAGCGCGCATTCTGGGGGCGTCAGAACATGCACGCCGCGCGGCGCGCGATCGCGTGCGCGGCGCTCGCCGCCCACGGCATTCCACCCCACTTGTGCCACCGCATCGCCGACGAGATGACCAATCGCAAAGAGGCGCTCGTGCGACCGTTTGACGGCGCGCTCGAGGCGCTGCGAGCGCTGCGCGAGCGAGGGCACCGGCTCGGGCTCATCACCAACGGCTCCAGCCATTTTCAGCGCAAGAAGCTCACGCGCTTTGCGCTCGAGCCGTTGTTCGACAGCATCCTCATCGAGGGCGAGCTCGGCTACGGCAAGCCCGATCGCCGGGTGTTCGAGCGGGCTCTCTCGTTCTTCGACGTGACGGCGACAGGCACATGTATGATCGGCGACAATCTGGAAGCAGACATCGCGGCTGCGCGCGGCGTCGGCATCCCGGCGATCTGGCACGATGCCTACGGTGTGGGTCTACCCGCGCAGGCCATCGCGAGGCCCGATCGCATCATCGGCAGCTTGAACGACTTGCTCGTCGAATGACGCGAGCTGCAACCTGGAGGGTGCCTAGACGCCGAGCCGCCTGCCTAACTCTTTGATTGCTGTGAGACGCACGCCGACATGCCACTCACCACTGATCATACGACTTCCGGAACCCGCCTCGGGACGGCGCCCAACCGCCGCCAAGAACCTGCTTCCAACTCCGCAATTTGGCTAGGCAGTGCTTCGTTCCCGGACTAAGCAGCTCTTGCTGGATGCTAACCCAACGAACTTTCGAGCACAACGCCGTGATGGTTGAGCCCGAGCTACCGTTCGTGTCGGTCGCGGTCCGGTCGTACCGTAGACTATCGCACCTCGTTGAGCTCATCGGACATCTCGTCCAGCAAGAGTATCCGCGCTTCGAGATCGTGGTGATCGAGCAGTCCACGCTCGAGAGAGAGTCCTATCGGGCGATTCTTGCAGCGCTTTCGCAGGATCCGCGGGTGCGGATCCTGGAATACCCGGTGCTCGGCGCTGGCGGCGCTCGAATCGAAGCGGCGCGGCAATCCCGAGGGGACGTCATCCTGTTCCTGGATGACGATGACCTGCCCTTGCATCGAAATTGGATCGCGGCTCACGCAGCCAACTACTCAGACCCCAACTGCATCGCAGTCAGCGGGCGCCATGTGCTCGATGAAAACATCGACGCAGCGAGCTACGATACACCCAAGAACCACCGACTCTGCCTGCGCTATTCGTGGCTCAAGCTGCCGCGTGGACGCACGTACCATAGCCGCCGCATCCACGGGGTGACGCAAGTCGCGGGCACCAACGCTTCAATTCGCCGATCTGCGATCGAGCGTGTCGGCGGATGGGACAACGAGCCCGACCACGACGAAGATTCGTTCAACTTCCGCTTCGCCCGCGTAAAAAGGAAAGACGAGTACTTCGCTTACGATCCACGGCCAGCCATCCTGAGGCGCCTCGATGTGCCCGGGGGATTGGGGCGTAGACAGCAGACCGCCGGCGCGAGGCTGCGCGCCGAGTTGCGGTTCTTTCACGTCGTCATCCGGCGCTACTTTCCCTGGCGATTCTGGCTGTTCTATCCCTTCTACCTGTTCTGCGCAGTGGAGCGCGCGCTGAGGCACGCTCGTTCGTGCCCGGATACCGGGCGCAGCGTCGCGGCGCTGCCGTCGCGAGAGCCCGACGTGGCCGCCTGGCGAGCCTAGCCGAACTGCGCGCAGCGCTGGTAGGCTGGCGTCGACCGGTTGAATCATCTCGCCCGCCGCGGTTCTTTCTGCGCCACACTCCTGCGCCCGCAGCGGAGCCAACCTTGACGCGTCTCCAAAAGACGCATAGCGAACGGCGCAGGCTTACATGGCTCGCAAAGTCACCAAGAATTATATCGAACACTCTGGCGAACGCTTTCACGAACGCGCGATGCGCGACGCCTACGACCTCGCGCTCTCGTTCATGTCCGAGCTCAGCAGGGGCAGCGTCTTCGATCTGGCAGCTGGCTCTGGCTACACATCTCGACGGCTCAAGGAGATGGGCTTCGACGTCACCGCGTTCGACATCTTCACCGATCAGTTCGTGCCGAAAGACATTCCCATCAAGAAGACGGACCTGAACGTCGAATTGCCGGAGCCGTCAGCCTCTGCAGACGCCATCCTGGCGCTGGAGGTCATCGAGCACATGGAGAATCCAAGGGCGTTCTTGCGAGAAGCCGCTCGGCTTCTGAAGCCTGGAGGAGGGCTCGTGCTGAGCACGCCGAACATCGTCACCATCGGCTCGAAGTTGCGCTTCGCCTTTAGCGAAGAGCTGGAGCTCTTCTTCAATGACGAAGGCCGAACGCGAGATCCGTTCTGCGATGAGGCCTCGGGCCACATCTCTCCGCTTCTGCCATGGCTGCTCGATATGTTCGTCAAGGACGCCGGGCTGAGCGTGTCGCGGCGTTCCTACACCAAGAAAATGGGCATGCGGACCAAGCACCTGGGCCGTTCAGCCATGCTCTTGATCCGCAAGCCCTCCTGACTCGACGGGGCCGCTAGCCCGCTACGGGCGCTCGGGAGTACGGCCTCCCACCTCGCTGACGTGAGCGCATACCGTCAGAAGGGGCCGCCCCTCAGAGGCTCGAGGCGGACCGCTTCGCACGGCGCCAGTTCACTCGTTGCTCGCGGCGCCTGACTGTCGGTCTTCGCGCAGGATCCGAGCAATCAAGCGCCTTGGGTTTCGGCGTGGACGCCCAACCCACGCTACATCGTGTCGTCATCATTCACCGCCAGCGCCGTGCAGATGTACTTCGACGCCACCCCCGGCGCGGCTGTCAGAGCATCTTCTTCAAGCATTGGCGCGTATCTCAGGGTCTCTCGGGCTTCGCGCCATGAGCGAGGGGCGCACGGCTCGGGTGAGGGGGGAGCGCCGTCCGAGTGTCCGGTGGCGCATCGTCGGTACAAGACCTCGCGACGAGGACGCCAGGTCGCCACCGACGCTGCATTCCACCGGTGCTGTCGCCGCTGTCGACGAGGATTTTCGCAGGGCAGCGCTCGGCAGCGAGCTCACGACAGCCAAGAGGCCACTATGCTGCCCGGGCACCTCGATAGAGTTCCCCTCGTCGGTGACTCTGAAAACGGAAAGTTCCCCATGCCCCTCGTGAGAATCGATCTGCGGCGCGGCAAGCCGCGCGAATACCGACAAGCCCTGGCCGACGGCGTGTATGAAGCGATGCGCGAGGCGATCGGCATCCCCGAGAACGATCGCTTCATCATCGTCACCGAGCACGACGCTGACGACCTGAGCTACGACCGCCACTACCTCGGCATCGAGCGCGGCGATGACTTCATCACGGTGCAGATCGCGCTGCGCCGCGGGCGCGCCGTCGAGGCCAAGCAGGCCCTGTATCGCTCCATCACCGAGCGCCTGGCGCGCGCACCCGGCGTGCGCCCCTCCGACGTGCTGATCACGCTCGTCGAGAACGGGGCCGAAGACTGGTCGTTCGGAGACGGGATCGCCCAGTACGTGAAGTGAGCCGCACAGTGGCGGCGGCTTCAGGCATGCAGGGCCTGTCGTAGTTGGCGAGGAGCGCCGGATCGTCCCAGAGCGTGGGGGCGTGCTGGAACCGAGTGCCGTCCACGAGCTGGTAGCTCCGACGTCCTCGCCATCTTCTTGCCGTGCGGGTTCACCCCCGGGTCCACCTCGGGCGCGTCGCCGAGCGGCTCGGCGCTCATGCCGCGGGCGCTGCACGCGGTGCCGCCCGGCGGCGGAGCGACGCACGGCGACGCCGTGGTGCTCGCGCGCGGTGCTGCATGAACACGGAGCGATCCGGCCGATCCCGACATGTCTGACAAGCCCTTCGCCGGCTCTGTTGGCGCGCAGCTGATGGCGCAGACGTCGCGAGCCGAGCTGTAGCTTGGATGTGCGGCGCCGGCGTCGCGATCACGTTTTCGTGCGGCGAAGGCCTGCACGAGCGCGATGACGCGCGCGCCCGAAAAATTGTGGGCAGAAGTGCAAGCACGCGCCGTACGGACGCGGCGTCGGCGGCGTCGCGGGGGTGTGAGCGGAAGTGACCCCTCCCGCGCGAGCTGCGAGCGCCTGGGAGGGGCCGCGCGCGCAGGCCCGCCTCGCGTCCGGCGTGGGCGCCCGACCGCGCCGCGGGCCGAGCACGCGGGGGGTGGGCATCTCATCTTCTCGACGCTCCGCATGAGGCCGCGCGCCGGCGGCTGGCTGCCGCGGCTGGCCATGTATCGAGAAATAGAGCGAGCTGTGCACGACGCTCGTGAGCGCCGTGCACAGCTCAGAACACGATCACGGTGTGCGCCTCCACGGCGCCGAAGCCTTGCGCCGAGGCGCCACCGGGCAGGTAGATGCGGCCTTCGAGCTCGGCGGCGGCGAGGCCGTGGCGGGGCTCGAGCATGGGAGCCAGCGCCTGCCAGGTGTCGGTGGCCGGGTCGTAGGCTTCGACGTCGTCGAACACGCCGCTCGCGTCGCCCCCGTTACCCTCGCCGCCGATGACGTGGAGCTTGCCGTCGAGCGCCGCGCCGGCGACGCCGCCGCGCGGCGTGGGGATGGGAGCGCGCTCGGTGTAGGTGCGCGCCACGGGATCGAAGGCCCAGGTGCTCGGCTGGAAGCCGCCGATGCCGCCGCTGCGGCCCGCCGCGATGAAGAGCGTGCCGCCGATCTCGGCCGCGACGCAGTGCTCGCGCGGCTCGGGCAAGGGAGGCAGCTCCGTCCAGGTGTCGGCGGCGACGTCGTACGACGAGGCGTCGGTGACGGAAGCGCCCAGGCGGGCACCGCCGAAGAGGTAGATGCTGCTGCCGAGGGTGGCGACGCAGGCGCTGGCGCGCTCGCTGCCCTCGGGCATGAGGCCGCGCTCGGACCAGGTGTTCGCTGCGGGGTCGTATTCGAGCACGCGCCCGTTGACGAGCGTGAAGCTCGCGCCCGCGTAGAAGCCGGCGACGTAGAGGCGGCCGTCGATCGCCGCGGCGTTGGCGTGGTGCAGCGGATACGGCACCTCGGCGGCGCTGCGCCAGCTGCGGCTCGCCGGGTCGTAAGCTTCCAGGGTGGAGGTGACCTGGGGCGTGAAGCCGCCGATGACGTAGACCTCTCCCCCGAGCGCGACGACGGCGTGCTCTTGGCGCACCGAGGGCAGCTCGGGCAGGACCTCTTGCACGGACGCGCCGGGGGTACCGCCGACCGTGGGGAGCGCGGGGGCATCGCCGGCGCCATCCGGATCGATCGGCGCGAGCGGAAGGTCATCGTCGGTGCCTTCGCTGGCCGCTGGAGGTTCGCCGCTGCCGGGTGGCGCCATCGGGTCGGGATCGGGATCGCTGCTCGGCGCGCCCGACGGTGCGGGGTCGGGCATCGACTCGTCGCTCGCGCCGGGTTCAGGCGTGTCGTCGTCGCTCGAGCAGGCGAGCAGGCCCGCGCAAGACAACACGATTGCGCGAAACGCGATCGCGCGAGAGGCGACTCCACGACAGGCGACTGCACGGGAGACGATACGCAACGTGCGATTCGACATGATGTCAGCTTATCACGCCGCGCTGCGCCGTCGGCGGGCAGATTTGCTCGAAAATTGCGACGTCTTCGAGAAAGATGGGGGTGAGGCGTTTCATCTCGTCGATCGTGAACCAGCCGAGCTCGGTGTGCTCGTCGTTCGCGAGGCAGGCGGGCGCTGCGTCGAGGGGCTGCACGCGCCACCAGTGCATCACGGCTTTGCCATCGTGCGTGTCGCACTCGGCCACCTTCGCGATGGGGCGCACGGCGAGGCCCGTCTCTTCTCTCACTTCGCGCACCACGGCGTCTGCCTGCGACTCGCCCGGCTCGACCCGACCGCAGACGGGGCACCAGTAGCCCGCTGCCTTCTTGTGCGCGTTGCGCTTTCCGAGCAAGAAGCGGCCGTCGCGCTCGAGCACGGCGGCCACGACGTCGACCTTGGCTGCGGCTGCGCTCGGCATCGGAGGGCCAGCATAACCCGAGCGCGTCGCGTTCGTCTCGCTCGAACCAAATTGCGCTTTGCGCGGCGCCAAAGTAGGGAGTCGGCGTGCGTCGTCCCAATCACAAGGTTCTGTTCAACGGGCAACCCCAAATCTGGCTGGGCGTGAACTTCTGGTCTCGCACCGGCGGCCCGCTCATGTGGCGCTACTACGATCCGAAGATCGTGCGCGAGGAGCTCGACGTCATGAAGGAGCACGGCATGACGCTGACGCGCAGCTTCTTCTACTGGCCCGACTTCATGCCGACGCCCGATCGGCTCGACGAAGAGCTGTGCGAGCGCTTCCGCGACTTCCTCGACGCGCACGAAGAGCGCGGGATGACGTCGATCCCGACGTTCCTGGTGGGCCACATGTCGGGCCAGAACTGGGACCCGCCCTGGCGCGGCGATCGCGATCTGTTCGAAGACGTGTGGTTCGTGGCGCGGCAGGCCTTCTACGTGCGCGAGCTCACGGCGCGCTTCGCCGACCATCCGGCGGTGGTGGCCTGGCTGCTCACCAACGAGGTGCCCATCTACGGCGACTGGAAGTCGCGCGGCAACGGCGTGCTGAAGGCACAGTCTGTGCTGAGCTGGGCGCAGATCTTGATCGACGCCGTGCGCGCGGGCGGCGGCTACCACCCCGTGAGCATCGGCGAGGGCGCGTGGGGCGTGGAGATCAACGGCGCCGACAACGGCTTCCGCGTGCGCGACATCGCGGGGCTGGTCGACTTCCTCGGGCCGCACGTCTACCGCATGGAGACCGACCAGCTGCGCCAGCACCTCGGCGCCGCCTTCGTGTGCGAGCTGCTCGATTTTGGCAACCAGCCGGTGGTGATGGAGGAGTTCGGCGTCACCAGCGATTATACGAGCGACGAGAACGCGGCCCACTACTACCGCCACACGCTGCACCACACCCTGCTCGCCGGCGCCACGGGTTGGATCACCTGGAACAACACCGACTACGACGACATCTACATGCAGGCGCCGTACAGCCACCACCCCTTCGAGCTGCACTTCGGCCTGGTCGACAAGCGCGGCAAGGCCAAGCCCGCCGCGCGCGAGGTGAAGAAGTTCGGCGAGCTGCTCGAGCGCATCGACCTCGCCAACTGCACGCGGCCCGACACGGCCATCGCGCTGGTGGTCCCCTCCTATCTGGAGAACCAGTACCCCTTCACCGCGCAGGACGACGCGCTCGCCATCGTCGAGAACCTGCGCCAGGCCTACGTGGCGGCGCGCGAGGCAGACCTGCCCGTGAAGCTCGTGCGCGAGGCAGACGGCCTGCTCTGGCAGCCCGCGCACGTGCGCGAGATCTGGCGCGGCGTGGCGGCGGGCGGCACCCAGTATGGGCGTACCGCGACCGATCCGCTGGCTCTGGCGCCCGGCGAGCTCGACCCGCGCGCGCTCGGGCCCGGCCTGCCGAAAGACGGCCTGTTGTATCTGGTGCCGAGCGTGAAGCAGCTCACCGCGCCCACCTGGCGCGAGCTGCGCCAGCTCGCCGCCGACGGCGCCACCGTGTACCTGTCGTACTTCGTCGGCACGCACAAGAACCAGCGCGGCCCCTGGTGGCCCGACGTGGACGAGACCTTCGGCGTGAAGAAGCTGCTGCGGTACGGGCTCGTCAACCGCATCGAAGACGATCGCGTCACCTTCGAGTTCGAGCGCGGCTTCGGCTCGATCGCGGCTGGAGAGCGCATGGAGTTCGCGGTCGCCGGCAACGAGAACTCGCGCGCGTTCCTGCCCGTGGAAGCGGCGGGCGCGGACGTCATCGCGCGCGACGCGCGGGGCCGCCCTGCCCTGCTCGAGCACCGCACGGGCAAGGGGCGCCTCGTGCTGTGCACCTATCCGCTCGAGCACATGGCGGCACAGACGATGGGCGTGAACCCCGAGCCCACCTGGCGCCTGTACGCGGCGCTGGCCGAGGTGGCGGGCGTGGCGCCGGCGGTGAGCGTGAACGACCCGCGCGTGATCGTGGGAGAGCTCGAGCACGCCGACGGGCGGCGCTTCGTGTGGTTCATCAGCGAGAGCGACCAGCGCGTGAGCTGCACGCCCCGGCTGAGCTCGGGCACGCTGCGAGAGCTCGAGGGCGGCGCGGTGAAGCTGCCGATCGAGCTCGAGCCGTTTGGAGTGCGCGTTGTCGAGCGGGCGGGTTGAGCCCGAGCAGCGGCGGCAGAGCGCGAGGGGGCGTCGATGCTGAAGTCTGACGATCGCCTCCGCTTCGGCGTCTGCTGGTATCCCGATCACTGGCCGCGCGAGCGCTGGGGTGAAGACGTTCGCCTGATGCGCGCCGCGGGCATCGAGTGCGTGCGCTGGGGCGAGGGCTCGTGGACGCTGATGCAGCCCGAGCGCGGGCGCTTCGACTGGTCGCTCGTGGACGAGGTGCTCGAGCTCTGCGCCAGCAATGGGCTCGGTATGATCCTGGGCACGCCGACGTATGCGGCGCCCGCCTGGCTCGAAGAGGCGCACCCCGAGATCATCGCGCGGCGCGAGAACGGCGCCGCCTGGTATCGGCACTCGCGCCGCTACTACGACTACACCGCGCCGGCGTATCGCGAGGCGTGCGACGCGATCGTGCAGGCCATGGCGGAGCGCTACGCGGGTGACGAGCGCGTGTGGGCCTGGCAGCTCGACAACGAGATGTGGTGCCACCTCGGCGAGCTCTGGGGCGAGTCGGCGCGCGGGGCTTTCCAGCGCTGGCTTTCGCAGCGCTACGGCGACATCGGCGCGCTGAACGACGCCTGGGGCCTCGCGTTCTGGTCGAATCAGCTCGACCACTTCGGCCAAGCCGACCTGCCGGGGCCCACCACGGCGTACCTGAATCATCACCAGTGCGCCGACTACCGGCACTTCCTGTCCGACCTCGCGATCGACTTCCTGGCTCGGCAGCGCGAGCTCATCGTCGCGCGAGACCCGGCGGCGCTGGTGCTGCACAACTGCCCGTTTGGTCCCATCGATCGCGCGCGCTTGCTCGAGGGCCTCGACATCTACGGGCACGACCACTATCCGCGCTTCGCGGGCGCCGCAGAAGAGCGGCCCGCGATGGGCCTGAACTATGGGCGCTTTCGCGCGTATGCGAAGCGGCTGTGGGTGGTGGAGCAGCAGGCGAGCCAGGTGGGGCAGACGAGCTATCGCTTCCCGGCGGCGCCGCCCGGCGAGCTGAGCGTGACAGCGCTGCAGTCGGTCGGCCACGGCTGCAACCTGCTGGCGTGGTTTCGCTGGCGCAGCTTCCCCGCCGCGCAGGAGACCAACTGGGGCGGCCTCTTGCCGCACTGGGGCGAGCCGGGCCGCCACTATCAGGAGGCGCGCGAGCTCATCGCCGCGCTGTCGCCGCACGCGGCGCTCGTCGCGAGCACGGAGCCCGTGGTGCCGGTGGCGCGGCTCGTCTCGTATCGGCAGCAGGTCGCGGCCGAGGTAGAGCCGTGGATCGGCGCTCACCTCGGCGATGTCGAGACGGGGCGGCGCGCGCTGCGCGGCCTCGGGCTCAATGAAGACACGCTGCGCCCGCGCGATCTGCAGCTGGACGCACGGCAGCTGGGCGGACGGCAGCTGGGCGCCCAGGAACAGGTGGAGAAAGAGCTGGGCGGGTTCCGCCTCGGCGCGCAGCCCCTGGGCTCGAGCGGCCTCGGCGAGCAACAGGTCGCGCCCGGGCTCGGCGAGCCCCACGCGACCCCGTCCAGCGGCGTGGGGTCGGGCTCTGGTTATGCGCTCGCTCTCTTGCCGCTCGCGGTCGCGCTCGACGCCGACGACGTGGCGGCGCTATCGGCGTTCGTGCACGCGGGCGGCGTGCTCGTCATCGGGCCGCTCGCGGGCCACCGCTGCACGAAGTTGCAGGGGCCCGAACGGGAAGAGCCCCCCGGCGCCCTGCGGGCTCTCACCGGCACCGCGAACGGCGAGGCCACGACGCTCGACGAGCCGGCGCTGCTCTGCTGCCGCCGCTCGGGTGAAAACCTGGAGTCGACCCGCTACGCCGAGGTCCTGGAGCTTCGCAGCAGCGACGGCGAGGTGCTCGCCGAGCACGGGCGCGGCTGGTTTGCGGGCAGCGCCGCCGTGGTGCAACGAACGGTTGGCGCCGGGTGCGTCGTTCATTGCGGGGTGGCGCTGAACGATGCCGTCATCCGCTGGCTCTGGAATGAGCACCTCGCGGCGCGCCTCAAGCGGATAGTGCCCCCCGTCGTCGTGTCGAGCGCTGCGGCCGAAGTGCTCACCCGCCGCAACGGCTCGACCGCGTTGCACTTCGTGCTCAACCATGGCGCCCAGCCCGTCGCGTGCCAGGTGCAACGCGCGACCCGCGACCTGCTCGACGGCGCCGAGGTGCCCGCGCGGTTCGAGCTGCCCGGCTTCGCGTATCGCATCCTGCGCGAAGGGGCCTGATGCCTGCCGGGTCGACAGCGCTGACTGATAGCGAGTGTCGTTTGCGACATAGGGGCCGAACCGCATTACGTCGACGATCGACTCATCACGATCGCTAATCTTCGAGCATCGACTCCCGTTGCTCGCTGCATGGCGATTCGATTGGCTCTGGTTATTGCACCGATCGCTGGTCTGGCCACGCTCGGCCTGGCGACGGGATGTGTCCACGACGAAAGCCCCTCGAGGCTCGCGACGACGGCATACGCGCCGAGTCGGCCGGCGGCAGAGGCTGCGACGGGCGACGCACACGTCGGAGCAGCGGGCGGCAAAGAGATCTCGGCCAGGCACCGGCTGCTCGCCGTCGATCCCCTCGCGCGACGCAATCGGGTTCGGCTCCCGCAGGGCTACGTCGCCGACGGCGACGAGTACGTCTCGCGGGTTCGCATCTGCGTCACCGAGTCCGGCGACGTGCAGGATGTTGCGGTGCTCGAGCCCTCGATTCCGGCGATCGACGAGCAGCTACCCGAGGTGATCGCACACTGGCACTATCGGCCGCTCGTCATCGATGGGCAGGCCACGGCGTTCTGTTACCCGATGAGCTATCGCGTGCACTGACGGCGCGTCGGCGGCATCGCGCTGCCGTCGGTGACCTCACCCACCGCCGCTCGGGAGTTTCACCCTGGAACAGGGCGCTCTCGAGACCACGAAGAGCACCTCTCCCCCTGCGACGCGCGCGCAGCGGCCTCGTCATTTCTGATGCGAGGGGAAGGTCGCTGACGAGCGCGCCGATGGTCTGCGTGCGAGCGACCCCCGGAAGGATCACGATATGCGTGGGTTCGCTGGTGGGGATTTGTGTCGAATCACGGTGGTACTCGCGGCCGGGGCATTGCCCGGGTGCGCGGTGACGAGCCCGTATTGGGGCTACGTGCCCGCGAGCACGGAAGCTGCAATTCCGGTGCAGGCGTGGACGGCGCACACGGACAATCCCGTGGTCGTCGAGTGCGCAACGGCGACGACCGCGCACGGCTCACCGTCGCCCGGCGAGAGCGCGTACGTCGTGGCGGCCAACTTGTCGGTGGCGAGCGCCGACATCCGCGACAGCGAGGGCAACGTAATGCACTCGACGAGCGGCAACGTGACCATGCCGAGCAGCTGCTGGGACTACTTCGGCGACTATGACTTCTGGCAGCTGAACCTGCGCGTGTCGCAAGTTCAACCCAACGCGAACGGCACCGGCACCACGAAGCGCATCTTCTCGTCGTTCGATCTGGACGGGCTCGAGTGCCTCGGGCGCGAGAACGGCGCGGCCGCGAGCTTCCACGGCTTC
>Ga0247763_1000948_pt1 | contig 17330 bp, 12 predicted proteins | sample UWRJL141409B4_FD_179926 | JGI IMG/M metagenome (GOLD analysis project Ga0247763, IMG submission 179926) | Plant litter microbial communities from Arlington Agricultural Research Station in Wisconsin, United States - UWRJ-L141-409B-4 | ecosystem: Environmental > Terrestrial > Plant litter >...
AGACCATCCAGATGCCGATCAGGAGGAGGACGATGCAGAGAACCAGTCCGGAACCCTCGGGGTCGAGCCCATTCTGGCCCATCATGCGCGAGATCGTCTTGGTCACGCCAATGGCGCCTTCGCCGAGCACAATCAGCGTCAGCAAGCCCATCCGTTCCACCAAGTGCGTCTTCTTGAAGCTCAGCATCCGCCAGCAGCTCGAAATGGCAATCGTCGCAATCGTCTCGATGGACAGGACCACCCACCAGACGCTGTAGATGCCGCTGTCCAGCGATACCGGCTTGCTGTCGGAGAAGGTCGGGATCATGCCGGCGTAGACGCAGCCCGAAGCTACATAGACAAACACGTTCAGAAACACGGGCAGGAACAGGTCGCTTCGGTGAGCCAGGCCGACAAAAATGCCCACCACCATGTACTGAACCGCCAGCAAAATGCGACTCATCAGAAGCGTGTAGCATAGAACGCGAAAGTTGGTATTATCGCCCTTTGCGGTAGCCGGGGCAAACGACGAGCCCACGAGGGCGAACCCGACAAAGGCGATAATGTTGATGGTCTTGCACGCTCGGCTGTAGATGCTGTCATGTTCGAACCGCACATCGTGCAGGACGGTATGGAACCATGATACCCAGATGATGGCGAAAAAGCCCACGTAGGCGAGCAGCGAGGAATGGTCGACGACAGGATGGTAGGCGGTAAATGTCGCAAGGTTGGCCACACTTTGTCTCTTGTCAGATGACCCCTCCCCTCCTGTTGACTCCAGGCCGAGAAGAAAGAAAGAAAAAAAAAACTCACAAAAACAAATCGAAAAACAATTCCAGCGTACTGGCCTCTTGTCGAGGCGCAAAGACCAAATGTTTCTTATCGACGCCCTGAAGTGGGTTTTGGATCCATGGCACAATGGCATGGATTCGTCTCTTCTTTCGCGACACCTCGAACCTGCCAATCTTTAGAGTCAGCACGCACATGCAGCCAAGAGAGGTAAACAGGGGGGTGTGGGGGAGGGTAAATTTACACTGTCTTTCGTCGGTAGATGCCCATCTCGAAAAGGAAAACTCAGGAGAGAAAAAAAAAAGAAAAAAAAAGGGATTCCCGATGCTTGCTTGCTCGCTTGCCCGCTTGCTTGGGAATGAAAACAAGACAAGACGTCTGACGACGAGGGAGCCGCATGCAAGAAAGAAAAGCTTGTTATTTGGAAGGGAAGAAAAAAAAGACACCACTTTTTTATCTTGGGCTGCGCCGCATCAATAGCCCAACGAGAGATTGCATGAGACTAAGACCACTAGGTACCGACATACATGAGCCAGGGGTTCGCGGCAGTGCCTGACTGAGCTGGAGCTGCGATAAACAAACGGACAGCCACCCAGCTAAACTTCACTAGCACACTAGCCGGGGACCCCTCCCCAAGAGAAAAAAGGATCGTGGATCCAATCGTCGGAAGCATCCATGTCCGCCGTGGCACCAATGGCGCTTCAACAAAGACTGCGGAAGAATCCTTCGCAGCTTATGGTGCTTACGGCGGCCGCAGATTTTCCAGGCTGACATGTTTGGGGGTCTCTCGGGGAGCAAAGCTGTTGGGGCGGGCGCGTGCCGACTTGCCGTGTTTGGAACCTAAAAAAGCGTTTTAAATTCATCTGAAGTTTGCCAAGGATAACATCTTTAATGCGACAAAAATGATAGCTGTTGGTTCGAGTGCATTCGTTGTCCGTCCCTAGTATTTCTCTCTGAAGAGAGAGAGGTTGGCGGGAACCCCGCCGAAAAAGAAAATACGAGTCCGGTGCGCATTAGTGTCCTGTTCTGTCTTGTGCATGCATTGCATGCCTGCCACAGTCAGCCAGCCAAACAAGCCAGCCAGCCAGCCAGCCCAATGTGAGGACCTTGTAACGTGATACAAAGTCCCCACTGCTTTGCTGCGAATGATGAGTACCAGTTAGGTTGTTTTGGTCTGGTGTCACGGGCTGAGCCAGCCCCGCTTTGGAAAACGTGCAAATCGCTGCCCTATGGACCCCAGGGAGCCGATGCACGAACCAGGATCGGGTTGTTGGTTGGGGGGGGGGGGGGGGGGGGGGGGCGGTTTGTGGGTTGTGGCTTCAGAGCTTCTTTTCGTCTCGCGACCAATGATCGACAAAGAGACGATTTTGTCCTTGCCATCCTTGCAACTGTACATATAAATCCCGGGATACTGCGTATACCACACGATGCAGTTTTCTGTTTCTCGTTACACAATGTGCAAGATCGATTCATGCGCCGCCACAGACGAATACCGAGGTAAGTACGAAGTCAATATCTACCGGAATACTCTCACAGACGTTTCCCCGTGTAAACATCCCTGGCCCCCCGTCTCAACAACAAGTCCACCATTTTTGTATCTCCGCGTTTCCTCGCAGCCGCCAACGCCGTGCCTCGGATTGCGATACTCGAAATCCCCCCGATATCGACCTCGCATGAATCCGGGTCCGCCCCTTGGTCCAAAACCATTTTCATAGCCTGCAGTCTTGCCTCGTTATTCATCGACCACTCCTGCGCAATCGCCCTCGTGATATCCGGAACGTTAAGTCCCATTGCCGTGTAGTTATACACATTGTATCCAGACTTGCCATATTGACCAACCACTTTCCGCAATGGGAATACCTTGAGAAGCCGCTTCGCTTCGGCCAACTTACAGCCACGACGATACGGCTTCGTTTCCGTATAGGGAAAAGAGGAACTGATTCGATATCCGGCGAGGAATCTGCCCACTTGATAGGGGGAAGGATACTTCTTCTTTCGGATCAATTCTTCGAAAACAGCGGGGAGCTTGACCTCCTCCTTCTCGGACTTTGACTTTGCCAGTGGTTCGGACTCTGACTCAGATCCAGATTCATCCATGTTTTTGCTGCTCTGTGCACGGGGTTCCTTTACGGTAGTCTTTTTCGCTGTAGCTTTCTTTGCCGCGGCTTTCTTTGCTGGTGCTTTCTTTGCTGGTGCTTTCTTTGCTGGTGCTTTCTTTGCTGGTGCTTTTTTCGCTGCGACGGCTGTCTTCTTCGTAGCTGTTTTCTTCACCGCCGCTGCTGGTACCCTTGTTGTTGCCGCCGCTGTGTTATTCTTCGCAGCTCTCTCTGGCTGGGTTCTCGTTCTCTCTGCCGTCGACTGTTGCGCCCGGGAGCTTTTTACTTGCGATTTCTTCGCGCGGGATTCCTTGGGCGGCATGGCTGAAGTTGCAAAACCTTTTTGATTGTTAGTGGAACTTTTTTTTATTTCGTGTCCTGGAATGGAGCTCACCTTGTGTTAGCTTGTCTGTGTGCTGTTGGAAAAGAACAATGTTCGCGAGACTGAACTCTACGTAGGTAAATTTCAAGTTTGAAGTGATATATGCCGGGATTTGTACTTTGAACTAGAGATAGACTTGGCAACTCTTGTCAATTGAAGCCTTGCTGTCTGCCGTGCCAAGGTTGGGTCTGGCTGCCTCAATCCCGATGTAACCTTCCGACCTACCTACGTAACTCAAACTTTTGAGTTTAACCACAACCACGAGACAAGGCGCATCGTTAGAAAAACAAGAAAGACGAAAAAAAAAACAGCAGGTACAATGAAATGAAATTAAGTTAAAGTGAGATGTGTTACATGTATAAGCCCTGTTAAACAAAAGGGTTTCACTGACTGACTGACAGCAGATTGACGTGGAATCAGCAGATTGATGCGGGAAGGATCCTCTACTTGCATCCTTGCACCACTGGCAATTCTTAGTCAAGGACCTAAAAGTTCCATCTAGATAAAAGTTGGTGTGTTTGCCTCCACTTTCATGTTGTGTGGACCGCGCTCTTATGAGTCCGTCTAATGCAAGTGATTCACAATAAATTGGTTCCCTCTATCCCACTCCTCCAAGATGACCTTCTTCACCCCATCACATCTCGGAATAAACTTGACTTTGAACGGCTTCGGAGCAACAGTGATGCCCTCGGAAAACCCAGTTTCAGGCGAGCAATCCATGGCTTCCTCCGCGACGATATCAAACGACCAGAGTAGAAACGCCGTCATGACGCGCAGTTCCACCAAAGCCAGTTGGTCGCCGGGACAAGCGCGACGGCCTAGGCCAAAGATATAGAGGGGTCTTCTCGCCGCCGGATCATTATTGCCCTTGGCAACGTGTTTTGTGCCGTTGGGATTTCGAATGAATCGCTCCGGGTTGAACTCATCTGGGCGCTCGTACTCTTCCGGGTCATGTTGGATAGCCCAGACATTCGTTGCAATAGTAGACCCAGCTGGAATGCGATAACCGTCGACGACTTGATCGCTGAGACACATGCGGGGGAGGCCCAACGGCAGCGGCGGTCTCCATCGGAGAACCTCGGTAACACAAGCCGAGATAAAGGGCATTCTACCGACGTCGATGTAATCCGGAATCCCTTCTCTCGTCCATACCTCATCGACCTCCGCCTGTGCCTGATACTGAATTGAGGGACTAGCCGCCAAAGCCTGGACCAGAAACATGGCAGTACTGAGCATAGATCCGAACGTGGCGTCCAGCGTGGCTCCCGCGATCAACTCAATCTCCCGGTCTGGGAATATCGTCTCGCTCGCCTTGGTGAGGTTTTCTCGGTATAGCCTTCTAACCACGGATTCATAGCCTCCTGCCCCTCCTCCACTTTCTCCTCCTTTCTTTGTATCGGACATTTCCAGTTCCCGCTTCACCGAACTCACCAGCATTCCCCATGCCGTGTTGACTTCGACTCTCACCAAACTGGCATCCCGCTTCCAACTCGCATACCGCTCTGGTAACCAATCCAGAATAGGAAAAATCCCTGCTAGCTGCGCAACTCCTGGCTCAATGAGCTTGACAAATCTCCGTTGCGTATCGATATATTCGTCTAGCCCAGCGTTACATGTGCCTACTCTCTCACCCTCACCCTTACCCTTACCTTCACATGCAGCGGCAGTGGAAGTGGTACGACCAAACAAGACCGCCAGCGCGAGATCATAACTCCACACGCGAAAAGCCCGGTTGAATTCCTCGCCTACTAATAAACTGTGAATAAGCCGCGCCGTCAAGGCACGTATAATGGGTGCGGCGTCAGTAATCCCTGCAGGACCGGTATGGTGAATGAGCGCCCGGCGCATGCGCTGGTGATGCTCGGCGTCGTTCCAGAGAGGGTGATTATCGTCATTGGGGAAGATGTATTTGGACGGGATGGGAAGACGGGGACGCGCAGAAAGGGCGGCGCTTTGTTCTTGCATTAACTGGCGGACGTGTCGAGCATTGTTGAGAACGACGAGGTTCGTGGCGCCAATCTTGAGGCCGATTACAGGTCCGTATTTGGAAGCCCCCCATGCGGAGAATGTGAGGAAGGACCGGGAAGGGGGTAGTTGATGGAGATTTCCCAGGCCGATAATTGGTCTCGGACCCGGAGGGTAGTTGCGGGGACGAAGAGTTGAGATTATGAAACGGATGATGGGAAGAGTAATGGCTAGCGCAGTCAGGGCTAGAAACCCGGTGAAGATGAACGGCATTGCTTCTGTTGAGATATGTGCGATGTTGTGATATCGGGATTGGGGGGTGGCCAGTTTTTAGAGTGGACAGCCACACAACGCGCAGAGAGAGCTAGAAGACAAAAGAAAGAAGAAAAAAACAGGAAAATAGCGGGAGAAAAAAAATAAAGAACAGCAACAAACACAATCACTGAACTAACACAATTCCACACACAAGGCACATGTCGGTGCCGGGCCATCACTAACCGAAAATCCCCGGCCGGACTTGCATGGGAGGTTTCTGGGGTTCCAGAGACTGCTCCATCTGGACATGCCGCCCGCCAGGCCCCCGATGACGTTGCATAGAGTTCCGTCTGCGCTACAGGTCATTGCTTGTTCGCACGGAGTAAACTGCATCGGCGGTAAAAATAGAGTATATGAACCGGTCTGAGTTGCTGGAGGTTTCCAGGTTGGTTCTCCGTCTATTACCGTGGTCCATGTAGTGATCCATGGTTTCCGTTTCTGAGGAAAGTGCTTGGGGTCTGGATTTATCTGTGTTCTTGTATCTCTGCAACTTTGACATGGGGACGGACGGCAGAATTGACGCAATGATTGAAGCCATGACACCGTGTGAAGCTGACCCCGTACTACCTTCCCTTCAATGACATGCTTCGCAAACTACCTACCTACCTACCTATAGGTAATCATCATCTCTCTACACTGTTTTCTTAGGACGCGCAAGGTGTTTCAGTACTCTAGAATGTGCGAGCGGGGAGGTTCGTGTAATTGGACACTCTGAACTGCCGTGGAACATGTCCCTCCATGTGCCGCGTTTCCACCAATGGCTATAATGATGCATTGTGCATCCGGGATCTGCAACTGAACCCCGACCGACCGACCGACTGACTGCTACTGCGTTCCCGTCGTCTTTATCAACCCTCCCCAACAACGCCAAGCCCGCCAAAATAAGGCGAATCCTGTTTTCCTATCTTTTTTAACAACTCGGCCAGGCATACCACACCAAGTAAAGCGCGCCCGATCCATTTGATCAAACTGGGGAATATCTCGCGCGATTCAAAAGGCCATGCTCTCACGTCAGCTTCTACATCTAGCCAGGCAGTGTCCGAGATCAGTGAGCCGGTGGCGGCTTCTCTCGGTCCAAATACCCTTTCGGTGTTTCTCAAGCCCCCCCGCCGCCAAACACAAACACATGCAGGAGGAGCCCGAACCCCGCACCGCCATCGTCACGGGAGGTGCTCGAGGAATCGGCAAGGCCATTGCCCTCCGTCTGGCTCGTGACGGCTACGACATTACCGTGAATGATCTCCCTTCGGCACAAGCGTCGATTGATGAAACCGTTTCGGGAATCCAAGCTTTGGGGAGACGCGCATACGGTCATGCCGCCGATGTGACGGCCCCCGACGAGGTGACTGGTTTGGTCCGCGCCTCTGTCGACAAGTTGGGCTCCCTCAACACGATGGTTGCCAATGCTGGTATCGCGCAGGTCAAGCCTTTACTAGATTTGACACCTGGGGACTTTCAGCGCATGCTCGAGGTGAACGTCGCTGGGGTGCACTACTGCTACCGTTTGTCTGCCTTTTCCCTACTTGTCCTGTCCATGTACATTTATACATACATGTGTGTGTAGAGAGACGGTTTCCAAAACTCTGCATGTGAGCAGACCGAATCTGACACCTCATCACAGAAGCGGCAGCCCACCAATTCATAGACCAGGGCACACCTGGAAAACTCATCGGGGCAGCGAGCATCGTGGCGTTTAAACCGTTTGCCTTACTCGGGCACTACAGCGCCAGCAAGTGGGCCGTGAGGGGACTGACGCAGGTGTACGCCATGGAGCTGGCCAGCCATGGAATCACAGCCAACGCCTATGCCCCGGGAATTGTGGACACCGCCATGTGGGAGCTCATAGATGACGGTCTGGCCAAGAAGGAGGGGAAAGCTAAGGGGGACATGATCAAGAAATACAGCGAAGAGCTCATTTCTCTGGGGAGGACGAGCGTTCCTGAGGACGTCGCGAAACTGGTGAGTTTCTTGGCAAGCTCCGATGCTGAGTACATCACCGGTCAGACGTATATTGTGGATGGGGGGATCATATTCACCTAGTCCTTTTCAAGATGCAGGCCAATGATCTGCATCTGTACTTATTCATGAGTGTCAGCAAAGTAGGCGGTCAGGCCTGTTGAGTTTCAGTTATCGAGATATCCAGACCTCACCATTTCCAGTCAAGCGCAACACCTAAAGAGCTCATGAAGAAAACCAATTGTGGGTCCCGACGTTGGATGTAAATGACCTGGTCCCGAACTACTTGGAATGTGTTGGTCAGCAAATGGCGGGTCTTTGGACCGTTGGCATTTGCAAAAAACCTCGCTGTTCTGGAACCGGAAACTTTGTGACAAAGCACCGGGGTTATGACGGACTTTGCGCTCCGAGACATCGGACTTGGGATCATGCCGCCCCAAAAATCTACCCCGCCGATAGTTGAGACAGAAACATAAAAAGCTCCTTTTCCGTGTGGAGAATTTTTTGTCAGCCAAGCATCAACTTCAAGGTAGCATCAGAGCAAACCAACTTGCATCTCAATGTCAACAATCGCCAAAACCGTCGTCGCCACCGGTGCATCGTCCGGTCTGGTATGCAGAGCCCTTGCACACCTTCCACATCGAGTGCTTTTGCGTTCCAGATCGCTGATGACATATTGCAAATAGGGCTTCGAAGCGGTCAAGCAACTGCTCTTGCAGACACGACCGTATCGGTTCATCTTGGGTGCTCGAAATGTCGCCCAAACCCAAGCGGCCTATGAGGGGATCGGGTTCGATCGGACACGACACCAGTTGACCGTGATTCCGCTGGATCTTGCCGACCTCAAGAACACTCGAGTCTTTGCACAACAGACTCTGAGCGAGCTGGGCGCAACCGCGATTGACTTGCTCGTTCTCAACGCAGCAATCTCCAACGGATCTGAAGAGCCTGGCCCTCATGGGTCGAAGTGGTCGGAGGCATATATTGTCAATCATCTTGGTATTGCACTGCATCATTTGCGTCTTTGACTTGTCTGATTCGGGATGGGAGCGCTAACAATTCGGCATGACATGTACAGCCCAGCACTACCTTGTCCACCTGCTTCGCGCAAAGCTTGTCGAGTCAAAGTCCAGAATTGTCTTTGTCTCGTCGGGCGCCGTTCGCCAAGTGGAGAACCCTAGCGACCTGGATTCACAATTACTTGGGGGTGCGGGCGTGTCGGGCATGACACTTTACCCCGCGACCAAGTTTGTGCAGCTGCTTGGTGCGCACTGGTGGCGTCGCCAGCTCGCAGGGCAATGCACGGTTGTGGCTGTGTCCCCTGGCTTGATCCCGGGAACAGGCCTTGGGCGAGGTTTCAGCTTCCAGATGCCCCCAAATTTGCCAGATGCGAAATCGGTTCCCGAAGGAGCAGAGAGCATTCTGCGGGCTTTTGACAGGAATGACCTCCCAGAAGACCCCGAACAGATTTTCCTGACCAGTTGGGGAGAGTGGTGGCCGAAGGACGTGTACGGAAAGACGCTGGACAAGGGTCTGCAGGAAAAGTGGTGTCCGAGCAAGGAAGCGATTGAGCGGGAGGAGGGCGTTGCCGCTGTGGAGTGAGCAGGTGGGGAAACTGTTTAGCGAACTATTTCTGGGACAAGAGAAAAGAATCGGAATTTTCGGAAGGTCCCAGCTTCGTTACGCTGTTATACGCTGCAATACATCCATAATACGCTGCGCAAGGTGCAAAGACCAAAAGCACGGGCCCAACTGTGACGCTTCTGCCTGGCAGGACTGATTCGAACTCGAATGCCCCGCCTTGCCCCACCTCTCTTGAGTTGTTGGTACTTCGTAGTTCCTTCCTCAAACGCAAGAGGAAGCGACAATTTCTGCTTGGCAACGACAACTTGATCACGTCATTTGGGCATTGGCTTCACCATGAGCGAGAAGGAAATCGTCGAGGAGACCTACGACCAAATCGCTGACTGGTACCTCGACTGGGTCAGGGAACAGCGATCGCCTCGCGAATTGTACACGCACAAAGTCTTGGACAGAGCTCCATGTTCGCAATCCCAGTCTCCCGATATCCTCGAACTCGGCTGCGGCCCAGGAGTGCCTATCACACGGCTGCTGCTCGATCGTGGAGCACACGTCGTGGCCAATGACATCTCGACCAAACAGCTCAACATGGCCAAGGGCTTCTGCCCCGAGGCTTCCTTCGTCTCGGGCGACATGTCGGCCCTCTCCTTTGAGCCATCCAGCTTTGACGGCGTTGTCAGCTTCTTTACCATGTTTCACCTTCCCCGAGCCGAGCAGAAGGAGATGCTCTCCAAGATTCACACCTGGCTGAGGCCCGGCGCCGTCTTCGCCTTCAATCTTGCCACCGTTGACGAGGAGGAAATATACGGCGAATTTCTTGGCCGTGGCATGTTTTGGAGCAGTTACGACGTTGAAGATAGCAAAGCCATGGTGAGAGATGTCGGTTTTGAAGCGATTGAGGCCGAGGTGCTCGAAGCCGGCGATGGGCAACTTGACGAGGACGACCCAGATTATGGCGCCAAATTCCTCTGGATTGCGGCCAGGAAGCGCCAGAATGGACCAGAACCGGCAAGCGACCACGCGCCGACTTGCTGCGATCCGAGATAGCATATTTCCTGCACGTCAGTATTCACTTGCCGTTGCATACGGCCGTGCATGCTCGGCACCGGGGATGAATAAGCCACTCCGCTTTTCTCACACTTCTGCGATACTATCAGAGAGGTGCTCCAGTGGCCCAAAACAGACCCCGACCCCGAGAATCCTGTCGCCAATGACATGGCGTTGCTTACTGGGACGCCCTGTAGAATATGGAGTGAAAAGCGGAGGATAAAACCCCCGCCCTCGAACCATGGTGATTCCGCCGTCTGTGGATGTTAACTTTTGCAGTCCCAAGACTTGGTAGGAACTGACATGGCATTTCCGAATCTAAATTCCAACACGTCGGCGTGGGCGTGGATGTGGCCGTCCCTACCTAGCGCTGTCACTCCCGCAGCAGTGTCAGCACTCATTCTTGTTGCCGTCACATTTTCCCGGATCATGCCCGGGGCTCGCAACGGTGTGCCGGAACTATCGGACAGTATCCCCTTTGTTGCAAACACGTTCCAGTATATGACAAATACAAACAAGTTTCTAGCTCGGGCAGCGTGAGTGACCAGTTGTGGCTACTCTAACTCAGTAAACTGACAGTTGAATCAGCACCGAGCTCCGCCGTAAAAGCATCATCGGATTCTTTCTTGGCCCGATGCGCGTCTATCTAGTCAAAGATGCCCGCGACGTTCAAGCCATGTTCCGCGCAACCAATGTCAGCACCGACATCTTCAGCTTGAGGGTTCAGAAACAGCTTGCTGCCTACTCTGAAGTCGATCTCCTCAAATTTGCAGCCGACCAGTCCGGCAGATCCAAGGTAACAACGGCGCCGGGAACTGGTATTCGTTACTGGGCGACCTTACACCAGATCATGACCGACCACTTATCCCGGGATCACGCCAAAAATGCACTCAGCGCAAAGTACCAGGAACTCTTCGGCCAGAGACTCCTCAAATTTCCAGTGGGTGAGTGGACGACCATCCACGTTTACGAATTTCTTCGAGACGAAATGGCCACGGCAGCAACTGCAACTATGGTGGGATTGCGGGCATTTGAGCGAACCCCCGACTTCATAAAACGGCTCTGGGAGTTCGACGAGATTGCCAAGTCTCTGATATGGGGATTTCCTCGCTGGATGAACAAGGACGCGTGCATGAAGCGTGAAGCACTGCATGCAGCATGCGCTCGCTATCTCGCAAAGGCAATGTCCGAGTTCGACTGGGATGGGCCTGAAGCTGCCGCCGACTGGGATCCGGTTCTTGGATCACGTTTTACTCGAGAGTACTTGAAGTGGATGCGGGACTGTGGGTTCACCTTGCAGACCATGAGTGGGGCGGTTGGGCTGGCCATCTTTGGGTATGTCAACTTCACCTATATCTCGGCCGACATGGCTACCTAGGTTGCAATTCCTTCCATCTAACCCTGGACTGCCGCAGCTTGAGCGGGAATACGACGCCGATAGTGGCGTGGTGTATGATGGAGATCATCAAGGATCCATTACTGTTCCGTCAGGTTCACGGTGAGGTCACCTCGGTCTGCGTGGTTGATGAGCAGGGCAACAGCTCTATCGAAGTCGGTAGACTCATGTCTTTGCCACTGCTACAATCAATCTACGCTGAGGTGCTCCGTCTCCACGTCTCCATCAACGTCACGCGAGAACTAACCGGGAACATAACGCTTGGAGGATACTCCCTTGAAAAGGGGTCGGTTATTCAAGCGGCAACCGAGATCTGTCACCATGATGAAGTCATTTGGGGTGTTCCGGGACATCCTGCCAGCGAATTCTGGGCCGAGAGACACATCAAGCTTGTTCAGGAGCCCGACGGGCAGTGGAAGCGCCAATTTGCCATGAACAAGAAGCCCGGCGAATTTTTCCCGTTTGGTATGTTGGAGCAAAGCTCAAGGCGAATTATCACTGAGACTAACGAAGGGTGGTTGTTAGGAGGAGGGCGAGGCATGTGCCCTGGTCGATCTTTCGCCAAACAAGAAGTCATTTTAACCATCGCCATGTTTGTCTCCACATTCGATATCGAGTTCGAGGGGTGGATAAATTCTGCAGATGGATCATCTTCAGACAGGCAGGCGCAAAACGATCCGCGCTACAGTGGCACTGCTGCCATACCACCCGATCGCGATATGAAAGTTCGTTTGAGGAGGCTGGGTTGACCGGGAAGCTTGGAGACATGCCGGAGACATGCCGCAGAATAAAGGTCACGAACACGATTTTCTAGAACCGAGTGCGTTCCCAGGAACTTTGCGCAGCATTGGGTCTTTGATGTGGCCAGGGGGACAGTCAGTCTTTCGGCGAGGGAAAGGCTGCCAATTTGCTACCACAGCATCAGCTTGTGTGGCTCGTTTGCGAATAAGTGCGCTGGGCTCAGTATGTTGTTAAAGGAAATGCCTGGCAGACTCGACAGTCACAGCGGCCGCCAGCAAATGCGGTGAGAATCGATATCAACCGTCCTTTTTGCGGATGGGTATTCTTTTGTCCCGCTGAACCGACCGCATTTCAACCTGGTCTGGAACATGCACCCTCTCAGCTCTTGAAGCTCTCAGCCGTAAGAAAAAATAATCATCCTTCTCCAAAGAAGGTTTCCAACGCCAAGCTATTGGGCGCACTAACCACTTCAGTATGGGTCACATTGTAATATTGCACTTTTGCTGATTTCCCCGCTACACTCCCTGCGGGGGATCACCAATTAAGAACACCCAGACATGCAGGTAGCACGGTGGCTGGGCTGAGGAGGGCGAGCCTCGGTTTGATTCGCCGCAACACGCATTGCATTTCCCATGCCTTGCAAGAATGGGCGCAAGGCGACTCCATCCGGTTAGTGCTCGACTTGGGTCGGAATGTTCCACGACGTCTACAAGAGGAACGAGATTCCATCAAGAGTTGTCCACTGCGCCGTCATTGCCAGCAGCATCATTGTGTCTTGACTGGCCGCACTACGTCTCGAGTAAAAACGCCTTGACAAGATGGCGGCCAGAACCCCCAACCCCACCCAGACGGGTACGGGCCATATCGCCGACGAGTTTGACGCTCGGGACCGCGAGTACAAATACAGCGGTTCCAAAACCGCCGAGCAGCTCACTTTTGCCGATATCCGCCCGCAATACCCAGGCTGGCCCGTCCTCAACCAAGGCCATACGAACACGTGCGTCGCCAACGCCACAGCCTCGGTGTTGCATTTCCTCGCGTACACGGGCCGCGTCACTCGCAATGAAGGAGGCGGCGCTTCTTCTTCTTCCCCATGGGAGTTCTCTCGTCTCTTCATCTACTACAACGCCCGCGCAATCGGATGGATGCAATCCGAGCAGAAGAAGGAGTGGCCCGACGCGGTGGCGGACAAGGGGTCAAAGATCCGCAATGCCATCAAGACCATTGGCCAGCTCGGGGCCGCCTCGCATGACGCCTGTCCATGGCGTGTCCAGGGTGGTGTTGTCCTCGGACTCAATGAACGCCCAAAGGACGAAGCGTATGATGACGCCGAGAAACTGCACGCTATTGAGTATTTCCGTCTTGATCCAGACCACACGCCCGAGGCCGAGGAGAATTTCACCACCAAGCAAAAAGACGACGTGGGTGAGCTTACCCTTTTGCGCGTGAAGCAATGTCTCGATGAAGGGTACCCGGTCATCTTTGGTTTCAACTATTACTGGAAGAACTTCACCACCGACCCTGCTGCTACCGGCCCTGACGCCTCGGGGTACTATACCCTCGCCATCCTGGAGAGTGTCCACAAGGCACCTCCCAAGAACGACGAAGGGAACCCTGCGTACGGCTCTCATGCGGTTATTGCCGTCTCCTTTGATGACAAGAAAAAATGCATTCTCTGCAAGAACTCCTGGGGTGATTCTCTATATCCTTGGTTCTGGATGCCGTATACCTGGATCCTCGACTTTGAAGCAACTCACGATTTTTGGACGATCCGTGGTCTCTCCAGTGGTAGTCTGCCAACGCCCACCCGCGGTCTCAACATCCCCAAGCCTAGCACCGTCAACTTGCAAGACTCGTTCTCTTCCTCCTACAAACTAACCACCCTCCCTTGGACCACCATCATGACCATCTCCCCCAACGCGACTGTTGGTACCACCTGCTACAACTCTGAGACTGCCAAGGTGTGGGTCACCACTTCCATTGGCAAACTGCAAAACATGGGCTACTTTGACAACAGCGGAGGCTGGCTCCAGGTCCTCCTCGTCGAGTATCCCCCCTCTACCGGTCCCGTCAGCATCATCTCCCTACGTGGGTTCAAAGAGCAACAACCACACGATGCCAGAATCTTTTATATATCGGCAGATCGAGCCGTGCAAACGTTAACATCATATCCCCCTCCGGAACCGCTAACACCAGCGGGGGGAGCCTCCACCCATGGTGGTCTGGCTTCAGTAAGTCGTTTTGCCGGACATGAAGAGGTATTCTGGGTTGCGCCCGATGGATCAATTCAAGCCAAATATCGATATGCCGACCAAGGGCCCGACTGGAAAGCGTATGAGTTTGCACCAAAAGGTAGCGCACATGCGGAAAGCTTTCTCGCCGCGGCGGCCTCGGGGAATGGCAAGGAGATGTTTGTGTGGTGGACTAGGCGCGAGGGACAATTGACGGGGAAGCGCTGGGTGGATGATGGTACGGACTTATGGTGGAGGCAGTTGACGGGCACATTTTCCACCAAAAGCGCTGTGACCAACGGGCGGATAGCGACGGTTGTGCAGGGCATTGCCTGTTTTGTGTATTGGCTGGGGACGAGTGGGGAGGTGTTCCAAGCCGTTTGTCGGGGTGGTACGGTGTTGGACCAGGATGTCGCAGGTCCGCGATGGGCGAGGGTTGATTCGGGCTTGGTCGCGGTGGAAAGGGCGGCTGGTGAGATTGATGTTGTTTGGGTTGGACCTGATAACTCCTTGTGTTTGGCGAGGGGACAAGCGGAGCCGGAACAGTTGACGGGGAGTGGGGAGGTCAAGGCGGGAAGTCCACTGGGTGTGTTTATGAGAGTCAAGGGGCAGTATTCGGTCGTCTTTGCAGACTGGGAGGGACGAGTCAGACTTGTTGATTGTCTAAAGTAGTCAGAACTCTTTCCCGTTACCAAGAGTCTAGTGAGAAGCAAGATGGCCAATGAGAGGCAGTATTTCACAAACTACACGGGGGATTTAATAGAGGGTAGTTTGGACATGTCAGGGCGTTTCATCGGTACTTGTCGGTGGTGAGTAAAGCACTAGAGATGCTTGCGGGCTAGAAACAGGATTGCTGCAAGTCTAGGTGGCTTAAATCCTGCGCCTTGGAAAGCGGGTGCGTGACTGAGAGGAATATTCCTGCCAGCTCCAGTCCTTTTATGCACGATCTTCTTTTGCTTCCATCCCAGCCTGCCTGCCTGAAAAAGGCCACCCTTATCACTGGTATTCATACCGATCCGACAAAGTTCAAAATCATTGATCATCAACACTCTACCTCTTGCAAGGTATCGCTACAACCCTGATTCGTGACTGGATGGAATTTGGATTGAAAGACAGATTGGCCACTTGCTCTCCTGCTAATCCTTGGCCTGGAAGCTATGAATGTCATGAGCATGAACATGGCTGGAGGAAGCAGGCCCAAGAACTTTGGGGGCGGTTGGCAACTAGGACTGTAGGATCATTTAGATTTTGGTTTGTAAGAATTTATTCCCAGTGTAAGGTGGAGGAGGTTTTGTCATCTTTTCTCATGCCTCAACTCACAATGAAATGAAATAGAATAGAATAGAAAAGCTCTCTTTAGCTCGTAGCTAATTTTCTTGTCACCACCACGATTGATGAATGACGATATTTGATCGGAATCTATCACATCAATCACTGCTGAGACCTCAACACAATCGGAAAATCTTGAACTTGCCAACCCTCCACCTCCACCTCCACCTCCACCTCCACCTCCATTGGTAATAAAAATGGAACTCTCCCCCCGGCATATCCCCGCCCTCGCCATCGCTAGCAGCACCACCATCGGCGGTCTCTGGCCGATATTCAACCCCCGCGCCGCCATGTTAGAATTCGGTCTCACACGACACATTGCCGAAAACCCGGCCGCGGCACCGGTCATGGTTCTCGGCCAAGCGAGGAACAGGGTTCTAGGCCTGTTGATATTTTGGTTTTATTATCAGCGGAAATATACCGAGATTGATCAGCTCATGGTGTTGCTGGCCGGGTACGTTGGTGTCGTAGATTGTGTGCAGCTAGCCAAGGTCGGTCAGTCAGCTGAAGCGCGGGCTGTTTTGTGCGACGAATCTGGGCACATGAGCTGCTTCTTGACCGAAGAGCCCACCTGCAGCGCGTTTGAATACAAAACGATTAGCCGAGCTTCGCTTAACTGGTGAGCAATATCGTAACCGCCTGATGAATAACTAGACTATTTGCCAGACTATTTGCTAGCTTCGACTTTGATGAAACCAGCTCCCAAGTCTCGCTGCACGGTCACGAGTTTCGTCAGCATCTTGTACAGTTAGCCAATTAAGTACCTTATCTTTGATGATCTTCTGGCCCGGTTTTGAGAACTTAACTGCTCCGGGGACGAGCTGTATAGTCGACTGGTGGCTCAGATTCAACTACTGAAGAGAAGAAACCCAAAGCTTTGTCGTCTAGTGCTCTCAGCGGCTAGGTGCCTTGACTAATCCCTTCACCACATTACTTGAGCTAGGCGTGTTATCAGACTCTCTAACGCAATTTCAAGCAAGGCCAACATAGTACGAGAAGTTTTAACTATGTGCGGTTCATTCCTCACTGTCCGAAACAGGTGTAACAAAATTAGCTAGGCTTATCCTTGAGCGTATGGCAATTGCGTTCAATTCTAATAAATCCACAATTTCCGTACAGACCTTTGAGATTTTAGTACGTTCAACATTGTATCTGTTCCATGCTTTGAATTGTTGACGAGAAATAATAAACGTTGCTATATTAGCATGAGCCAGTAAAGGGACGTCGTAATCCCCATTAGGCTCGTGTTCGCGCCCCTTTGCTCAAAGCCTCAGAGAGGCACCCCTAAGAAGAAGGTATAGGGCATGTATTGGTGTATCCTGGCCAAAATTAGGACCGTGGTCCAAGATTTGGGTTATTAGGGCACTGTCGGCTCTCAGCAGTTCCCAACCGCCGGGAATGGCGGTCATTACCATTTACGACAAATAGGATACCAAAAATACCTAGTTGTGAGCATTCCCAGGCAGCCGGGGGAACAGATAATTATCTGTGAAGCTTTAGGTAGCAGACGCTGCGAGCTTGTG
>Ga0247763_1000949_pt1 | contig 17319 bp, 16 predicted proteins | sample UWRJL141409B4_FD_179926 | JGI IMG/M metagenome (GOLD analysis project Ga0247763, IMG submission 179926) | Plant litter microbial communities from Arlington Agricultural Research Station in Wisconsin, United States - UWRJ-L141-409B-4 | ecosystem: Environmental > Terrestrial > Plant litter >...
CGACCCGTCTGGCGCATTCTGATTACTCGGATCCTTACGGCGCGCCAAGCCATATATCAGAGCCATATGCTGGGGCCGGAGGTAGCACCGTGAGTGATCACACGGCCAACCCGTTCCAGCAAGACAATCCGTTCGATAGCGACAGCGAGTATCACCGTCCCAGCCCTGGACCTGCTGCCGGTGGCCGTTATGCGCCTCCCTCTGCCCAGGATGAGTACGAGGACGAGCAGCGGCCAGTGGCCTTCCCAAGCGCGAACTACGACCGCATCACGAGGTAGGACTAAGGAAAGCGGGGGCTTGGACTGAGAAGGACAAGGATGGAATCAATGATTTGTACATTTGATTGGAGTTTGCAAACCTATGGGCCATGGTTGTATTACATACATTAGCTTGGTGGTCCCGGTGTTTTTGGCGTCAAGAAGGGTAATTCAACGAGATACCATGAGCATTTCCAGTTTCCACACGTCTGAATCATCTGCCGTGTGATTTATCCAAACAGAATTGTAACGCCAGACTCCCAGACTCCAAATCGCCCATGACATTCTTCTTACTCGACCAGCCACGCTTTCCTCAGTCGTTTTCTGATATCTGCTGCCGTCTGTTGCATGGGATTCAGCTTGCGGTCCCTTGCCATGGCCTCGACATTTTCTCCATGCTTGGCCATCAAGTCCCGTAACCATTCCACTTCCCTTTCACTCTGATGCCTCACCAGCTTCTTCTCCGTCGGCTGTGCCGCCTGCCGCTCCAGCTCCCGCACCACCAATGGCCTATCCTGATCATCGACAGTGTCAATTCCACCCCATTCCTCTCCATCATCCGCCATGCCTTCTGACTCGCTGTCCGTCAAACCATTTAACAGGTCCCCGAGCGGATTCTCGTCCCGAATCACCCGCACAATCCGCCCGGACTCATCCCGCTCCACTTTGACTTCAGCAACCTGAAACATGCCCCGACTTCGCGGAGTATGCGCGAGGGACCCAGCCGCCGCGGCGGAGACCGTTTTGGCGCTCGGGACCTTGCCGCCAGCGGTGCGTCCGAGTTTGGCGACGAGGCCGAAGCGCGAGTAGTTTTGTGTGAGGGTCTCTTCTTTGTTCCTGGGAGTTGGTTAGTTGGTTGTGACAGCAGGATTGGTCCCAATTGGCAAGCAAATTGGGAAAATAGGTGTTGGGGGGAAGGGGTAGGTAAAGATTCATCATACCAGTTTTGCGAAACCACGCCGTGGCCTGAAGGGTTGAGGACCTTCTTTCGCCGGTTATGCGTCGTGACCTTGGGGCGTGAAGAGCGTCGCTTGCGCTTTTGGAGCTCGCGACCCATTTTTTTTCTCGGGGTGTTATATTTCGGGGGTCCTGCGTCGAGTGAGAGAGAGAGAATGGGTTTGGTGGTCGCCTATATTGTCGGGTCGATCTCTCGTTCGTCGTTGGCAAGGTTCCAGGCTAGCGCTTTTAGAGATGCCGCTCAAAATTTCTGGGGGGCCGTTGAATGCGTGGGCGATAAGGACTTTTTAGTGGAGCGGGGCTTATCGACAGTAGTGCCTATTTTGGAGGGGCTGCATGGGAACAAAAGAACCCGTCACAACCAAAATGTATGAAAATTGACAGAATGGGAGTTGAGAACATTCCTTTTGCTGCGGCTAGCATTCCTTTTGTGTCTCTAATCCTTTTAAATAGAATATTCCTCTTATTGTTGGTTGCGTATTTTTTTTGGCCCTGATAGAGAGGGGCTGCAGTTTTGTGAACCAAGGAGAGACTTTTTCTTCCATGTCGTTCTTGGATTATGTGAGTTGACTTCGACGGCCAAGACGCGGGCCCCCTTTTTCATTGTTGCTTCCTTTGTGTTGTTCGCTGTATTGGACACGAAGTAGTATACAACGTACATAGTAGGATAGCATGGTGGGGAAGTGGCTCCCGACCTCCTCAGATATGTTTATACTCTCCCCTGATTTTGCAATATTTGGCCCATGACAATGCTCTCTGGTGGCCGAGGATTCACTGACAGCAGCGTCATTGGCACAATGGGGCTTTGGGTTATGTCTATTTGGGTATATATTGGCTGATGAACTTCGCTCAATGTGCCTCCGGAGGAAGGGGGTGGTGACTTGATATTTTTTTGTTCTTTGCTCACCCGAGACACAGGCTCGACCTCAGCCAGAGATGAGTTGACACAGCGAGCTGGCGTCAAGGGGAGGAACTTCTGGAAAAGTGGATTTCAGCTCCCCAGGGCTCTACGGCTCCTGTCTACTACAGCCAAGGAAGAAAGGCGTCTCAAACTACATGGGCAGGCATCTCAGTTATATAAGACTCAGGCCACAAGAAGACTCGCCTCCATGAATCTCGAGACACGTCTCGAAGTCACTGACAAGCCGGTATGTACTTTGGCAAGGAAGGAAGGCTGATGAAGTGCTACCATATGTTCACGCACAGGTAGGTACCTCCACCTTTTCGCCATTACATCCCGAGACCTTCACCAAACACCTAATAGCCCCTGTAAGGAGGCTGGCGGAATTTGCGTCCGGAATAGGACGAGGGTGAGAACAAGCGTTCGCCTCAACTCATGAACTCCTATGGAGAGGTTAGCTTATCGAGAGCTAAAAACTGCCAAGCCAACCCGAGGTACCTGTTTCCCAGTTGCAAGGAGTAATTTCTTTCCCTAACAAGCTCCGGCCTTGTTGCTGATACGCACGGGCAGCGCATGAAGTTGGGAGATATTCGAGATATCGCATCACTTATATGCGCCCGAAAGTATCCCCGTTCCCGAGGAACCACACACGACACCAAGACAGCCAAAATACGCACATCTCCGAAGTCAGGGTTCCAGGATGTATCTTGTCCCCACGCTGGCAGAAGCTATCACGACGGCGCACCACTATGAGTCTCGGGAAGGCTAGTGTGGATCGGATCGGAAACAGTTGAAGATTTCCTTAATCTCTCACTGAAGCAAGCAAATGTGCACCTCGGCAGATGATACCAGATGCTAGTGTATATGGCGTCAACTCCCAGGTTGTTGACAATGGCACCCCATCTGGCGCTACTGCTCTCTTGTGTTCCATCCCGCGCTTCGGGCTCGAGCACCATCATGTTCCTCACTGGATACACACCCGGTACCTCACTCTTGACGGAGTGTCTAGCGCCAACTTCTCAAGCACCATCGCCAACCCTCAATCCGGACGGGGAAGGGGGCAGCTTCCAGCCCTGTTTCGTCCTTCCTCCCCGAGGTTAGCTTGTGTATCATCGCCTACCACCCGACTTGTTTGCAAACGTGCTAGCGCCGTCGAGATAGACACCCAAGTCTCCCGCCCTCGCATGTCCATTCTCCATCTCACCTTCTAGAAGCGAGCCATCTCGTGCCCAGTCTTGAAGTTCGATGCATCAAACATCCCACGCTACAGTCCAAGACGTACCCATCACGAAGGAGTGAGCAAAAAAACCACCCTGCATCTTCAATCACACAATTACACACCACCTACACACATGCTATCTAGGTACCTATGCATTGCACTTTACCGCATTAATGGACGAGAAAGCCTTCTCTCGTCCTTCTAGACCTTCTAGAAAGAGTGTGGATTCCCGATCGCGATGATCACGTACGTTACACCCAACTACCTACCTACCTACCTACCTACCTTTCCGTCCCTGCCATACCATGCTGTTCTTCACGTACCTGATTTTCGGCGAGGTACCTCACTTACAGCATACCATGATAGAGAAAAGGACAAGCGGAATCCCCATGCATACGGATATTCGGCAAAATCACTCCCTACCTACCTAGGTACATATGCACCATCGTCCGGACGCCAGGAGTTTAGATCCCCTCCACCTTGTCGCCCTTGTACAATCTAGCCCTTCTAGAAGCGAGCCCCTCTTCTTGTTTGTTCCCCGCACAATCACAAACTTCCAGCCCACACACCATCACAAGAACCTAGTCACTCACGGCCGTTCAAGGCAGGGGAATCAGAGAGACGTAGGCAAGGCGAGGCACAAGTGTCTGCTTGGCCATTCGAAAGTGCTGCACCCCCTTACTTGGCGACACCTCCAAGTCTCCATCCCCAACCGTGGTCCCCCACGAAAGTCCTCCATTCCCTCTGTCAGTCGTCCTGCTAGCAGGTGGTTCCTCGGGGAATCGGATCTGGCATCTCGTGTTCGGGTTGTGGGGGGGCACCTAGGTCGCCGACCGTTGGGGTCGTTTGCATGATTAGGTACTTGAGTATGGGAGGCATGTGAGATGTGACTAAAGTGACAACCCGTCAGAGACAATAAGGTATAGTTAGGTATGATTTATACCTACCTAGGGCGTAAATGCACCTAGGTAAAGTAAGTAGGAAGCTACTATACACCGTCTGATATGTGATATGTCGCAGCCAAGGCCAGTAGCGATTTCCCAACCTCATAGATCATCCAGAAACCGCAAGTGGAAGTAGTAAAAAGAAGCGCCTCAAACCCCCAGGGATTCCCATATATGCCTCCCAATCATTCATATATGCATACATGATACACAGCATAGTGCCAGCCATAGCCCATCATAATCCATAAGACTCAATAAACCAAAACAGAAAGGGAAACCAGAGGCCCTGTTCCTGAATAACCCTTCACACGCCTCTACCTGGCTAGGCTCCTCCGTCCCAATGTACCCCCAACGCCCCACTCAGCGACTCTCAATTGATCGATACTGTCTGGTCGTTTCAGAACATGATCCACTCCATATCCAACCCTGGTCCCCCAATAACCTTAGCCCAGTTGAAGGGTCCACGCCGGCTCATGCCCGCAATCTTAGATCCCATATTAGCGTCGTCCTTCCGTTCTCCCGCCCAGAGACGCTCCAATACGTCGAGCGCTGCCAGGTTGTTCATGTAGCCACTGCGGGCCATAATCTCGCGGCATTTGGAGCGCACAATGCTCTGCTGTAGTTCGTTGACGCACTCACTGCCCGCCACAAACAGGGGCCATAAGAGGAACTTTTCGGCCCTGCTACCAGCCTCGAGACTCGTCGCGTAGTACACCACCTGGCTGACCAGGTTGCGGAAATTGCTGTGTGCGCTCGGCACATTCGGGTTGCCTAGTCGCTCCGTGTAGACAAGTGCAGCATATCGGAACGCCTCGCTGAGTGAGCCGAGGTCACGAACCTGGGCGCCTGTGGGCGGTGATGCCGACGATGCTGGAAGCAGTGAGGCAACCACCCGTGAAGCGTCAAACTCCCAGCTCTGAAGTGCGATGCGGGCGTCCTTCCATTCACGCCAGAACATGCTTCGGTGATCATCGTAGGCCGTCGGTGAGTGAAGTCCCACGCCACCAAGGATATCCTCCTCATCTATTGTCGAAAACCCATTGCTGTCAAAGCGCGGCTGGTGCAAATTGAAGAGGTGATCGGACCCAAGGTGGGGAGAGGCCTTGAATGGGCTACCAAGGGGTGAAGCTGACCGAGACACGGCATTGGGTCGGGAGTGGGATCCCCCGTTCAAGAGACTCTGTACAGGGCGGTTTTGTGAAAGCAGATTTAGACGGCCCAGTTTGACAATAGTTTTGAAGAGTTCTCGATCACATCCCACGAGGTTCTCGGAACCTGGCGGTAAGAGCTGAGCGTCAGGCAACACACCGAAGAAGGATGCATTAAGTTGTGCCTCTCTGTCGTTCACGCTGGCTGAGATGGCATCGAAGTAAGTGAAGAGCGCTTCCATCCATGCTGCATCCCTGGTCAAGGGATATGGTGACATGCGTCGCATACCCAGAATCTTCTTGACGCCGGCAAACTGCGTCTGAAACTTAGCGACACCAGACTCAGCCATCCGGTAATGGCACAGCAGCAAGATAGTCGCCAATACTGAATCGTGAGTAGATTTGTCTGCATCGTTGAGTTGTTCATTGAGAAGTCGGACAGCGATATTTCGGTGCTGATACTCCTCCGACAGCGACTGGTCCTCGGGCTGTGCATCAGACTGACTATCAATGGGATCGAGCCGTTTCTCGCTAAGCTCTCTGCCGTGCTGTCCGAGACTGAGCCTCCGCTTCTGCCTCAGATTACATGCTGCGAGGGCGCAGATGGCGTGTTGGAGACTTCTGCTACTGGTGCTAAGCTGCAGGATGTGTTCTCTGAATGGATTTCCCGGTCCATCGATGAACACCATGTTTGGGCACATGGTCTTCTCGTAGTAGTCGATGAAGAAGGGCATCTTGGCGATGATATCCGGGCTGACTTGAAGGACAGGGGAAGCGGGTTGAGACGGAAACGAAGAGGGCCAGGGAAATCCGTGATGATCAGGAAGGCTCTGGGATGATGAGTCCCCATCAGTGCTCGAGTTAGTCCAGAATGGTGCATGGGACTGCGCGCTTGAGCTGTACGTCTCCAGGTCCGGTGTCCCAGGGACTAAATATGCTGGTCAGTATCTGGGGCGTTTGACAGGGTAGGTTATCCTACTGAACATGTCGCAGTCCTGGGTCAACTTGCGGCTGAGCTGAGACTCGAGCGTTTCAACGTGAGATAGGTGAGAATGAAGGCTAGAAGCAGGCTCGGATGCGGTGTAGGTCAGGCTCGGGCATGATGTCGGCGCTCGCGGCTGCTCGATCATGATAGCAGATGCTGGGCTCTGTGGTAGTGGCGATCCGTGGCTAGGAAACCCGTCGTACATAATCGCTGGGCTGTGGAGGAAAGGCGGGAGATCATCTCGAGGAAACGAGTGCGTCATGGGCGACATATAATCAACATCGCTCATCCCATCCATCGAGGTAGTCATAATGTCCGTTGGCGAGGACACTGGCAGTGGTAAACTACGTCCGGGAAATCGTGGCCCGTCATCGCTTGGGAAAGGGATGTGAGTCCAACCAGGGGGGGCGCTCTCGACCGGTGAAAGATGCGCCATGTCGTAGGGGTGAAAGGGCGACGGCGGGACTGATGGATTGCGGTCTCGGGGCGCCTCGATATCATCGCGAGCGACCCGGTCCTCCTGCTCGGATGGCCATTGCCCAGTGGTCGTGGTAGAGCTGGTGCGGACCCGGGGGGTCGGCGACTTCAAGTTGCTGATAACCTTGCCGCCGCTCACTGGAGGGGCTTTGGCGATGGGAAGCGACAAGCCGCGAAGTTTGCCTCGACTGGCAACGCCAACGCCCCATGTAAGCTGCGTCTTGTAGCCAGAGCATTCGTTTCCGATTTCGAGACATTGGGAGCAGTAAGGCCTTCTCCGGTCACATTTGACGTTCCGCTTTGCGCACGTAAAGCAATCGTCGGCGGCCCCTCCGGCGGGCGCTCTCCTCCTCCGCTTCCTCGCAGAAGCAGCATCTTTGGCCGCCGCGGGCGCTGGCGGGGCGGTCATACTGAACTGGAAATCTCTGTATAAGAACAAAGGTAACTGAGTGGTTTTCCTGTCCCGGGGAGGGTTCGAAACGAGGACACGGTCCGGCCTTTAGGAGCGGGCGAGAATCGAGTGGCGCGGATAAATGGGTATTAATATGTTGAACTCGGGCCCATAACAACACGCAGCAAACACAACCTGGAAGCTGGGTCTGGGGGTGGGTAGATAGGTAAGAAGGCGCAAGAGGGTACTGGAAGATGGATGGGAAGGGCGAGATAGGATAATGGGGGATATGCGGCTACGAATGGAGGGTCTGGTGTATTTGAACGTTAATCAAGGCTCGCCGCCAGATGATCCATTGATTTCACACCCCCAGGCCAGCACCAAACGACATGTCGACGGCGCATGCAGCTCTTGGCTAACGCCTCCTCTCAACGGTACCCCGGGGTACATCGAGGCGAGCAGGGACGCGCAGGGGGAGGACCTCTCGACAGGTGACCGGGGGGAGGGTGTGGGAATGGGAGGCGGGCGAAGTGGGGAGAATAACGGGGATGGGGTCGTCTCCATGGTGAGGTCGCACACCCTGACCGGCTTTGCGAGTGGTCGATGGCGCAAGAGCGGGTGGGTGGGTAAGTTCGGAACAAAAATCACTGCGTAGAAAAACTGGGAGACGGGACGGCAGCAGAGGCAACCCCTCAATGGTGGAAAGGTCTCTCAGCAGTTTGGCGAAGCGGAGCTGGGGATGGAAGAGGCGAATCAGGCAAGGCAAAGGGCGGCCTGGAAGGGACGGCAGGGCCAAAGCTGCGGCAGGAGAGACCTGGTTCCCCCAAGGCTTCCAGGCAGGTAAGCCCGAGGCACATGCTCTTGCTGATTGCAGGAGCGTCTGGCGACTCTCACAGCGTGTGTTGCGGGCGGCGACAGGGGTATGAGAAAACCACCCACCGAACGGCTTCGTCTGTGGATCCCCCGCCCCCGGCGACCGTTGTTGGTTTGCTGCGGGGGGGTCGTCTTGACTTGCAGCGCCAGCGCGGCAGGAGCTAGCGGGACTCCTCACCACCCATGCTACCCCTGATCAAGCACCCGACCTTACACCACTTTGTAGACTAGTCTAGCCCCTACGAGATACCTAAACTACGAAGAGCAATTGACAAGGAGTTCATCTGCCGTCGCTGAGGGGATTTGGCGAAACTGGTTGTTCGCCGTCGCATTTTCGGTGTCTTATCTGCCGCCTCTTGGCCAAGGGCTGGCGGTTTTCGAGGAAGCGAGGAGGGCTCGCGCTCGAACTGCAAAAATACTGGGCATCCATCACAGAGGACCCGACCGGTATCGTGACGGGGCTTCGATGCAGGAGGCAATCTAGAATTGATAGGAAATGGGCGCTTCTCATGAGCATGTCGGCGCACCATGACCGCGGATGACGGAGGCTCCGGTGCGTGCAAACCTTGACGCCATAGTTGCTTCGAGCTGCCATGTGAGACATCCTTCTGTTATTTCCGTCGGCCATCAAGATGGCACGACTCCCAATGCTAGAAAGTGGGGGTCAAGTTGCTCCCGACCGCGCGCGCTTGAAGGGTGCAGTTAATATAAAATGCCCAGCTGTTTATCTTGGTTCTTGGGTCAAATAACCACTCATGACCCGCAGAGGCGGTCATGGCAAGGAAGGTCTCACGCGGGCTGGTGGGAGTAAAGATATTTTTTTCTGGAGATATCGTGATATCCAGCGTGGTCACCAGCATCCCAAGTTGCGACAAAAATAGCTGAATAGGAGAAACAACGGGCGACAGCCAAGATAATGATGCCCATACCTGATTTGCAGCTCCCTTTCCTTCCCATGCGTGCATGGCGTCGATTAGAGAAGATGGCGGAGCCAGTCGTATCGTGCTGGGTCCTTCCACACATGCTTCCATCAACCTTCCATGCTCGATGTTCCCACACCGATAACAACAAATGGCGCGGAGTGGCCGCCACTTGCTGACATCATGCACGCGGTTCTCCAGTCGGATTTCCGCACCGTGAAGGGTTTGAGGGTGGCATCTCGATGGCGAACTACCAAAACCTGAATTCTGTAGACGGCCCCCTCGTGGCACTTGATACCTTGGGACCCCTCAACATCCAGACCGTGCCTTGGTTTTCCGTGACCCCTCTCCTTTCCCCTCCCAGATCAACTCGCCAAGAGACTCAGATCAGCCACCTACGAAATGTTGTAGTCTGATGATGTACAGCAGGGCTAGCCAAACCTGGCAAAAAACCCGCCGCGAAGGGATGGTGTCCTGCAGCGTTCGCGATCGAGCATTCAAGTTTGGCAAGTCAATCGTGACATCGTGACATCGTGACATCGAGGCGTAGAGGCTTGGAAAAAACAATCCCTCAAGCCCGTTCACTCAAAATTAATTGCCCATCCCAACGAGCCGGCGCCAGGTGCAGGATAGCGAGGCAACCTTCACCAACTTGCTCTTCGCTCATGCTGGAGCATCTGACCTTTGGTTCGGTCCCTTCTTGAGATAGATTAACACCCGCGTTGTTTCTAAAAACAAGATCTCGGAGATATCGTTAGAGTTGGTCTCAAGTTGCGTGAAACCTGGTAGCGAAGCGGTTGTGCGCCGAGTCTATATCTAAGGCTAGACAATCTTTGTGGTTCGCAAGAAGTGTTTCGAAAAGAAGATAAGGCGTAGGGTGTGTGACCAAGATGAAGTTTCCGGGCTCGATGATAATTAGGAGGGCGGGAGAATGCACCTCCCTCGGCTCCTTGAGCCCACCCTTCTTACCTTGCCCTGGTACCTAGTCAGCACCGACATTTACATTTGAAATACCACATGCCACGAAAATGCGCCTTATTGGATCGCGTCAAGCAAAGATGCAATGTCTGTCCGTAATGAGCATCGCTGTCCTTAGTCGGGTGGAGGTAAGCTTGCTTGTGAAAGCGATGCAAGGTTTGAGGGGAAATTTGCTTCATTGCGTCTGGCCAAGCAAGCGATTTCATGAAAGGAACAAATGCGGGGCTTGCAGGAAGTTTGGCGCTAGAATGTCGTGAGAATGCTGCATGGAAGCTTTGGTTTCTCCACCTGTCCCGCATTCAGACAGTGGTAGGTTACGATTGCCCAAGAACTCCTCTGAAAGCCAATGGGCAATCGTCTCTCCCAAGTCCACTTGAGGCCGAACCAATTTAAGCTGTCGCGTGCGTGATTCGCGTTTCCCAGGTGCTTGGCGTCGTGACACCGCGTTTCGTGAGGAAATGGGGCGACATCACGACAGATCTCATGAACGGAATCCGGCAATGTCTCTGAAAACATGGCATCCTCCGTTCCTCTCGGCGCGGTTCAGCGCGGCTCTGATCACGATTGGATGGACGTCTCTGCAGGCCAAACCAGATTGGAAAGCGCCCGAGCCAGCTGCAGTCGTGATTGGCCAGTCGCAGATCCCGGATCTTAGCCCAAGCCAATCCAAGAGATGTGGCTTGGGCTCGCTGCAACTTATTGCTGGTAAACGGCCCTTTTCTCAACGCCTCCGGCTGCCAGCGATGCTTGGTTCTACCCTCTCGGCGAGAGCTTAGCTGGCGAAATGCTGTGAGAGTCCCCCACCCACGAAAGTCGGGCTCCGAGCCAACTTCGGTCACTGATGAAGAGCTGAAAACAAAATTCTGTTCAAAGGTCGGTAAGGAAAATGGCAGAGATTCTCAATCAGCGAGTGGTCCAGAAGCTCAGAATCGGAAATGTGCACGCATCGGTACTGGCACGGGGGGTGAGAAAGACGGTGCTGCAGCCTGCAACACCGCCCTAGCACCCAACGGCCTTCGAAAGGTCGAGCAGACGGCTCCAAATGAAACTGCGGCTTTGCGTTCGCAATCCTCTCAGCTGGCATTCATTCACGGTGCCCTCTCTCCACTATCAATATGCCTTACGCAAATGCCCGTCTGACTTCTGTCTCCCTCTTTTCTTCCTCTAACCTTGTTTTACTCTTCATTTTACGGAATTTTAACTATCTTTTATCAGTCTCGCTGTCTTCACCTGTCGTCCAGACTTCCATTTGCCAGTCTGCCGACAATGGAACGTTGCAATCTTTGGTGGGCACACTCGGGTCCAGAAATCCAAGACGCAAAGAGCTGGTGTGGGGCGCACAGTCCCTCAACTCGAGGCCCTTAACCCTTTCGGATCACCGAAGCCCCTTGACTTACACAGTTGGATCCTACGCAGCGGTTTGCACTTCGTACACGACAAGTCTCAACTCCGGGTACCCTTGACCTAGACTTTGCGCATGCTCCTCAGGCTCGCGACTCCAAGACATTGAATCTCACCTCATGCGACCGAGGTTGTGCATCTTCTCCGTCTCAAAGAATCTCGTTTGGAAGGGTTTGCTAGGTAGGTACTTCTGCGAAGATAACAGGCTACATTATAACACTACATTGAGGCTAGTAAACGCAACAGCTATCACGCGAACATGGCCACGTCGTCAAACCTCTGCTACGACAGACAGCATAGGCTGGTGTGAGTGATTATGATCGCGATGGTGGTCTTGTCCTGCCCTGGTCTGTGATACGCCAGAACTCTACTCGTCTTTCTCGCTCTTAGGTCAGACTCAGCTCCTGTCCTGCTGTGCCCCCAGGCTTTTCCCTAACTTTTGTCTCTATTTGGGGGCTATGAATAGCCTTTTTGCCCCCCTACGCAGCATGCAATTAATATAAAGCCGTGCGTCCATGACCCTTTCCCCATCCCCTCCCCCTCCATCCTCCCCAAGACCCAAAGGCCCAACGTGCCTCGCTAATCGCGGCGTGGGCAGCGTGACTGCCTCGTCCGCCAGGTTACTTAGTCTCTCGAGTTGACGTTCGCCTTACCCAGGGGCCGGGGATCGAAGAGCTGGTCATGGGTCAAGGGCGTTGGGCCGTGGGGACCACCCCTAGTAACACACCGGTCCCGCCTTCTCCTGTCTCTGTGATGCTGCACTGCGCTGCATTGCAGAGGTAAAAACACAACCACAAACTAAGGGAGCGAGATGAGGGAAGCGAGCACGGGTGCAATGTACAGACGGATAGGCCCTTTGCCGTCTTGTGATACATTTTGGTCCAGTCCCTACACTCCTCGGATCCATCCGGGGTTTAAGGTCCCCTTCTTCTTCCTCCTCCCTCCATCTGGTTGTGTTGTTGGAGAGAGAGGGGGGAGGAGAACGCCTGGGGGTTGCACTCTGGGATTCTCAGTTTCGGTTCATCCTGGCCCATCTCATTTCCTCTCATCTTGCCAACCTAGCTATCTCATCACCTGCCTTGCAAAGTTACGACCATGTCGTCGCCATTTTCCAGAATGTCCACCGAGTCGTTCAAGTTATCCGTGCCGTGTCGCGTCATGAGCCGTCTTGTCAACTAGGTAGGATACCTATATGCAAACACCCCTCATCTTTCTTGAGCTTTGAAGCCGAAGTTGAAAGAGTGCCTTGGCGTCTCAAGGGTATAGAGATACCTGGGTATGGGTACGGGTAACCCCAGATGGCGATAAGATCTGAAGCTCTTCTGTGAGAAAAAGGAGAGTGAGAGTGAGAAACTGTTACACTCAGCCCCCCCTTTTTTGTCGCCCTCCCCCTCAACCCTTCGGCAGCTATGGAGTGTGAGGAGACCGCACAGAGCTCGGATTGCCACTTCTGACGTTTGTGCGGTTTTGGCGTGCTTTGGTCTGATTTAGCTTGGATCTGTTTATCTGTGGGCAATATCAAGAAGAGGGATCTGAGCCACCTGACGCTTACACGCCGGAAGCTGCACCATAGGGCACAATAATTGAAGGAATGAAGGCGGCGAGTCCCGTTCCTTGACTATGGCCGTGAATGAAGGGATATGCCCGTAAGGCCAATGTTGCGTAGGGGCCCTACTTCTGCCTGCCTCTGCGGGCTTGGATGTGCGTTGTCCGTTGAAGTGGTGGTTCAATTGGGCCCAGCCGGGCAGGCAGGCAGTGCTTACAGGATGACTCGTTGAAGGAAAGGGATGGGAGATATGCAGTGTGGTGGTGGCCGTGATCATGTCTGGTCCGCGCCTGAGGATCGAACTTGATATCGAGCCTTGACAGGGCTGCCCCTGACAGAACAAAAACAAGTCTTGTCGAGATACCGGTGCGGCCAGTTAATTTGATGTTTTTGGAGTGCATGGCAGTTGCGGGATAATTGATCTTGGTCTGGTTGCTTCGATTTCTACTCTATTCTATTTCTGGCGACTTCATGTGCACCTTCTCGATTCTGTCTTCACGACACCACCTCTTTTTTTCTCTGTTTCCTCTCCCCTCTGTCTGTATCGTCTCCTTCTGCTCTGGGTTCATGGTGGGATTCTTTTCCCCAGGTTTTTTTTCTCCCCCGCTGTCTCAGTCTCGCTGTGTCTTCGATCCCATCACTGCCTGGTGTTGTTCTTCTATCCGAAAATGGAAGGAACGCATGTTCACCACCTTCCTTGCTTGTATCTACTCGTGCCCCTCTTTTTTTCTCCATCTAGCAATACCGGTGCTCCCCTATCCCATCCCGCCCTACATGTATCACCTCTCCATTATTTCTTCTGCAATATGCCGTTCCTTTTTATGTCCCGAGAGAAAACCGGGTTACGCACCATCCCATCCGACGAGGAACATGATCAATGTCAGTGATGGTCTAAGCCTCATCTGCAGTGATACCTAATCTTCAATCTCTTTTCTTTGTCCATGTGCCGAAAAGAAAGGGGCCAAGACTGATTCAGAATGGTTGGAGTGACAAGACTAGAGGCAAGGATGTGAATGGATATTGCTTGCCATCGGAAACAACGAGACACAAGAGATACCTAGGGGTACACAGCGTAGTAGGGCACGGCGCTGCGGGTAGGACCTTCGAACGGGCTTCGAGAAGGGATGAAGGAATGGAGGGAGGGAACGGGATGTGATGATTGTGGTGAGAGCGAGACGCGGTTTAGGCTTGTTGACCCCGTGGGGCTTGTGTGTTTCTGTTACCACCCCCCTCTGGTGGTGTTATACGAGCTTACCGTGTGGTGGCTTGCCGTGTGCTATCTTGGGATATCGTGTGAATCTTTATCGTGACGACGAAAGAGATCTTTCCCTGCCTGGGAGAGTGGCCTGTCAAGGATTTGAGGGCACAGTACCTACCTAGGCAGTCTCTACCAATCTCTGCCAGTCTCGGGGTGATGTGGGCATGTCATGTTCGGTTGAGTTGTCGCTGATTGGTGGAGAACGTAATTCTGAGCGCGGACTTTGCATATAGACTGGTTGATGGGAGAAAAGGTTGAAGCAATGTTGCATGTCATATCGCACACCTGTTGCGTAGGTACCTTGATAATTGAAAGCAATGATAGCATTGATGGCCTCGCAACAACCCAGTAGATAGAACCTACAAACAAGACCAAAAGTGTGTGTTGCTGCTGTCCATTGCACAAGACAGGCCGTGACAGACCAAGGAAGTTCTTCAACTGAGAGGGCACTTTAGCCCCATAGGACTGTCTGAGAGTGACCAATTCCCTAGCTTTGTGATGCCCCTGAGGATTTCTCGACCCTATCAAATCCACTGGTCTAGAGAAATCCCTTCATCACTTTCAAAGTATGAATACATAGTTGGATCTTCCTCCCCCCTCTCAGCCGCCAGCACAGGAATGACCACGCCAGACCTTGGAAAGAAGTTGAGGGGCTGACTGTTTTCCTCGGGAGGGTTATAGGAGGCTCATAGAACCTAGACAATAGGCTTCGATCTGTCCTTGAGGCACATCAATCACTGTCGGTAATGTGAGGGGTGGGCTAACTGGTCGCAAAAGAAGAAAGAGATGGCTGTAAAAGCGGGGACCACAGCGACTCCTACTGATCAAATAGGCCAGTTCTTTAGTCCCAAGGTACGCCCCAAGCTTGTAAAAGCCGCACAGTGTCAGTATGGAGCCCCATGCTAGGTAAACCCGGTTCCAATCTGCCTTGCTTGGTGGCAGACGACCAAAGTGCCTATCTACATGTGAAAAAGAGGAAATGTTGGGCCTGCTTCTAGAAATAGGTTTTGCTCTTTTGTGTTGGTTATGGATGTGCTGGCTTCCTGTGCCAATATGCAAATATATCGGTGCACCTGGAACTGTAAGCCCGAGTCAGCGTAAGGTCATGCATGGGCTGCTGGAGGACACAACTCTTTGGTGGTGCGTGATACACCATTGTGAATAGCGCCAAATCTGAACGCTGCACGTTCCTGTGTGGCAGAGTACCACCACCGAAAACCCGCGAACGTATCAAAACTGGCGTGACTACTTTGACAACTACCCGTGCCTGGGTTCCTGTCTTCTCACCCAAGCTCGTACCAGAGTGGCAGAAAAGACTACATAAAGAACGCCAAAAAAGACGATGACAATCAGGATCTGAACCTACTACTTCGAGCGCGAGCAGATCGGCCTCACACACCTCGGCCTAAGCACAAGACATGGGCCAATGCACCAAAGTGCACTGGACCTAACCCCAATTGTCATATACCTACATCATTTCTGCAGGTTATAGATTCCCGGCACCTGGAGCCACGCCCATTCCCCCCCCAAGGTTAGGCTCAGCGGGCTCTAAATCGTTGTTCAGCGTCCACAAAAATGACGTCCGCAGAAGCTCACTGGCCCAAGATTCGTTAGTGGCGTCGATTCCAGCCAACCGGATAGACTTATCGCAGCACAAACATATTTGCATCAACTCTGTCCTATCAAACCCCTGCTTTAGCTGCCTGTTTAAAACAAGACCAGGTCGGTTCCCGAATCCCGTTTGTCAATCCCGATCCCGGGGACCTGCCGAGTTAAGACCCAGCAGTTCGGTAACATTGCTGGAGCCTTACTACACGTCCTGACTGGAGGATATCACTGGACGATGGATTTGGTATTTTGGCTCGATGAATCGGCTGTCGCGGAACTCGAGATGATGTTGATATACTAACAACCTCCGTTTCAATTGGTGGACTGGACACTCCGGGGGTGATGCATCCTCGCATCAGACGTCTACAACAAAGTGGTAGCGGATAGGCATGTCAGACGCTTATTTTCGTCCCATTCATGCCTGCAACCCCTGACAAAACAACAGCGACCTATAAACATTTTTAATTCGACGTCTAACATGAACAAAACATTGTACTAATCAGTTTCTCAGTTCTCAGCTGTGGTCTCCGAGGGAGCATTCGTCAAGAAATAGATAACGTGTGACATTTGCTCAATACTGCTTGCATTCAAACTAACAATTTCACTTCTCAAGTTCCTCCAATATCGCCGACTCAAGTGACTCTGGCTTCGTCGTCGATGCCCACCGGCCCTTGACCTTGCCATCCTTGCCAATTAGGAACTTCTCAAAGTTCCACTTGATCATCTTGAAGCCCATGATGCCGGGCTTCTCTTTCTTCATCCACTCAAACAGGGGGTCTGCATTGGAACCGTTCACGTCAATCTTTCCAAGCATAGGGAATGTCACGCCATAGTTGATCTGGCAGAAGTCCTGAATTTCGTCATTCGACCCTGGATCTTGACCACCGAACTGGTTGCACGGGAAGCCTAGGATGACGAACTTGTCGCCATACTTTCCGCGAATCTTGTTGTAAACCGACTCGAGGCCGGCGAATTGCGGCGTGAACCCGCACTTGGAGGCCGTGTTGACGGCGAGGACAACCTTGCCTTTGTAATGGTCGAGGGGAAAGGGGTCGCCCTTCTCTACAATGCCATGTCAGTTAGCGAGCGACTCATCGGTGTGGACAATGCTACCAGAGACACATACTGTCGGCGGGCTTGAAGTCGTAAAAGGTCGTTGCGGATGCCATGTCTGCGACTCGTCCGTGACTGCCTGCGAGACTATTTCCGATTCTGCGTCTCCAGAGACGATGATGGGCTTGATGGGCGCAGGCGTTTTGGTGCAACCGAGCAGCTTCTGTTGAATATTTGGACGGTAGCCGGGCGAGGACAGGGCGATATCGTATATGGGGGAATTGCGATCGCATGGATGGGGGTAAAGAAAGACTTGGAACGGAAGGACCGGCGCAGGAATTATTCCGCCTCAAGTTTCACCTGATTCGGGACAATTGCCTGCTCTAGTCTATCGCATTGTTCG
>Ga0247763_1000950_pt1 | contig 17316 bp, 11 predicted proteins | sample UWRJL141409B4_FD_179926 | JGI IMG/M metagenome (GOLD analysis project Ga0247763, IMG submission 179926) | Plant litter microbial communities from Arlington Agricultural Research Station in Wisconsin, United States - UWRJ-L141-409B-4 | ecosystem: Environmental > Terrestrial > Plant litter >...
CTGCGCTTCGCCGTTCGCCTGCGCTTCGCCGTTCGCCTGCGCTTCGCCGTTCGCCTGCGCTTCGCCGTTCGCCTGCGCTTCGCCGTTCGCCTGCGCTTCGCCGTCGGGCACCCGAAGGAGCAGTATGCCTCCCGCCGCGAACAACACGACCAGCGACAGGATGGCCACTCGCGAGCTGCCCGTGGCGAGCGCGACGACCCCCATCAGGAGCGGGCCCACCACTGCGGCAAACTTGCCGATCAGGTTGAAGAAGCCGAAGAACTCGCCCGCTTTGTCGGGCGGCACGAGCCGCCCATAAAACGAGCGGCTCAGGCTCTGCACGCCACCTTGCACCAGCCCGATGACGGTCGCCATGGCGTAGAACTCGCGTTCGGTGTCGAGCCAGTAGGCCCAGATCGTCGTCAGCAGGTACACCGCGATCGCCAGCAAGAGCCCGCTCTTCGTGCCGAAGCGCTTGCCGAGCCAGCCGAAGGCGAGCGCCGCGGGGAAGCCGACAAACTGCGTGATCAGCAGCGCGGTGATCAAGTCCTTTGCCTCGAGCCCGATCGACATGCCGTAGTCGACCGCCATCTTGATCACTGTGTTGACGCCGTCGATGTAGAGCCAGAACGCCACCAGGAAGAGCGACAGCGCGCGATACTGCCGCACGTGCCCGAGCGTGCCCCGGAGCTCGCGAAACCCTGCAACGAGCGCCGCGCCGAACGACAGCGGGGCGACGCTGCGCCGCTCGCGCACCCACAGCAACAGGGGCAGAGTGAACACCGCCCACCAGACGGCGACGCTGAGGAACGACACCCGCACGGCGGTGGCAGCGTCGGGCAGGCCGAAGGTCGAGGGGCTGAGCGTCATCCACACGTTCACGGCGAACAGCAGCCCGCCACCGAGATAGCCGACCGAGTAGCCGTAGGCCGAGACCAGGTCGAACTCGGGCTTCTCGGCCACGTCGAGCAGCAGCGAGTCGGCGAAGGTGGCCCCGCCGGAGAAGCCCACCGAGGCCGCCGCGTAGAACAGCACCGCCCACGGCCATGCGCCTTGCTGCACCCAGTACAGCGCGGCCGTCATGCTCACGCCGAGCAGCGTGAAGAACACGAGCGTCTTGATGCGCGCGCCGCCGCGGTCGGCGGCCGCGCCGATCAGCGGAGCCAGCAGCGCCAGGGCGAAGCTGCCGATGCCGTTGCCGATGCCGAGCCGAAAGGTGCTCAGCGTGGGCTCCGTCCCGGCGCTCCAGAACTGCTTGAAGAAGACGGGGAAGAAGCCCGCCATCACGGTGGTCGCAAAGGCGGAGTTCGCCCAGTCGTACAGGGCCCAGGCAACGACGGGGCGGCGCAACAACGGCGATGGCATCGACGCATTCTATGCCAGCCCCTCGGCGCGGGTGGAACGGAGACCGGCGAATCAGCCCTCGTGCTTGGCCTTCAGGCGCGCCTCGAGCTCCTCGACCCTGGAGCTCAGCTTGCGTAAACGCTCGTGGATTTGCTCGAGCTCGTCGGCGCGTGTCGACTCGTTCGCAGCCGCGCCGAGCTCGCGCAGCACCCGGCGCACGCGCGACGCATCCTGCATGGGCAGGTTCCGCGCGAGCGCCTCCAGCGCCGCGGCAGCCGGATGCGCCTTGGCGCGCCCGAGCGCCTGGGCGGCGGCCAGCTGCACCTTGGGAAACGGATCGCGCAATGCGTCGGTCAGCGCCTCGATCGCCCGCTCGCGGGCACGATCGGACAGGGTGGCGGCGAGCGCCCCGAGCCCCTCGGCCGCGGCGTGGCGAGCGCGCACGGGCGCTCCACCGGGGCGCAGCGCGCCGAGCAGCGGTTCCAGCGCGTCGACGCGCCGGGTGGCGCCGAGGCCACGCAGCGCGCCCGATTGCACGAAGCCTCCAAAGCCTGGGGTGCGCGCGGCGGCGAGCAAGCGCTCGAGCGGCGCCTGCTCGCGCTGGGCGCCGAGCGCCTCGAGGGCAGCCTCCGCAGCTCGATACGGCAGCCCTGCGTCGAGCCGTCGCCCGAGCACGCCGATCACCCGCGCGTCTCGATACTTGCCGAGCGCGCGCAATACGCTGGCGAGGCTCTTCGGGTCGGCGTGGCTGTCGCCCAGGGCGAGCAGTGCCTCGAGCGCGGCGTCGGATGCGGCGCGTCCCAGCGTGTCGGCCCATTTCACGCGCACGCCCCAGGACAGCTCCGTCTCGAACGCACCGCGGATCGCCTCGATGCCGGTGCGACCCGCGTGGCGTGCGAGCAACGCCGCGGCCTGGATGCGGCCCCGCGCGTCGCTCGCGACGAGCTGCCGCAGCAGCACCGGCGCGCCCGGGTCGAAGTCGAGCCGGTGCAGCACGCTGCCTTCTGGATCGACGCGCAAGACCTCGGGCGGCGCCTCGAGCGCGACCACCACGAGCGTGCGGCGCTGGGAGATCAGCGCTCGGCGTGTCTCGGGCGCGTCGGCGCGGCCGTAGCGCAGCTCGAGCTCGAAATGCAGCGCGCCTTCCCCCGTTTTGTCGTCCGCTTGCTTCTGGACGATCTCGAACACACCTTCGCGCGCCGCGGCATCGTGGCGGAAGCTCACCTCCAGATCGGGGAAGCCGGGGCGCTCGAACCACTGCTCGAAGAAGTGCTCGAGGGAACGGCCCGAGCGCGCCTCGAGGGCGCGGCGGAAGTCGTCCGTCTCCACCAGACGGCCCGCGTGGCTCGTCAGGTAGTCGCGCACCGCGGCCCAGAACGGCTCCTCGCCGAGCTTGCGCCGCAGCATGTGGATGCGAAGCGCGGCCCCGGGATACAGGTGGCCGTCAAACAGATCGAAGGAGCTATCGTACTTGCGCGTGACGATCGGGCGCGCGTAGCGCTCGTCGACCTCCGTGAAGTACGTGTCCGCGAGGTCCCAAAGGTCGACGTCGAGCGCGTCGCGGCCGCGCGTCTCCTCGTGCCAGCAACTCTCGATGTAGGTCGCCCAGCCCTCCTTCAGCCAGCTGTGGGCGAAGTCGCGGCACACGACGCGATCGCCGAACCAGCTGTGCGCCATCTCGTGCACGTTGATCGAGTCGACCAGCTCGCGCTCTTCGCTCTCCAGCGTCGCGTCGAGCAAGAAACGATCGTCCCATGACACCAGCGAGATATTTTCCATCGCGCCGCCGATGCCGGTCGCGGCGAACTGGTAGTACTTGGCGAACGGGTAGGGCACGCCCAGCCGCCGGGTCATGAAGACCAGCATGTCGCGCGTTGGGCCGAACGTGCGCGTCGCGTGCTCGAGCGCGAATGGCCGCGGCACGAACGCGGCGATCGGGATGCCCTCGAACTCCCCGCCGTCGGCGCGGACGAAGTCGCCCACCGCGAAGCAGGTGAGGTAGCTCGGGCAGCCGAGGGTCTGCGCGAAGTGCACCGTGACGCTGCCGTCGTCGTTGCGCCGCTCGCCGACCTTGGCACCGTTCGCGAGCGCCGTCAGCCGGGCGTCGACGGTCAACTGGATGTCGAGCGTGGGGCGCACGGAGGGGTGGTCGATCGTGAGCAGCCAGTAGCGAGCCCGCTCCGTCTCGTGGTCGGTGACGGCGAAGGTCGGCGCGTCGGGGTACTCCGCGCTGGGGGCCGAGAAGTTGACGCCGCTCAGGGGAGCTCGCACGCGGTAGCTGAGCTCGAGTTCGCGCTCCTCCTGGCTCGCGAACGGTTCGCTCCAGGCGATGCGCGCCCTCCGCCCGTCGTAGGCGAGCGAGCCGATGTGGTGAGGCGCCGCGAGGTCGGCGAGGTCGATGCCGTCGAGCGTCAGCACGCGCGCGCCGGGCGTGCGCGCCATCACGCGCATGCGCAGGCCCACGTCGAGCGTGCGTGCACCGACGTCGATCCGGATCGACAAGGCCAGGTGCACCGGCTCGATACACAGGTCGGGTGAGAAGTGATCACCGGCCGTCGCGGGCGCGAACCCAGCAGCGTTGGGTGGCGCGACGTGACATCCCGCGCCGCGGCAGGCGCGCTCCATGGGCTAGCGCCCCTCCCGCGAAACGCCGCCCCGCGCCTGTCCGTCGCTCTGCGGCGAGCCGTCGCTCTGCGGCGAGCCGTCGCCTCGAGCGGGCTCCGTTTGCTGCGACGCAAGGCCCTGGGGTAGGGCGTGCACGCCGCTCCCGTCGAGCGGCAGGTCGAACACCTGCTCCACGCTGGCGACGCTCAGGCGGTCGTAGAGGTGAGGGAAGAGCGCTCCTCCGCGCGACGCCTCCCAGCGCAGCGCTCCTTCGGGCAGGCGCTCCACCCGCACTGCCAGGAGGACGAGGTCGGCGCGCCCGGCGAAATGGCGCGCGAGCGTGCCCGGGACCTGGCCTGGGCGCGACAGGTGGACGTACCCGTCACGCATGTCGTCGTTCGAGGGCACGAGCGCGCCGAATTGCCGCGCACGCAGCCACTCCTCGCGCGGGCAAATCTTGTACACCACCGGGTCTGAGTCTGTCATCGTTGCACCCCCACGCCCGCACGCCGCCCAGAGCGACCGGCGAGAGCCCGAAAGCGGCGGGGCGACACGCCAGCGGCTCGACGAAACGTGCGGACGAAGTTCGAGAGATCGCGGAACCCCACGTCGAGCGCGATCTGCGTGATGCTCGACGCGCCGCTGCCCAGCTGCCGCGCGGCCTGGCGCAGCCGGCAACGTATCAGGTATTGATGGGGCGTTACCCCCAGCACTCGCGAGAACGTGCGCAGGAAGTGGAACGCGCTCATCCCGGCCTGTCGCGCGGCGCTGGCGAGGTCGATCTCGGCAGCGGAGTTCTCGTCGATCCAGAGCGCCGTCTCCACCGCGCGTCGGCGAACGAGCGGCCGCGTGTCGGGCGCCTCGGGTTCCCGACCGGCGCCGAGCTGGATGAAACGGCTCACGAACAGCAGCGCCGCCTCGTCGAGCCCGACGTCGCTCTCGCCTTCCGCGCAGGCCTGGCACAGCTCGCCCTGGACCACCAGCTCTGGTAGCGGTGGCAGCGCAACTCGCTGCCAGCTCTGCGCGTGGTCACCGAGTGACTCGACCAGATCCGGCGTGAGCTGGAACGACAGGCACTCGTCGCCGCCGCCGCGATGATCATGGGTGCAGACGAACTCGTCGCCGGTGTTGCCCACCAGCACCGCGCCCGCCACCAGCTCGAACGAACGGCCGCGGGAGTGATAGCCGAACGTGCCCCTTCGCACATAAGAGACCGACGGGCAGCCGTGCAGCTCGGTGAAAGGGCGCTCGGCGACGCCAGAACGGCAGCGATAGTCGGCGATCGTGAGCGCCCCCTGCTTCAGCACGGTGACATCGGGCATCCCTTGCACTCTAGCCGCGGGCCCGCTCTCCGGCTACCCGAAGCAGCGGCGGCCCGCCTTCCGCCGCCCTCCGCCGGGATCAAGCGTCGCCGAGCGAGTCGGTCGCACGCCACAGGTACCAGCTCGCCACCGTTCGATACGGGCGCCAGCGCTCACCGCGCTTCTCGACGTCTTTCTTGGTCGGTTCGCTCTGGCCGAAAGCGATGCCGAAGCCCTTCCGGATCCCGAAATCGTCTACAGGCAACACATCGGGGCGCCCCAGCCGGAACATGAGCAGCATCTCCGCCGTCCACTGGCCGATGCCACGCACCGAACTGAGCCGCTCGATGATCTCCTGGTCGGGCATGCGCTGTACATCGGCGAGGGCCGGCACCTCGCCCGCCCGGGTCTTTTGCGCCAGGTCGCGCAAGGAGAGCAGCTTCGAGCCCGAGAGCCCCGCCGAGCGCAGCTTCTCGTCGGAGAGGCGTAGCAGCCGTTCGGGCGTGAGCCCCTCGGCGTGCGGGAACAGCGCGCAAAGACGCGCGAAGATGGTCGCGGCCGCCTTGCCATTCAGCTGCTGAAACACGATCGCCTCGGCGAGCGCCCCGAACACGCTCGGCGTACGCTGGAGCTGCATGCGAAATGGGCCGACCCGCCTGATCAGCTTCGCGAGCTTCGGGTCGCGGTCGCACAGGTGCGCGACGGCGAGCTCGGGATCGAAGCCGAACCCCCCGAACGCCCCCGGCTCCGCGTCGCTCGGACGCTCGATCGCGAGCAGGCGCAGCTTGGTGGTGATGCCGCCGTTTGCCGAGAAGCCGCCCACCTTGCCGTTTGCGGCGAGCACCCGGTGGCACGGTACGATGATCGCGAACGGATTCCTGCCGAGCGCTTGCCCGACCGCTCGCGCGGAGCCGGGCGTCCCCAGCCGCGTCGCGAGCTGCCCGTAGGACAGCGTGGCGCCCGGCGGGATGGCGCGCGCGGCGTCGTAGACGCGCTGATGAAACGGCGGCAGCGACCGCATGTCGAGCTCGATGCTCGCGAGGTCCGACGACTTGCCCGAGAGCAGCGCATCGATCTGGGCGATGGCGCGCGCCACCGCGGGCGGCGGCGCGGCGGGCCGCGCGTCGGGAAAGAGCCGCAGCAGGCGCGCGCGTGTGGCGAGCTCCCTGCTTTCGGGCAGCTGCAAGAGCGTCACGCCGTGTTCGCTCCACACGATGCCGCAGCGACCGATCGGCGTGTCGAACAGCGCAAACTCGTAACGTCCCATGACGGGAGAGAGCGTATCCCCGCGCCGTCGGTGAAACTTGGAAATTTTTGCTCGCCGGCGCCCGCGGCTGACAGAGATGCCGGTGCCCGCGCCGCTTGCCGAAGTTTGTCGCAGCGCTCTTTTCGGGTGGTCCGGTCCGTCGCGAGCAGCGACACTCGATGTGATGCGGGGCTCTCTTCGTCGTGTAGCGTGGCTGGCCCTGCTCGCGGCCGGCGCAGCGGCTGCGTCTTCTCCCGCACCGAGCGGGGCGCGCGCGGCGAGCGGCGCCGGGAGCGACGCCGGCGCGAGCGACGCCGGCGCGAGCGACGCCGGCGCGAGCGAGAGCGCCTCGCAGAGTGCCGAGCCGTCGCCGCGCCCCGGTTTGCTCGAGCCGCTGGCCGCGCCGATGGTGGCGCCTCTGCCAGCCGTCGAGCCCGATCCGGCGCTGGCTCCCGTGATCGCGGGCAGCGACTCCGCCGCCGCTCCGCAGCCGGTCGCTCCCGCCGAGCGCCCCGGTGTCGTCATCCGCACCATCCTCGGCCTGCTGGCGTTGATGGTGCTCGCCTATCTCGGGGGGCACCGCCGCGTCCTCGCCTGGGAAAAGCGCCTCGGCATCTCGCAGGTGATCACGGCGGGGTTCCCCTTCGTGCTGCTCGGCATGCTGGCTCGCTCGAGCAGCGTCGGCATCCTGAGCGATCCGATCCTGGCCGAGCTGAGCCCGCTCTTGCGCCTCGGCCTCGGCTGGATCGGCTTCGTCGCCGGCATTCGCTTCGACACCCGCATGTTCCAGGGGCTGCCGGCGCGCACGGCGCGCATCGTCACGCTCACCACGCTGTTCCCGTTCGTGTTCCTCGTGGGCGCGAGCGCGGCGCTCTTGTTTGCTTTCTCGGACCAGGCGTTCCAGCCGGGCGATCCGGTGTTCCTGCGAGATGCGCTCATCCTCGGCACCGCGGGAGCGATGGCTGCCGTCTCCTCCACGCGCTCCCTTCAGCGGGAGTCGAGGAGCGTCGTCTCGCGCGTGATCCGGCTGGAGGAGCTGGCCGGGGTGATCGGGCTCGCGTTCGTGGCGGCGTTCTTCAGGCCGCAAGGGGCGAGCTGGCAGATGCCGGGCACGGCCTGGGTGCTGTTGACGATCGGCCTGGGCGCGACGGCGGGCCTGCTCGTGTACGCGATCCTCCAGCGCCAGCCAGAGGGCGCCGATTTCGTCGTGCTGACGCTCGGCTCGATCAGCTTCGCTGCCGGCGCCGCGAGCTACCTGCTCTTGTCATCCGTGGTGGTGGCGTTCATCGCCGGCGTGCTGCTCGCGAACTTCCCCGGCGGGTATCACGACCGTCTGCGCGAGATCCTGTTCCGGCTCGAGCGGCCCATCCTCCTGCTCTCGCTCGTCATCGTCGGTGCGCTGTGGCAGGTGGGTGACTGGCGCGGCTGGGTGCTGATGCCCGTCTTCATGGTGCTGCGCCTCGCCGGCAAGTGGCTCGGCACCACCCTCGCGCTCGGTCATGCCGAGCTCGACCTGGATGCCGACGAGCGCCGTGCGATCGCGATGCCGCCGCTCGGGCCGCTCGCGATCGCCATCGTCACGAACGCGCTCTTGCTCTATCCCGGCGGGTCCATCTCGCTGATCGTATCGGCCGTCATCGGGGGCGGCGTGCTCACAGAGGTGTTCTTGCAGCTCCTGAGCCGGCGGCGCGCCCGCCTCTCACTCTCCCCGGGGAGCGGCTGATGCAGATCCTCCTCGTGCTCGTGCTGACGGGTCTGATGCGCGCCCTCGCCACGTTCGACGCCGACGAGCAGACCAGCGCGGGGGTCTCGCTCACGCTCGGCTACCTGCTGCTCAGCGCCTACTTCATCGGGGGGCTGTTCAAGAGCATCGGGCTGCCGAAGCTCACCGGCTACATCGCCACGGGCGTTCTCGTGGGCCCGAGCGTGCTCGGGCTGGTCGCGGGCCCGATGCTGGGGAGCCTGCGCATCGTCAACGGAGTGGCCGTGGCGCTGATCGCGCTCACGGCAGGCAGCGAGCTCGAATACCGGACCATGCGCCCGCTGTTCCGTACCATCCGTGACATCACCGTGTACGGCGTGCTCGGAACGGCCGCGTTGCTCGCGATCGCGGTGTACTTGTCGCGCGGCCTGCTCCCGTTCATGCAGCCCCTCTCGCAGAGTGAGACCCTGGTCATGGCGCTCGTGCTCGGCGTGGTGATGGTCGCGCAGTCGCCGGCGGTGGTCGTGGCGCTTCGTGACGAGATGGACGCGGAAGGCCCGGTCGCGAGCACGGTGCTCGGCGTGGTGGTGATCGCCGATCTGGTCGTGATCCTCCTGTTCGCTCTCACCTCCTCGCTGGCGAAGGCCGTGCTCGGAGGCGGCGTAGACATGCTGCAGACGGCGCGCACGCTCGCGTGGGAGCTGCTCGGCTCGCTCGTCGCCGGCGCGGTGATCGGCTATCTGCTCGGGCTGTATCTGCGCAAGGTGCAGGGCGGTGCCGCGCTGTTCGTGCTGCTGATCGCCTTCATCATCGCCGAGGTCGGCCAGCGCTTGCATTTCGATCCGCTGCTCGTTGCGCTAGCGGCGGGGATGTTCGTCCGCAACCTCACGAGCGTCGGCGACGAGCTGCATCGGCACATCGCGGCTCCCGCTTTACCCGTCTACATCCTGTTCTTCGCTGGCGCGGGCGCCAACCTGCACCTCGACGTGCTGTGGGTCGTGGGCGTGCCGGCCGTGCTGTACGTGCTGGTGCGCGCTGCGGGGTTGCTCGCGGGCTCGGCGCTCGGTGCGCGCCTCGCCGAGGCGCCGCCGGTGGTGCGCCGCTATGCCGGCTTCGGTCTGTTACCGCAGGCGGGCCTCGCGCTGGCTCTGTCGATGCTGTTCGCCAAGACGTTTCCCGAGTTCGGCGTCGAGGCGGCCGCGCTCACGCTCGGCGTGGTCGGCATCAACGAGGTGGTCGCGCCCGCACTGTATCGTTTTGCCCTGGTGCGCAGCGGCGAAGCGGGCAAAAAGCAGCGTTCCCTCCCGCCTGCGCCTGCCACGCCGCTACCCGAGCCACAGCCCGAGCCATAGATGACGCTGCGTGCCCGACGCTGAGCCTCAGGTCGAGATGGGCTGGGCTCTCCAGGTCATGGTGAGCTGGCTTCGGGCTGTCCGTCACCCGGGGCGGGGAAGGTCGCCGGCACCGCTGGCGGCATCTCCGGGGGGCCACCGGCGAGGGCGGCGATGCAACCCGGGAAGGAGGCCTCGTCGTTCGCCCTCTGGCAGGTGTCTCGATCGAAGAACCAGCGCCCATGCTCGAGCTCGATCGACGAGGCGTCGATGCCGCGCATGCTGAAATCTTGCTCGCACGCCCACACACGGTCGTCGGTGGGTTTGCTGTCGGTGCTCTGCAGCGGCCCGAACAGGCGGATTTCCTCGGCGCCCTGCCGGTAGTGGATCGCGAGCGGCGGCCCGGCGTCGCCGCCCTGGCGCCGCCAGGTGCCCATCGGGCTGCCCGGCGCGAGCGGCTCGAACTGCCAGCCCTGGCACGCCTCGACCCCGCGGATTTTCCAGTAGAACGTGTGGCGCAGCCGCGAGAGCGCCGCGAGCGTCTCGCCCGGCAGCGCGGGGCAAAGGTACGTGAGCAGGCGCTCGTTCGTCACCACCTGCGCGAAGTCGATCGACTCGTGCCCGTAGCGGCCCGCGAACTCCTCGTCGAAGGCCTGAATTTCCTGCATCACCTTCTGCACGGGGCTCATTCCGAAGCTCGCGCCGCAGCGCTCGTCGCGCATGAAGTCGACGGGAACCGCCCCGACCGCCGCCGCTCCAGCGCGCTGCTCCGCGAGCAACAGCTCGCGCAAGGGCTCGCTGTCCAGATCTTTGCAGTCGCACTGCGGCAACGCCCCTAGCAGCGCCGATCGCAGCGCCGGCCAGCGCTCGACGGGATCGCCCGCGGCGACGCCGTCGATGGCGCCTTGCACCGGCGCGCAGCGGGCGTGCTTGCGGTACGCCTCGCGAGCGAGCTCGTGCCGCGTCGGCAGGTCCATCTCGCTCAGCAGCCGCTCCGACACGCTCGCGCCCGATTTCTCATCGGACGTCTCGGGCGCCGGCGCCTGGAATACGAGGTGCACGTCATATTCGCGCGGGATGACGCCCAGGTAGCCGCGCAGGGTGCGCACGTCCAAGCTGCCCTCGACGGCGAGATACACGAGCGGGCGGGGGCCATGCTGCGCCTCGCGCGTGGGCTTGGCGCCTTCAGCCAGGCGCTTGCCGAGCTCTTCCAGGCGCTCCGTCGGGTTTTGCCCCACGATGCTCTTGCCATCGAGCAGCACCAGGTCTGCTGCGACGTCGACCACCTGCCCGGCGCCGATCACGCCACCGAGGCTCGCCACCGGCAGATCGGTGCGACCGCGCAACGCCAGGCCTTTCTCCGGCAGCGACTCGACCAGCTCGATCAGGCTCGTCCGGTTCGCCTGGCACTGCTCGGCGCTCTCGACACCGGCGCCGTGCCCCTCCACGCCCGGGCGGCAAGCGAGGCCGAAGACGAGAACTGAAGCAGCCGTGAGACGAACTGACATGGAGAAGCTACGTACCACGGATCGCGCTCCTCGAGATGTCTCGCCGCCCGCCTCAGGGCTTGCCATCGCGCAAGCGGCGCGCTGCCACGCGGTTATTGGGTTGAACGTCGAGCGCCGTCTTCCAGGCGGCGCGGGCTTTTTCGCCTTGCCCGTTCTCGTACAATGCGTCGCCGAAGAGCACCTGGATGCGCGAGTCTTTCGGGAAGGCCTGCGCTGCGCGCTCTGCCCACACCAGCCCCGCCCGCGAACGATCCAGCCCGAGCAGCGCCTCGCTCAGCCCCAGGCTGGGCGCGAAGCTGCCGTTCGTCAGGACCACGACGCGCCTGAAGTAGGTCGCCGCTTCCGACCAGTTCGATCCCGCGAGCTCCTTGTCACCGGCTTTTCGATACGCCGCCACCAGGCGCTTGGTGCGCGCGGCCTTGCCGCCCTTGGGGGGAGTCGTGCGCAGCCACATCGCGCGGCCGCCGGCGATGTCGCCCATCTGCACCAGCACATCACCGCTCAGCGCCATGAGCGACTTGTCTTTGGGGGAGAGAGCGAGCGCCAGATCGACCGCCGCCTTGGCTCGAGCCGGATCGCCGAGCTCGAGCGCGGCATCGGCCAAGGTGCGCTGCGCGAGAGCGTTCTTCGGGTGGTGGGCCACCGCCCCGCAGGCGAGCTCGTGCGCTGCCTCGATCTCGCCGCGATCGAGCGCGCGCTTCGCCGCCTTGGCTTGCTGCATCGAGCGGCGCATGTCCTTGCCCGTGAACTTGCTCTTGCCGTCGCCCAGGCGTTCTTCGCAGCTCGGGACGGGCCCGCGCCCTTCGAGCGCGAACAGCACCACCAGCTGGCTGTCATCGAGCTTGGGCGATGCGAAATCGGCAGCCCCCGCCGGCGGCGGTGCGTCTGCAGCGGGCTTCGGCTCGTTCGAGACGGACGCTTCGCGGCTCGCACCTTCGGGCGCCTTGATGCTCGCCGGTGCGTTCGCAGACGGCTCAGCCGGCTCGTTCGCGCGCGGTTCGGCCGGTGGCGGCTCGGTCGGTGGCGGTTCGGCCAGCGCAGCGGGGGCCGGCGTCGCAGATGTCGCAGGCGGCTCGGCGACGGCCGCGAGCGCCGGTTCGCGCCGCGAGCCGAGCCACGACCAGGTACCTGCGACGATCGCCGTCGCCGCGATCAGCCCGAGCGCGAGCTTGTAGCTCAGAGGTATGCCGCCAGCGGGCGCAGGGTCGGCCGCGAGCGACCTATTCTGGAGCGCGAACCAGCTCTGGGCCTCGGGCGCGAGCGACTTGGGCACCGCGCTCGCGCGCTTCGAGCGCGATAGCAGATGCGCGAACGGCGGCGGGCCCTCGGGGGGCGCGGCGGCGGCGTGCAGCGCCGCGACGCCGAACGGGTCGGCCGTCGCCGGCTCGGCAGCGGGCTCGACGCTGATGGGGACGCTGGCCGGGGGCGCGAGCGGCGCGCTGATCGGGCCCAGCTCGTCGACGCCAGCGCCAGGGCGCAGCTCCGGCGGGGCCAGGTCGGATAACGGTCGGTTCGGTGGCAGCGCCGGCTTCGCGATGCCGAACCCTTCCAGTGTGTTGCTCTCGAGCGGGGGGATCGTCGGGGGCCGCGTCACCGGCGCCGCGGGCGCGACCATCTGATCCCAGAGCGCGGGGCGTCCCTCGTCGGACGGCGCGAAACCGAGCCGCGGCGGCTCGACGGGTGCAGGCGCGAAGGAAGAGGTCGCTGCGGCCCCCTGGAGCGGGGATGGTGCGGGCTCGCGGGGAGTGACCGCGTCTGCGCGTGGCACCGACGGCGCGCGGCCTCGGCCCTCCTTTGCGCGCAGCTGGAGCGACGAGGGCGTGGGCGGAAACGGAGCCGAGCGCTGGCCGATCGGCACGCTCGCCGCGTCGGGGGCGGAGGGCGCGGGTCGCGGCACGCTCGGGGGCGACGCCGGAGTGTCGAGGCTGCCCGCTGCGGTGCGGGGTGTCTCGACGTCGCTCGCGGGCTCGCGCCGCGTCGACACTGCCGGATCGGGCAGGGGGTTCGTCACGCTGCTCGGCAGCTTCGAGTCTTCGAGCGCCATGGCCCCCGACGACCGCGAACGGATCGCCGCCGTCCGGCGATCGAAGCGTGGTCCGGAAAGCTTTCCCACGAATGCGGCGACGTCGGTGCGCGATGCCAGCGCATGCCCGCACTCGCCGAGTTGCTCGGCGAACTCGAGCGCGCTCGCCGGCCTTTGCGCGGGGTCTGCCGCGAGCGCGCGCTCCACCAGCGCGATCAGCTCATCGGAGACCTCGCTCGGCGCCCTCGAGCTGCTCTTCAAGCCCGGCAAGTCATGAGCGAGCAGCTTGCGCTCGATCGCCGGACGCGAGCCGGCGAGCAGCCGGCGCGACGCCAGCAGCTCCCACAGCATGGCGGCGCAGGTGAACAGATCCGCTCGAGAGCTGGGCTGTTTTGCCGGACGCACCTGCTCGGGCGCCGCATAGGCGAGCTTCGCGGTGTTGAAGCCGATGCCTTCGAGCAGCGCGGCGCCGCTCGCGATCAGGGGATCGCCGAGCTGCGTCAGCCCGTCGCGCGACACCAGCACGCTGTCGGGCGACAGCCCGCCTGACGCGCACAGATCGGGGTCGCGGGTTTCGAGCTCGTGCAGCGCCGAGAGCCCTTGCAGCAGGTCGACCGAGATCCGCAGCGCGACACCGACTGGGAAAGATAGCCCGCGCAGGTTCGCCCACGACTGCAGCGAGCGCAGCGGCTCGGCCTCCGAGTGCTCGTACACGAAGGCCAGCGCGCCACCCTGTTCGATGACCTCGAGCACGCGCAGAACGTTCGGGTGCACCAGCTCTGTCGCCTGTCGACCCAGCCTCGCGAGCTCGTCGCAGGCCTCACCCGTCGTGCCGTCGGGGAGCGCCAGCCGTCGCAGAAGCCGCAACGTGCCCCTGCCGTCGCGAGTGTCGGCCACGATCCAGAGCGGTCCGAGATAGCTCTGAGCGACGCGATGGAGGCTATCGAAGCCTAAAATGGCCTCGCGATCACTTTCGGGGGGAGCGCCCACGGTCAGAAAAACGGATCTCCAGCAATGAACCCTAAGTTACCGGCCAAGCGAGAGACTCGACCGCATCACAGGCCAGACATACTACCGTAACGGTTCAGTCGGTAGTCGGCCATTGGGCTGAGATGGGACGATGTGGTCGCAGGAGGGCGAGCCCCGACCCGCGCGTTGCCTGCGCACCTCGTGCGCGAGAGCGTCGACGCTGCATCGATCGTCAGCCTGAGCCCACGCCTCGAGCCAATCCGCCCGCTGCGATCGGATCGGACGCACTGAGCGCTCTCCTGCTCGTGGCGAGTCAGCTCCCCGCTCGACCCGGTGAGCGACGGGGGGTAGCCTGCGTGCGTGGCAACGTCCGTGTCCGCGCCGCACCGAGCGCGTGCGCGTCGGCTGATGCTGAAGCTCGCGGCGGCGCTCGGCGTTGCATTGATGCTCTGTTTCGACCTCTGGCACTGCCCGGTGGCGGAGCTGCTCGCTGTGCCCTGCCCAGGTTGCGGCATGTCGCGCGCGGCGCTGGCGCTCGCGACGGGCGATCTGCCGCGCGCCGTGGCGCTCCACCCCCTCTCGCCGCTGGTGTTGCCGTGGCTCGGGCTCGTCGCCGCGGGCGCGCTCGCGCGCGGCACGGGCGGCATCGAGACGCCCCGCTCCGCGCTCGGCGAGCTCGGCCGGTGCCTGGAACGCGCCACACCCCTGCTGCTCGCGTTGCTCGTGAGCGTCTGGGTCGCGCGCTTCTTCGGTGCCTTCGGCGGTCCGGTGCCGGTGTCCTCCCACCTGCTCGGGTGAAGGCTCCGCGGCGCGTGCGCGCGCAGCCTGAGCCCGCCGCCAGGCGAGACGCGCCGCGTGTTCCAACATGGCGTGCAACGTCGGCGCGACGATTCAAGCGGCTCCCCAGCTGACCGTTCTGTAACGAGCGTGGGTTTCGGTGAGCGTTTGTCGTGGGTGTCGGAGGCGCCGTTGTGGGCGGAGGACCTCCAGCGCGTGCTCGTCATCGCCGAGGGCATCGAGCCGCGGACGGACCTCCTGCGCCTGTGCATGGGCGAGGGCTATCAGGCCTCGCCCGTCGCGACTCCCGAGATGGTGATCGCCAAGCCCGACGCCTCGATCGATCTGATCCTGATGGTCGTCGAGGATCACGGCTGCACGCTCGAGCTGTGTGGTGAGATCCGCACCATGGAGGCCTTTCGTAGCGTCGCCATCCTACTCGTGAGCCCGCAGCCGCCCGAGCCGGAGCAGGCTGCGGCGGCGCTACTGGCCGGCGCCGATGATTATTGCTCGTTCGACCCGCGCTGGCGCGTCGAGCTGCGCGCACGGCTGCGCGTCCACCTGCGCAACAAGCGCATGCGCGACGCCGTTGATCGCCTGCGAGGCGAGCGCAACAACCTGCGCTCGCGGCAGGGGGTCGACTCGCTCACCGGCGCGCTCGGGCGGCGCGCGCTCAGCGACTCGGTGCAACGCGCGCTCGACGGCGGCGCACCCTTCGCCGTGCTGTTCGCGGACATCGACCACTTCAAACGCGTCAACGACACCTTCGGGCACCAGATAGGCGATCTGGCCCTGCAGCGCGTGGCCGAGGCCCTCTCCGGCGAGCGGCGCTCCGGCGACGTGTGCGGCCGCTACGGCGGCGAAGAGTTCGTGTTGCTGGTGTGCAACGTGCAGGCGCACGAGGCAGAGCGCATCGCAGAGCGGCATCGGCGCGCCGTCGCCAGCCTGCGCCTGGCCGCCCACGGCGGGCCTGAGCGCGTCACCATCAGCATCGGCGTCGCCGTCTTCGATCCGGAGAACCCCGACCCCACGGTCGCCGCGATCCTGAGCCGGGCCGACACGGCACTCTACCACGCCAAGGACGCCGGACGCGACTGCGTGATCATGGCCGAGCGCTACTCCGCGAAGGCCTCAGCGCATGCCGAGCGAGCGATGCAACTTCGACTGGAAGCGAAGACACCATGACCTACGAACTCAGCGTCAACATCTCGAAATCGATCCTCGAGCCGCCGACCGCCGCCGGGCAGCCGAGCGCCGCCGAGGCCGCGTTGGTCCAGACTCTCGAGGGCGGAAGGGCGGCCCTGCCGCTCTTGCCGCACGTGGCGACCCAGGCGCTCGAGCTCGCCAACAACCGCGACGCCAGCGTGCGCGAGTTCTCCGAGCTGATCATGAAAGACCCGCCCATCGCGGCGCGGTTCATCGCGACCGCCAACTCTGCGCTCTACTCGCGCGGCCAGACCATCCGCTCCGTGAGTGACGCCGTGGCCCGCATCGGCCTCGGCGCCGCGCGCGATCTCGTCTTTCAGGTCGTGTACGCCAACGCGGTCACCGGCTTGAAGCAGTTCCAGGAGGAGGTCGAGGCCTCCTTCCAGCGCAGCGTGCTCTGCGGCGTCATCTGTCGCGTCGCCGCGCCGCTGCTCCGCTTGAACGTCGCCGACGCCTACTTGTGCGGGCTGCTCCACGACATCGGCGAGTCGCGGATCTACCGCATCCTCAGCGAGGGCAAGGTGACCCCGGCCCCCGAAGAGGTCGTGGCGCTCGTGCACAAATACCACCCTCGGGCCGGCGCGGAGCTGGCCATCCGCTGGGCGCTGCCCGACGAGATCGTGCAGGTCTGCCGCCGCCACGAAGAGCGCGGCGCGCCCCCCAGCGATCAGCTGCGGCTGGTGCGTGTGGCCGACCTCGTGGTGCGGCACGTGAAGGAGCAGAGCGAAAACCCCGAGCTCCCCCAGGCCGAGTTCGCCGAACTCTCGGTGACCATCGACCAGGCGCGCACGATCATCGGGCGCAGCATCGAGGCGGCCTCGAAGCTCTGACGCCCACGCCCGTTCGACGGACGCAGCGGCTCACTCCCAGGCGTTCAGCGGCACCAGCCGAGCTTCGCTCTTCAGCGTGACGAGCGCCAGCCGGGCCCGCTCGCCCTCGAGCACGAAGGGCAGGCTGCGCTGCGCGTCGGCGATCGACAGCTGCACGCTGCCGCGGATCGGCCCCGGCGAGGGCGACGAGCGCACCAGCTCGATCGCGTATTGTCCCGGCTCGGCGCCGCGCAGGGCCAGGCCCTCACGTTGCACGCTGAGCACGTCGCTGGCGCTGATCACGGCTCGCGTCGGGGCGCCCAACCAGGACACCCGATAGCCGTCGGGATGGACGATCACCACGTCGACATCGTGCTCCGAGCCCTGCCAGCTCGCCTGCACCCGGAAGTCTCCAGACAGCTCATCGCTCGGCCGACGCTTCTGCACCAGCCGCTCCACCTGGCCACGTACGCCCGGATCGAGCGCCGCGATGAGCTCTTCGGCGGTGCGGCTCTGG
>Ga0247763_1000952_pt1 | contig 17278 bp, 23 predicted proteins | sample UWRJL141409B4_FD_179926 | JGI IMG/M metagenome (GOLD analysis project Ga0247763, IMG submission 179926) | Plant litter microbial communities from Arlington Agricultural Research Station in Wisconsin, United States - UWRJ-L141-409B-4 | ecosystem: Environmental > Terrestrial > Plant litter >...
ATGTTGATCGGGGTACGGGCGCTCCAGGGAATTGGGGGCGGCGGAATCATCATTCTGGTGAACGTTTGCATCGGCGACTTGTTCTCGATGCGCGAGCGGGGTAAGAAAAACGTCAGCAAAACGTCAAGAACATGAGCCATTGCTAACAGACATAGGTGTGTACTTTGGCGCCATGGGAATCGTCTGGGCTGCGGCTAGCGGAGTCGGCCCCGTCCTCGGTGGCGTCTTCACCAGCAAGGTGACATGGAGATGGTGTTTTTACGTCAACCTTCCCATCTCTGGCGTTGGAATGGGCATCCTCGCCTATGTTCTCAAGTTGCATAACCCACGAACTCCGATGAAGCAAGGTCTCGCGGCGGTTGACTGGATGGGTTCCCTGTCGGTTATCGCCACCACGCTCATGATCATGCTTGCCCTGGAGTTTGGAGGGGTGGTCATGCCGTGGTCATCACCAACTGTCATCTGCCTGATTGTCTTTGGCGTCGTTAGCGCTTTTATCTTCGCTGCGGTCGAGTGGAAGGTGGCCAAGTACCCCATTGTACCAATGCGCCTGTTTGCGGTGCGCTCAAATGTCGCATCGCTCGGTGTCTCGTCCTTCCAAGGGTTCGTCTTCATATCGGGAAGCTACTACCTGCCGCTCTACTTCCAGGCGGTCCTAGGCGCTTCGCCCCTCATGTCGGGCCTCTACATTCTCCCATACGTGCTATCCCTGTCGGTCGTTTCGGCGATCTCCGGAGCGCTCATCAAGAAGACGGGTAAGTACGTCCCGGTCATCGTCACTGGAATGGCTCTCATGACTCTTGGATACGGCCTCTTTACCAACCTGGAACCACGAGCCAACTGGCCCAAGATTGTCCTCTATCAGCTCATCGCAGGGAGCGGTGTTGGACCGAACTTTCAGGGGCCGCTCATCGCTCTGCAGACCATGGTTCAGCCACGCGATATGGCGTCCGCAACGGCGACGTACAGTTTTACCCGCCAGCTCTCGACGGCTGTGTCCATTGTCATTGGTGGTGTCGTATTCCAGAACTGCATGCAACAACAATACCCTCGATTGGTCGAAGAGCTGGGGCCTGACACGGCCAAACTCTTTTCTGGGGCGAATGCTGCCTCGAGTGTGGGCTTGGTGGCCGATCTGCCCGCCGATGATCGCAGCATCGTACGCCTCGCCTTCTATGACAGCTTGCGGACCATGTACATCATGTACACCGCTTTCTCCGGCGTGGGCCTAATTCTGTCCTTCTTCATCGGACATCGCGTCCTGAGCAAACAGCACGAGGAATACAAGACTGGCCTGGACTCTTTGCGGGCAGCGAGGGAGATGGACAAGTCGCTGAAGTTGTCGAGGGACGAAGAGCATGCGAACCCGCCAGCGAACGGCGAGGGTAGCGGAGAGAAGCAGCGACGAAGGTCTCGATTCTTGAAGCGGCCGGCGTTCTTTTTCGAGTAAGTCATTGGGGTCAGTGTAGCATTCCGGCGTTAAGTGGGCACTGCATAGGCATCGTATTCGCGCTAGTAAGGGTAATTGATCAGCGAGGTTTGCATCTTGGGCATTCAGAATGTTTCATGCGCACGTGAAAAAGAAAAACCCGGTGTAGTGGAGGGCGGTAAGGCGGAGGGGACGACGTTGTGTTGAGGCTGACGCTAAGCATTCAGGCAAAACGGGATGCAGTTGATGCCAGGACAGTGGAAGCAGTTCCCTGGTTTGCTCAGGGCACGGGGTAGGAATTGCAACGCCAACACACACGGCGTGGACCGGGTTCGCGGACAGGTTGCATTGCGGTTGGCCGATAGGACGTGCATTGTGTCTTCACGGGCCGCGATTGCGAAAGGCTTGAAGAACGGAAAGAGCCCCAGGGCTCTGGCCCGGTTGATGAAGAGTGGGTTCGCAATCTGTTAGCTTGGGATGATGAATGCGGAAGGCATGAAGCACGGATGGGATTTTTCATTTGTGCCTGGAATTCCAGCTCGAAACGGCCGGAGATTATGGCCCAATTCTAGTGGAAAACGGGACTCGTTTCCGACCGTTGCCCAAGACCAAGCACGGTCGTTTTCTGGAATTTTCTTCACGGCAACGGACCAGCAGCCGGCCTGGACCCCTGAATATCTGATCCACTCGGAAGTTGAATGTCCGCAAGTGACGTTGACAGCCCACCTCGAATGGACATGACAGCCGCCCAACCGGGGCCGTGGATGACGACCCCGCGTTGACAGGTCAATGGATTCCGGGTCGTGGGCGGGATGAGAATGGATTTAATGGTGCTGAATTCCCCTCTCTTGGAGAGACAGGCTTGCTTTGACGTGAAGATCTGTCCTGGCACTTCCCAGTCTCGCGCGATTCTGACTCCAACCATGAGATTCTCGTCGATCATCGCGGGCCTCGCCGGCCTGGCCTCGGTCGCTAGCGCCGCACAGTTGACGCAGGTGAACAACTTTGGGGCCAACTCGTCTGGTGCCAAGATGTACATCTACGTCCCCGACAGGCTGGCGGCCAACCCGCCCATCATCGTGGCCATCCACTTCTGCAGCGGCACGGCGAACGCCTACTACCAGGGCTCGCCGTACGCGAGACTGGCTGACCAGCACGGCTTCATCGTCATCTACCCCGAGTCGCCCTACTCTGGCACCTGCTGGGATGTGTCATCGCAGGCCACGCTCACGCGCGATGGTGGCGCCAACAGCAACAGCATCGCCAACATGGTTCGGTGGACAATCTCCCAGTATAGCGCTGATGCCAGCCGCGTTTTCGTTACTGGCACCAGCTCGGGTGCCATGATGACCAATGTCATGGCCGCCACATACCCCGACATGTTCAAGGCGGCCAGTGCATACGCTGGTGTTCCCGCCGGATGCTTCTACACCGGCACCGCTGCCGGCTGGAACTCGACCTGCGCTCAAGGCCGCTCCATCCATAGCCAGGACGCCTGGGCCAACACTGCTCTGCGCATGTACCCTGGCTACACTGGCCCTCGCCCCAAGATGCTCATCCTTCACGGGTCCGCCGACGACATCATCTTCCCCCAGGCAAGAATTATCATCAATACAAACTGAAGTCTCCTAATGCTAACTTTGGTGTAGAATTTCAACGAGACAATGAAGCAATGGGCTGGTGTTTTTGGGTATACCTACGGCTCTCCCCAGCAGACGCTTGCCAACAACCCGTCGGCCCCGTACACCAAGTATGTCTACGGCCCCAACCTTGTTGGCGTCTATGGTTCCGGTGTCACCCACAATGTGCCCATCAACGGCCAACAAGATCTTGAGTGGTTCGGCATTCTGGGCGCATCTTCTACCTCTGTTCCTCCGACGAGCGTTCCGACGCCAACCACCACCCTGGCCACTTCGACCCGCACAACGGCACCGCCGGCAGTTACCACGACAGCTTCTCCCAGCGGGTGTGGTGCACCTCGCTGGGGTCAATGCGGTGGGCAAGGCTGGGTTGGATGCACAGACTGTGGGCAGTACACATGCCGTGCTCTGAACCAGTGGTATTCGCAGTGTCTGTAAGCTGCGGCACTAAGATTTGGATGAATTGGTGGTGGTGGCTACCAGAGTGCTGTGGTAAGCAGGAGGCCATAATTTTTCAGTGTAAATATTTACCCAACGAAATGAATTTACAAAGTTCAACACTATAACTTGTCTCTCTGCGCTGCTTTTCTCCTGCCATTACTTTTTCGAGGCGTACCTAGGCTCAGTAACCACCCGTAACATTCTCCAACCTCAACCCCGTCCCCATGCCGACCCTCGCAGAATCTCTCCAAGTCTTTGCCAACTTCCACACCTTTGTCTTTGTCCTCGTCGCATTGTTTCTTGCAGCTGGCTGGGGGAAATAATCCAACACGGCTTCTTCTCCTGCCAAATCAAACCCAACCTCACTGACACCTGGCGTATCCAAGACCAACTTATACCTCCCCGGATACAAGACGGTATTCCCCGCCCAGTCGACCCTCGCTAGATTTCCGACGGTAAGCTCTATACTTGCTGTTACTGTTTGTCCCGGTGCAATTTTCCGGAGGCGCGTATATCCCGCCAGTGTACGGAGAGGGTACGGTCGCGGACCGTATTCTCCAGAGACAAATACCAAAGCAACATAATCGGACGTGATATTCCTCCCTGTATTAGTAACGCGGATGGGAACTGTAGCGAACGGACAGAGATCTGGATGTGGGGAGTTGCATCCACCGAGAAGGGTTCCTCCCCCTCCTCCAGATCCAGAGCCAGATCCAGAGGTAGAAGAAGTAGATGCAGGAATAAGTGTCCCCAGTGACGCGTTAAACGTTGTATAATGCAAGCCGAACCCAAAAGGGAATACGGGCGATTTATACCACCGATAAGTCCGTCCTGGATTCGTATCGCTCGGACGCAACGACATTTCCGTAAGCGGGACGTCATCGACATAGCGTGCGGGATACTGCGTTACTGGTAGCCGGCCTGCAGGACTAGATGTTCCCATGAGAAGAGAGAATATCGCAGTGCCCCCTGATTGGCCTGGATATCCCGCCCAGAGGAGGGCCGAGATGTTGGGGTTGGAAAGCAACGGGGTAGCGTCGAGCTGGTCGCCGAGAGACACGATGATGAGGGGCTTAGAGAGGGTGGCAAGGGCGTTGATTTGAGCGAGCTGCGAAGCAGGATAGGCGATGGATTCACGGTCGCGGTCTGGTGGACATGTTAGCTGGCAAAATGGCAAGTTTGGCTCGGGGGATGGAGGTGCTGAAAGTGAGCAGGAAAAAAAAAAGAAAAAGAAAAGAAAAACAAGGGCAACTGAGGGAAAGCATGGACAAGGGAAAAACCACCGGTAGAGAGAGAGAGGAAGAGAGAGGAGAATAAATCAAAGAAAAAAAAGAAGAGGAAAAAAAGGAGAGAGAAAACACACCCTCAGCAGCAACTCCCAAATCTGTCCCCCCAAAATACACAATCACGTCCGCCCCCTCTGCTGCCCTCCTCGCATCCTCTACCCACGTGTTATTCCCTCCTAATTCCTGAGCGACCGGCTCCACTGCCGTGGTATACTTCAGATTCAACCTCTGCGCCGCCACCACTGGCGGAACCAGATATGGTGGATACCCACTATATCCACCAAGCATCTGCGAGCCGCCAAACACCCAGTGGCCTACCAGAGCAACGCGCTTGGTCTGGAGATCAGGCATGGGGAGGGTTCCGTCGTTTTTAAGCAAGACGATCCCATCCACGGCGGTCTGTAACGCAAGAGCTTGCGCTTCCGGGGTATTCACGGACGACCAACCTATAGAGCGATATGGGCTTGCCGACGCAGGATCGAAATACCCTGCGCGAATGAGCCCTTCGTAAAGCCTATGCAACGCGCGATCAATGATATTCTCCGACAGGAGGGATTGGTTGTAGGCGCCGACAATGTCCGTGAGGGGTGGCCAGCTGGGGACTTCGCAGACCGTGTCAGTACCAGCATTGAGGGCGACGGCAGCGGCCTCGGCGGCGGTTTGCGAAAAGTTATGCTGGAAGGGGAGAAAGTCCTGCACGGCGTTGCAGTCGCTAGTGATAAAATTGTTGTCGCCAGTCCAGTTCCAGTGGTTGCGCAGAATGTCCGTCATGAGATATTCGCTGGCGCAGGCGGGGGTTCCGTTGAGGGCATTGTACGAACACATGATGGAGCCGACTTTGGAGTCGCGCGCGCATTGCTGGAAGGGCGGGAGGTAGTATTCCGACAGGTCTTGGGATGAGACAACAGCGTTGAAACGATGACGAACAGCACCTTTCCAGCGCTCCAGATCGTAAGCAGCAAAGTGCTTGCACGTGGCAATGACTTTACGGATGGTGCTGCTGCTGTTTCCTTCCAACCCGGCGAGAAGCGCCTTGGTGTATCCTTTGATACGCACGGGGTCTTCTCCTGGTGTCTCGTGGCCACGTCCCCACCGTGGGTCCTTATAAGGATTGATATTCGGCGTCCAGTAATCCAGCCCAGCGCGTCCAGCGTTTGCAAAAGCGCGTGCCTCGGTGCTGATAACATCCGCCACTTTATACACCAAGTCGTCGTCAAACGCGGCCGATAGCGTAATGGTATTCGCAAACGACGTGGCGTGCGAAAATGGTCCTTCACCTCCATCAGTCCGGTTGAAGCTCACTCCGGGAGAAGCCGCCACGCCATGGAGGGCTTCACTCCACCAGGCATAGGGAGGGAGACCGATGCGTTCGGCGCCGAGACTCATGCTACATTTCAATTTCGTCAACCAACCAAACTCTCTCTGGGGTTTGGGGGGGGGGTGGAAACGCACTCAACCAGATTGACTAATTTCTCCGAGATATTCATAACCTTGACCAACGCGGCCGCTCTCGTCGAGGGAGAGGCATTGACATTGCAAACGGTATTGTTCGCCAACGGACCGTTAACGCAATCTGGATATCGGAATGCCGTCACACCGGTGCCTGTGAGTGTCCATGTCCAGACTAGTAGGGTAAGCCATGTTGTTGACGTCGTCGTCGCCGTCGATGGTGTGGGTAGCATGGATACCCTCATTTTCGCTTTCACTTTTCACTTTCCCCCTTCACATGTATGTCGCGTCTGGTGTCAATGTCAATGTCAATGTCGATGCGCTGGCGGGGGGTGAAAGTGCAACGAAACCACCAAGGTAGGCACTTACCTAGAAACGGGCAGAAAATATAGAAACCAAAAATATAAGGTCCCCGGGATCAAATTTGGGATCCCATCCTCTTTTAATTCTTTTAATTCTTCAATTCTTCAATTCTCCTGTCGTGCTCTTCTGCCCCCCCTTTCCCCGCCCTCTTTTTTCTCTTCCCCTCCTCTTCTCCAACAATTAGACAGTACCTACCTACCTACCTACGAATCAATACAGGCACATCACATCCAAAATTGGACAGTACCTACGAATATCAATACAGGCATATCAAAAATCACCACCCACTTCTATTTCCATTTCACCCGCACGCCCTGCCCCTCCCTCCAAGTATAATATAACGCGCGGCACTCAAAGCCGAAGGGGACGGCGGGACGGGAGACCAACACCCCCTTCATGTCCCCTCCTCCCCACCCGCCCTGTCTGTCAAGTCGAGTCGAGTCGTGCAAATATACATTTTCCTTGCCCTGAATCAAATCGCAATTTGCCCACCCGGCAGCCAAAGCAGCGTTCCACCATGCGGCAAATTAATTGCCATTGACCCGATTGGGGCGGTATTTCTGCTTCGCTTCAATGGTGAGGAGAATTTTTGACGTGGTTCATGGCACTGTGGAATCTTGCTGGGAAAAAAAAAAGAAAGGGTTCATCTTGCATTATCACGCATCTATCTGCAGTACTCTCGAGAATCGCTGGCATGCTGCTACTCAGTGATCAAGCGCTGAATCTTTCCTTTATTCCGCTACCATCCTAATTTCTGTTATCCTATCGATGCCACCCTTCTCGGGTGTCCTTTAGGCTTCGCTTTCAAGGCATCCATCTAATCGAACCCTGATGGGTATACATGTCCGAACCGTCTTGTCAAAGACCTTCTGCTCTGCTCTGTGGCGTCATCCATGCACGTGGGATACCTTGGGCTCTCCTTGTATCCTCCGTTACGTCTTCCTTCACGCCCTTACAACCCGCTTTTTCGACTTCTTCGGAATATCTTCCAAGCACGGTGCTGCAGCCTCCCAATTCCTTTGCTTCAAATTCTTAGCCAAGTTTTGAGACGCTTCCTTTGACTTTTCCAGTACCGACTTTGACTCTCCAGGGGTCTCTTCCTGGGAATTTCGCACATCACCTAACGACTCTGCCCCATCAGCGTGATCCACGTTCTGAGACGCTGCCTTTGGCTTTTCCGATGCCAAATCTGGCTCTTCGCGGGTCTCTTCCTGAGATTTTTGCACATCGCCTAACGGCTCTGCCCCATCAGCTTGATCCTCACCCGTTTTGTTTGGAGCCCAGGTTGTCTTCCATGGCGGTGGCCTCCAAATCGTCTGCCTCAAGCAGTTACCATGCTCCACCTGCCATAATTCCGTCCCATCCCCCAGTTGCACTATTTGCCCTGGATACCACAAACCTGCCTGGCGACTACCACACTTCGGCGGTACTTGAGGGAACTCCGTAGTCTTCTCGTTGACTACCATCTGATGTCTTGATTGGTCACGATCCCATCGCTGCCAAAGATGGTATCCGTCCGCCAATGTCCACCGCTGCATTGCAATCCCTCCAATGGTGTAGCCCAAATTGCGAGGAGGGATGTCCAGTTGCCGCATTCCCAAATCAGTCGGTGAATGTTCCACCGAGGTATCACGCTGGTCTTTTGCAACACGTGGACAGGAATCCCGTGAGGTGTCTTGTTTTCTTCGAGGCTGTGCTTCGTGTATCGTTTCTCTCGCCTGGTCTGACTCAATCACTGACGGGCCGTTGGTTGTAGAGGCGTTCTGTATCGGAGGAGGAACAGAATTGGTGTCCCGATGCCCACTCACCATGACCGGCGAGGGTTTTTGTGCCTTGAGTTGAGTCAACAAGGACTTTGCTGTCAGCGAATAAAATGCTCCCTCCAGTGACCTAGGCCTAAGGGGCGCAGGAATCGAGACTTCGGGGGCAACTTGGAGCCTCAACTGATCTTCGGCCAATCTCCTCGCCTCCTTGGGCTTTCGTGGTTTATTATCCTGCTGGATCCTGTCGGGCTTTTGAGGCTCATCGTCATGCTGGCTGTCGTCGGGCTTTTGGGGCTCATCGTCCTGTTGCACTGCCCACCACTCTGAATCACGATACGGGAATAGGAGGCGGCCAGAACGAAGGTCTTGTTCATTTTTCGTGGCTTCAGTTTGTAGCGAGTGGTGAATCTCGATAGTCTCGGTCTTCAGAGGCACAGCGGTTGCCCAGTACCGCCTGTAGCGAACCAAGCGATATCCCTCTTTGCCGTCGCTCCGTGCCTTGAACCGAGACGCATGATCCGGCCGGTTCAATGCGGAGAACAGTTTCTGAGCCTCTCTTTGAGAAGCGAACTCGATGTAGCAGGCGTACTCTCTCTCTCCATTGGACTGGCCGTTTTGTGGCTTATTGGCCTCAGGCAGCTCCATGAGCATTCGGCGGCCAATGGCAATAGGGCTGCTACATGGACGCAATGGTGAGTATGTTTCCTGGAACAAGGTATATAGGAGACAACATACCCAGCTGGCAGGCCGGAATCAAAGAGGATTTTCTTGATCTGGTTCTCGTGGTCCCCCTCGTCCACATTATTGCCTGAAACTTCGAGGATGCCTCGGCAGCAAGCCCGCTCCTTTGCCTCTTCCTAGGTTCGGCATTCGTCGACCCGGAAACCTGGGGGCGGAGGACCAGGTGGATGGGAAAACTTGACTCGGAGATTTAGCTCGTTCCCCGCAACAGCCACGAATGGTAGGCACTGGACCGCACGCCTAGCAGTTCCGATGGCTGGGAATTTGACCCAACAATGTCCCAAGTTGAGATCGGAAGCGGGCTGCAGCGGTAAAATGATGCTCTCATGGTCGAGGCCACCACCAAGCCCAATGGCATCGAGGATCGTGCGGATGTCCAGCGCGGTAAACGCAGGATGCAGCCCGTCGATCTTGATCGTCCTCAAGGCGGGGGCCGCGTCTGTGGCGCTTTGGTCACTGCTCATGTCGGTTTCCATGATGGGTATACTTGGAGAGGATAATCCGATAAATTGCGATGAGCAATGAAGAATGTTTATTGAGACGGGTAAAACGAAGAACGAGAATGGCGGCGGGGTAGAAATAGTAGTTTCGTGACTCTCCAACGATGCATATACCTTCCAAACTCAGGAGAGCGAGGCAAAAATGTTAGGGAGGAGCAACGCGGCTTGCGTGCCTAATTCCAGAATCACATGGAGGACCGCCTTCCTTAATTTCAAAATCCTAACATGTTTTCACCTTCCGCATATCCACAATCTAGTTGCTGTGAATCATGGGCACCGGGCGCAACCGGAGAGAAGACGCACCTCGCAAACCGCCCGGCGGCCCGCACAGCAGAACAACGCTTTCCCGACTCGGAAGGAAGGAAAAGCAACCTGCGCAGCATCGCAGCATCGACATGGCCCCTCTCTCCATCCTAGCCAACCAATGGCCGGCTCAGCACGTGTGTGATCTCGATCTTTCCACCCGATGCTCATACGAGCGTGTGCAGCTCCTCGCGCAGTAAAATATCCGCCTCAGTGGCATTCGCATCAACAACGCGCGCTACTGTGGCGTCCGCCGGAGTCATCGCGATCCGTGCAAGCAGTAAATACCCGGCGTAACCCCCGATCCGGCCAGAACGAGCGATACACGATTGAAGTGATGGTGCTGGCCTGCGATGAGGAAGTTTCCCTGGCCCTGGTATACAATCTCCCCGGTCGGCCCGCGCATCTCGACCTCTTCACCAGGGGCATACAGTCCAACAGGTTGGAGAGGGCGCCACCAGGTTGTGCTGCCGTGGGAAAGTACGGTTTGGTGGTGAGGTCAAAAGTCCCGTTGTGGGACTCCATGACAGCAGCACCCTTGCTCTTGCCGCCTTCGACTTCTCCGTTTTGCAGTTCTGCCTGCCTCTTCTCGACCCTACACCGTTCATTTGCCGTGTCGCAGCTGGGCATCCCATCACTGTTCACAAGAATACTGCGGCGTGTGATGGGTAAGTTTGGGCATGTCAGTGTATAGGAGCGCACAAGCATTTTGTCCTTCATGTGGAAGTCAAGTTGGATGTGCTAGCCTGTCCCGAGACCCAGCTCTCGCTTTCCCTCAGGCATGGCGAGAGTGTACTCACGCGTGTCCCCAGAGACCGAACGTCGATCAATGTGCTTGACGGGTGTCCACTGGTGCTTCTGGGGAGCCACCGGGGCAGTCTCCCCCTGCTGCGACTGGTTTCTCGCCTTGCCTTCTGCTTCTTTCCGGATCAGGTCGGCCGTTTCCCCCGTCACTTGACCGAGAATACATTCTGCCTAGGATCAGACTAAAAGAGCCAAGGAAACAAAGTGAGAGGACACACCGTAAAGCTTCCTGTGTGCGAAATCATCATGAATGTTGGCAAACTCATGTGTTGTCTCACGATGACACTTCCCGGCGTGCGCTAGAATTGCCGTCTTCCCGCCAGGATGCCAACAAAGCACGCTCGTCACATCATAAACCCTGTTATCAACCACAATCCAGCAGTCATTTTCCGGGTCGTGCTTCTCGATTTCGGCCCGAGTAAACTCCTTGTCGGGAGCGTCAATTATCCCGCCTGGCCTCGGCTTGCCGGACTTCCTCCGATGGTTTCATCCACCCCCGTCAGTGACGCAGCCTCGGTAGGATGTCGGAAAAGAATCGCAGGAGGTTTATCTTCCCCTAGGGCAATCATCTCAGGCTTCACCGCATACCAGGAGTTGTTCAACATGCCCATGAGATTCCACCGCATCCCCTCAGGCTGCATGTTCTTGGCCGAATATAGGCACCGGAGGACGATAACTGGCGATTTAATCAGGTCCAAGATCTCAAAATCCACGTACCAAAACAGCCACGACCAGAATTTGTTGCCGTGTCGAATCGGATACTCGGGAAACTGCCGAGTCGCAAGTAGCTAGTTGCGACCCCGGTCGAGAGGCACCTCGACTTGCTGAATCTCGCGTCCGCCACCGCCATAAGCAAACCCCTGGACCCGATACGTCTGGGCTCCTCCCGCCTCACCATCCTTATCTCTCACGAGTGACGGCAGAACTCAGGTATCCCAGCTGTGGTAATAACTGTTGTATGAGACGAATCTGGGCACACGCAATTTTTTTCTGTTCCCGGACAAGACGAACGAAGCACGTCTTCACACCGCCTTCATGGCTGGCCTGGCGTCCTGCTTGGCGAAGGAATCCCCTCTCTCGACTGAACATCTTTGCGAGACACAGGTCAAGGGAGCCGTGATAACCGGGCTGCTGTGGTCCCGACGCTCCATTTCCGTCAAAGAAAAACTCACCTGGGGCAGCCTGATATTGATGACTACCACCACCGCCGACCCAGTCTTCATCCCTGTGCGACTGAGCCGTCCCAAAACCATACAGGGCTCCTCCTCCTCGTCATTGATCTTTCGGACTCTCCCATACGACCCTTCATCCACCGAGGCGGCAACCGAGGTCGCCATTGCACCCATCTCACCTGACGGCAGCGATGACTTGCTGCCTTATGTTCCGACGGCAAAGTTTGGGTCTCTCGTCACCGCCGACAGGTCTGAGATTGACAGCTTCCGGAAAATTGCCCACATGCTGAAGAAGTACCTGATGGACGGGGAGCCCAAGAAGCCATTCTCCATTGCTGTGTTCGGCCGGCCTGGCTCTGGCAAGTCGTTTGGAGTCCACCAGGTCATCAGCAGCATCTTCGACGAGATCAAGGGGAAAGGGAGTTACCGTCCTCTGGACCTAAACCTCTCGCAGTTTGAGAAGCTAGAGAATCTAGGCGGTGTTTTCGAAGAGATCAAGAACCGGTCAGAAATTGGCGAGGTACCTGTCGTATATTTCGACGAATTTGACGCTACGCACGAGAAGACGTCGCTTTACTGGGTGGGGCATCTCAAGGAGTCTCTGGAAAAGGACGGTCGACATCGCATCTACGTCTTCATCGGAGGCACGGCCGAGACCTTTGAGGAATTCAAACTCCAGCCCAGCCCGAGGGCTGAGCCGCGTTTAGATGCCATTTCCCAGGTTGATGGATATCCTGCAAGTTGTGAGAAGCTCAAAGATGTCATGGACAAGATCTTCATATCAGATAAGCTAGTGCCCACAACACTGCGACTCAAGGCCGATTCGCCTCCATCCGAAGAATTGGCCAAAGTCTTCAAATGGGTACAGGACCCATCCTCGTCGAACCCAAGCACCACGCAGAGCCAAGCTTTGCCTCTCAAAGACCTCCCTATCGTCTTCTTTGAGAACATTGGGGAGGCGTGCAACGGCGACACGCTCGGCTGGCTCAAGTACTTTCTTGCGCCTATGCAGGACGGCGAATTCTTCGAAAGCACGGACAGTGGTGTATCTAGACACACTCTGGGTCATGCCATCTTTGTGTTCATCGAGGGGGGGTACGGCCACTTTGAATCCTTCCTCAACAACCCGGACATGCCCGACGTCTTCAAGCACGCCAAGGGCCCCGATTTCGTCAGCCGGCTGAGCGGGCAGTTTGCCAATACCTGCATGAAGAAAAAGAAGGGCGACGCGGAACCTAAAGACTTGGAGCGGGTGCTGACGGGCTACAAGCAGGGACTCGAGGAGTACAAGACTGCGTTCGACAAATACAGGACCACGCTCGGCAAGTACAATAATGAGAACGAAGCCTACGAGATATCTTTCGCCGCATGGAAGATCAGGGAGAAAGAGGAGCCCAGTGCAAAGGGGGAGGAACCGACAAAGCCCATAGAGCCCAAATCACCAAAACAGCCCAAGCCACTTTCGATTGGTGTTTTCCGCACCGACGACACTACCCGCAAGAGGTTTGCGCAGCTGGTGAATGTGCACATTGACATCCAGGGGCCGAACAAGGCGCACGAAGGCGACGACATGTATGTGATCCGCCGTGCCGTCATGCTCCGGGCCATGCTCAAGAAGCGCGGGCTTCAGGGGAGGTTCCAGCAGGACAGCGCGGTCCTGCGCGCGCTGCTGCGGGTGCCGCGGCTGCGCCACGGAGCTCGGTCACTAGAGACCATCTTGGCCATGAGCCAGATTCCTGGGGCTGGGGCTGGGGCTGGTGCTCCCGAGGGCGGTCCTCCCGAATATTATTTCCAAGAGAAGCATCTCCCGCCCGAGAGCCAACTCAGGCTGCACGTGGATTTCGAGTCGTGGAAAGAGTATCTCGGTCCCCCCCTCCACCCCTGCCGCCGCCGCGGTGCAGAGCGGCGGCTCTGGCATCCAAGGCACAGGCAAACATGGCAATATCGACCTTGATGCTGCGCAGAGACGTCGCTGTGATATCCAGTGGATAGTGTTGAGGCGCGGACGGGGATATGGAATCAGCTGATCCTGCAGAACCTTTTGGCGATCAGCCCGGAAAATGGCTCTGCCCCATCGCTACTCGTCCTCGTGGTCGATGCTCTGGACGAGTGCGAGAGCGACCCAGCAATCGTGGAAATGCTTCGACTCTTAGCCGAGGCTAGGTGTCTCACAGCCCTCCGGCTCCGGATTCTCATCACAAGCCGGCCTGAGACGCCCATATTTCGGGGCTTCCGTGCGATGCCCGAGGGAGTGTACGAAAACTTATCTCTGGGTGACATTGCCCGAGAGCTTGTGGACAAAGACATGTCCCTCTTCTTTCGAGATCGGTTCAAGGACGTCGTGCTGGGCTCTGAGTATCCTTCCGCCGACTGGCCTGGCGAGGCTGCTATCGAATTCCTTGTCCAGAAAGCAGCCGGGCTGTTCATCTACGCAGCAACAGTCTGCCGCTTCGTCCAACGAAACGATCTTTGGTCCCCCAAGCAACTCCTCGCTTATTTTGTCCCCGAGGAGCAGAACAAGACATCGAAAATGTGGGCGCGAAAACTGCCCTCTGCGTCGCCAACTGCGGGAGCTCGATGCCGTCTATACGACGGTTCTAGAACAATCGACAAAGGCACCCAGGCAGCCCAAGACGAGGAAGATCTTATCCTGGAATTTAACCAGGTCGTCGGTTCGCTGGTGCTCCTTTTCGAGCCGCTTTCCACCGCCTCGCTGGCCGGCTTGTTAGATTTCGACCAGGGGACAATGCTGCGTCGGCTGCGGTCCGTCCTTCACGTGCCCGAAGATGCCGATTTACCCATCACGCTTCTTCACCCTCCGTCTAGCCACTTTTCATTTGTGCAGATCTTATCCTTTTGTGTGTTCCTTGCCTTTCCTGTGTTCTTGGCTTTGTGCATCTTGTCTCTTGTTCTTGCTTCGGGTCTTGTTCTCGGGTGACCAGAGCCCTGTTCGCGCTTGTGTCAGCTATTCCGAGTCATTGTGTTGCAACACGCCGTTGGAGGCTGTCACTTCTGCTCGATCTATCTCGCTCCCATGCAATTCAGCTATTGTTCCCTTTGAACTATTTTGATTATTGAATAAGCATTGTACTTCTTTGTATTGGCGTTTCTTTCATCTGGACTCTGTTCAATGGCTGCACCTACTTGTGAATAAGCTATCGTTTTTCGTCGACTGCTGTATATAATCCCTTGCACTATTCCTAAAAGCGTTAGCGTAATCTTAACCATTCCCAAAGCCGTTAGCGTCGACTTTGACAAGATGAGTTCCACCGTTCCTGTCTTGATGCAACAAAATGCTTTCACCAGCACTTTACGAAATTATTCAACATCATCTACGATGGATACATATATCGGCGGCGAGTTCGACGCTTTCCTGGCGCGCCGAGGGGCCCTCCGCGAGCCTTCTCAGCATATCCATGTGTTCAACAGCCCTACGGTTGGCTCTCCGCTGCGCGTTGTTTCTGCGTTGCTCAACAGCGAACTCGACAATCTTATCCACGCGGCATTCGATTGCGACGATAACGACGATACCTTCCGCGGCATGCTCCGGGCTACCATTGATGCCATCAAACCCAACATCCTCACTTCGATTTGCGCTTACCGTATCGGATTTGCAGGCGATCCTTGCACCGAGCTGACGCTGCTTATCACTGTCCTTCCAGGCTCGCTGACGACGTCAGAAGCAATCCAGGCGATTGGGGAGCTCCTAGTGGTGTTACAAAGGTAAGTAAAATCCTCTATCCTTAAGGAATAAGCGATAAACTTACTATCTAGCTATGATGAACGTCTTCGCGATGTCGCCATTGAGATTGCTGAACAGCTCGTCTCCCTTGCTGGTGATGAAGTCTTATATAATGCGACTCTAGGTCAAGGTGTCTATCCCTCTGAGGAAATCAGAGACATCTCCTACTACAAGTCGCCTTCCTTGGGCTCCAGCGTTGGCGTAGCTGGCGATCTGCAGAGCACAGGAACGCTGGGGGCTTTTCTCCGCATCGTGACGGGCGGTACGCCCCAGCACTTTGCGCTGACTTGCAGCCATGTTGTCTCCAGTATGTCATCTTTGCCACTTGGTAGAAATATGCTAATGCTTGCATGCTTATATTTGCAGCTTCTAACAGCCCAATTCTGCCTGGGAACAACAACCCAAAGATCGTCTGTCCTGCCGGCAGAGATAACTTGCATTGGTGGCAAATTGCAGAACAGTTGATCCAGCGCATAAACCCGTCGCAGGATCTAGAAACGCCGGCAAAGAACGCACTGCACGCTGCCCAAGTCCAAAAGCGCCGCTGTCAAAGCGCATCCCATCCCATTGGTACCCTCTATGCCACGTCAGGCTTGCGAACAAGCATGAATCACCTGCTGTTAGACTGGGCGCTCATCAAGCTTGATGACCGCTTTCCCGTAGAGAAGTTGCAAAATGTGAGCATTTTTAAGTTTTTCCTCTTCTTTTTTACTGACAAAGTTGACAGATTCCTCTTGATTTCAGCTGCGTAACATTTTGGTCCCGTTCCAGCCAGAACAAACCCAGCTGGACGCCCAGCACAAAGATAGCCGCTCCTGCTAAAGGCGCCCAAGTGTTCAAAATTGGCCGCACTACAGGCCACACGGTGGGGCAACTGCATAATGTCGACGCCAGCGTCACCATCCACTACGCTGCAGACGACGGGAGTTTCATGCTCAAGGGCAAAGCGCCTGTCGTTTACAGCAATGGTGTTGACTACGCCCGCCGTGGAGACTCTGGTGCTCTTGTCATCAACGGGGATGCTGAAGCTGTGGGTATGATCGTAGCAGCAGCCATAAAAGGCTCGGTAGCCTGTGGCGCTGCTTACCTTTCGCCCTTTGCGGCTATCATGGACAGCATTCCGGAAATTCTGCGAGGCAAACACAAGGTGCAGGTGGAGATGCTGTAGGACTCGGGACTTGGCGGAGGGGCTACAGGTCAGAGGGAAAATAGATAAAGGTAGCCATTTTGTACCATAGGCTGTGAGATGCTAGAAACATCCCAGGTCACCCCCTGTCCTGTCATGCCCAGTTTCCAGCTATCGTGCGATTGCTGTGTATTATCTAGTGATGGCCCATTCCGCCGAGATTGTACTGTCAGAAGCACGGCACCTTGAATCCAGTGTTTTTTATTTGTTGGTTCTATTATCTTGTTCGTCCGCTTTCTGGGAGTGCCAGACACCCTCCTTTTATAGACCTCTTTGCATGATCCACCTGGCCACTAGCTTACACTGCCTTGGTGGCTTTGGTGGTTGGATTGCTGGCTGTGCCAGGCATCCTCACGCAAGCTGACTATAGTGCCTGGGTTCGACCCAGGGGTTGAACCCCTATCTTGTTGACAATGTGGTTGGGACCCCTTTTCTTTTGACAGAGATAAGGGGGTTGAG
>Ga0247763_1000953_pt1 | contig 17277 bp, 11 predicted proteins | sample UWRJL141409B4_FD_179926 | JGI IMG/M metagenome (GOLD analysis project Ga0247763, IMG submission 179926) | Plant litter microbial communities from Arlington Agricultural Research Station in Wisconsin, United States - UWRJ-L141-409B-4 | ecosystem: Environmental > Terrestrial > Plant litter >...
GCGCTGGTCGTGCTCGTCTCGCTCAATGTGCTGGTGGCGATGGAGGTGGTACTGGCGAGATCAAGGCTCGTTTCTTGGCGCAAGTTGAGTCTCGCGCCCAGCGCGGGACTGCAAAGAAGCAGTGTTAGGAGGAGCGACAATTCCATGACGGCAGCATAGGTAGGGACGAGGAGAAAAGACCGTCGTTGCGGGTCCGAGAGGTTCTGGGCGGGACGCGATCAAATATAGAGTTCAGTTGACAAGGTTCGTCCCCCTGCATCGCGGCGCTCCTTCCAAGGTCCGTGAGCATAAGGCTGCCACCGTTCCAGGCCCGTTTGGTGTTCAGCTGAGGAGCTATCTAAAATTTCCTGGGCTCGGCGTGCGCCAAGCAACAAGGGCGGCAAGCTAAAATATCTTTCGTGGTGCTGCGCGGCATCTTGTTGATGCTGTTTGGAAGGGCGGCTTGTTGGACCATCGAGCATTGTCTGGGCTGTTGCGCATGATGATGTTGAGTCTTGACAGCCAGCATTGACCACGACGTCGTCCAGCATATTTGCCAGCATTAACGCGAGTACTCTTGTGTTGTTGGCGAAAATTTCCCCCCTTTCCGAAACTAATATGAATACTTCTTGCTCCATCCCCTTATAAGCAGTCAAGAAGAAGAAGAAAAAAGCATGTGATCAAACTTGCAGAATTCACATTCCCTCCGTGACAGTGACAGCGACAGTGACGAGGCTTTGGTGGTGTGACTTTTGGAGTTTGGTGGCTTGCAACGCGCCGGCTCCCGAGACAGGGGCGGTCTGCAGGGGACAAAATATTGAACGCCACGGAACCCAACTGAGGCTTTTAAATTGTTACTATTGGCGCAAATTGCGGCTCTTGGGATCCTTTTGCCGCCGGAAAAAAAAATAAGTCATTGTTCTCGTCTTTCTCAGGTTAGATCGAGGGCACAGTGCCGGCACTTGCTGGAGATGTGCCTGACCCCGCGCATGAGATGCCCCTGTCGGTCTCCTTACAGGGGCATTCCCCTGGTGGAACGCGGTCCAGAACCATCTTATCGCCTTGCCCAAGGCTTGACCCCGCGGGACCCTTTCAGTGACAACTTTACAACCCGTAACCTTCTAAGGACAATACATGCGGAGTCTGAGGGACGGAGCCTGAAGTACATGTCCCTGTATACATGTGCTTGTGTGCTTGTATACATGCGCGGGGTGACAATGCCGTCATCGCCATGGTTTTTGCCCCCTTCTCCGACACTCGCTAGACAGAACGCTGTCTCCTTCGCTGACATGATAATAGAGCTACTGGAGTTCTATTCTCATATTCATTTCCGTGGCTAAATAAGTGGCCGTGGCAATCCTGGCACTCAGGCATGTCACACTCATGTGCGGCAACTTCTGTCGCAACGTGACAGTCACGCCCTTCTACGGGTTCCTTCGTGTACCCTTGAAGATGCTTGCCTGCCCGACCCAAACGGGTGGGGGAGAAGGGAAGAGATGTTTCGCGGCGCCGGAGATGGACTACCCCCGATGCAGTCACAACACCACTTGGCCACACGGAGCTCCTGTCCACCAAAACTCGAGAGACAGACCCGTGGTGGGCGGCTCAGCAGAGCGTCTGCTGTAGACTTCGCCCCTTGACCAGGCAACTCGATCATAAGTGGGCGTTGGTGATGACGTAGACGTGAAATCGACATGGCAGAGCCCACTGCGGAACTTGACATAAGTGGTCGCATTGCTCACTTCGGCCGACGAAAAGGATGAGCCTCCGTATTGAGCACAAAGTCATCCAAGCTAATCACATCCGGCGGCGAAAAGATGAGATAGAAATACTTGAGCGTCTCGGCCAGCCAAAAGCTCTCCATCGAGTCGGTCCGCTTTGGCGTGCCCTGCACCGTCACATCTAGAATGGCCGAGTTGGCCAAGTCTGTCTCGGTAGACTTCATGATGGACTGGAACATCCTCCAAGCGACATCTCGGAGATCCTCCTTCCCGGTCATGCGGTACAGCAGGAAGATGCTTTCGATGGCTTCGGGACGCAGAATGTAGCGAGCGTCCCGGGCATGGGAGAAACCCTTCTTCAGACGTTTGTCGCCTTCCTTCTGCCATTTCTCCTCGTCCCACGGGCAGGCTTCGTCGATGGAGGGACAGGCGACAATGCCAAAGATCTCGGGCATCACCCCAGCGGAAAATGCATCGTATGCCCATCCACAGCCTCGCGCCAGCCGTTCGCCCAGAGAAACATGGGCTGGAATGTTGAAGAGCTTGCCACCAAGACCAAACATACCTCCTGTGAAGCACGAGAGATGCTGTCCCTCAGGGTTGCGGTCGATCGAGCTGCCACGCACGTAGACATCGCCGGCAAAGAGGACATCGTTGTCCTTCTCCTCAACGGGTAGCATCGGCCGAAAGAGCATATGTTCAGCCACAACTTGCATAGCCGCACGATGCATCTTCTCGTACTTGGGCGACTGGCCGCCCAAAAGTGCCGCCATCTTTGGCAGATACTCGTACAACGAGTCAGCCAACGCACCCAGCGTGAATCCCGCCTCCTGATTGACCAGCTCCTGTCGGAAGTTGATCAACTTGGGCCAAATCCCCGGTAGCTTCGAGGCCTGCTGGGTCCGCTCCAGGAAATCCACCACCCGGCTGATGGCATCAAAGAATTTGGGATCGCCTGTCAGCTGGCTAAGTCGCGTAAACTCCAGCGACAGCGAACAAGGCGAGGCCGACGGGTCATTTGTCCCAGCGATCTGGCTCCCCTGTCGGACATCCTCAAAGTTGAGCCAAAAACCTGGCAGACGGTTGGGCGTATCAAACGCCATGTATAGCATGTTCCCCAGCTCTGTCGCCTTTTGTAGCAATGCGGGTTCCCGACTCAAGTCGTAAGCGCTCAGCAGCCCGCCGAGGTGTCGAATCGTCGTCTCGAAGAGGTTGACGCTCGTCTCGGTTGTATTGGCCCAGTCAAGTTGGACGGCGGCGGCGGCAGCGAGGTAGAAATCGTCGTGGAGGTCCATGATCCAAAGTGTATCGAGGGCGTCAACGAGTGTTGCTGCCCATCCTCCAAAGGTTTTCTTGCCCTGGCCACTAACCGGGGCTAGTTCGTCTTGCAGCCAGGCATGTTTCTTGTAGCTCCCCCAGCTCTTGATAAATGCGTTGCGGACGGCGGTTTGTCAGCGCTTGGTTGTCGCATCGTGATTGTAGTTGACAAAATCGTGTTGGACTCGGGGGAGCTGCGTCGGCGAGCCCGTGGGCAACTTGTGCGAGATGGAAACTGGGTGGTGTTGCTTGACTGTTGACCAGTCGAACGAGCTCGGCTTGAACTGAACCGGTTGATGGGCACTTGAGGGCGGTGCAGATGGCCGGGCATCGGGTCTGGCAACGAGGGAGGGGTGGAGGAGGAAGACGACGACAAGGAAAATGCAGGCAAAAACGCCGTAGCGGGGACCTCGACGATCGAATGCAATGTTGCCCAGCGAACGCTGGAACCAGGGGCTTCGTCGACGATAATTCATGTCCTGAGAATGCAAAGAATGCAATGGAGCGAGGGAAGAGGTGTCATGGTGCAAGACGGCGTACTTGCATGTCTCTGGACGGCATGCGGACGAAAAGAACGAAGTTCACGGCTTCGGGCAGGTTGATGATCAGCAGCGGCTGAGAGCCGATCCGAGCTAATCAGCGCGGAGTGCCGGGGTCAGGGTGCTGTTTTTAAACTAAAACAGCCCAGGGGCAAGATATGTACAGTTAACTGTCAGTGCCCAGACTTCAACCTCAATTCTGACCAATGGACGACGGCAGGGAGATAAGCGCGCGCATTCAACGACCAACTGCATCTTAGGGTTATCGGCCTCTATCCCAGGACTGCGCCTCAGCGCATGATGGACAAAACAGTTTATTGCATTCTCGTTACCGGCCTACTGGGACAGACAGAGGAGGATGGATGCAACGAGGTCAAATCGCAAAGACAAGAATATGGGGAAGGGCTGAGGTTGCACCCCCTTTTCTTTTCTGCTCCCCATTGTGCATAACTTTCTTCTTCTTCTTTTTCTTTTGCGTCATGTTGTCAATCCAATGGTCTCAATAATCACGGTTTTGCTCGCTCTGCTATCGGCCGGGATTCAACATGTTCTCGGGGCGACATCATGCGGGTCGGGCACCCCTATTGCTTTTCCCATTGCCGACATCCAGGTTGATCCATCCATCCCGGATTCCCTGATGAAGGGGGTTGCTGCCAAGATTGGAACGCCTCCTCAGACCATCGTTATGCTACCTTGGTCGTAAGTCAGCCTTGCTGGATGCCACTTCCAGTCCCCCTTACGAGCCGGAATGCTAACGGCCGAGAAACGGACAGAGAGCTGAACAATACCTACCTCTACGACGAACAATCCGATTGTGATCCGTCCATCATCTTCAACGAGAAGATCTGCCAGATCCGGCAAGGCGATTACTTCGTTGAGACCGACTCGTCCACCTTTGTCAAGGCCCCAGACTTGGCCACAGCTGGCGGAGCATCCCAAGAGATTACCACACTCGGCACTGAGCTTGGAGTGAAGCGGTTGATTTCATCGAGTCTCCCCGGAACCGACACCCTCGCTGTCTCCTCCAGCAAGCCGCTCACCCTGCCGATTGGCATTCCAAGGCTACGGTGGGACAACGGGTACACCACGCTGCGCGCATTGGGACTTGGTTCCAACTCAATCTACCTCAACGCCCTCGTTAGGGCCGGCCAGATCCCCAGCCGAGTCTGGTCCATTTTCTGGGGCCGCATGTGGACTGACACCGGGGCCACGGACGGCCAGGTTGTGTTGGGAGGCTACGACCGAGACAAGGTGATCGGGCGCAACTTCACTCAGCCCCTCGACTACAATGAAGAAACCGGCTGCTGGACGGGAATGAGAGTGACCGTGTCCAACCTGTTTGTCAACTTCCGCAACGGCTCCGACTTCAGCATCATGCCCCGCAACTCGGCCATTCAAACCTGCATTGTCCCTCACCGCCAACTCCTCCTCGAGGCACCGGGCGCCATCGTCGACGCGTTTGAAACCGCCACGCAAATGAACATTGGCCCATCTTTTGGCTTACACTGGTCCGCTCGCTTATTCAACGCCACCACCACCACCACCAGCAGCGGCACCTCCATCTTTGACGGAGAGTTGACCATTGTCCTCAGCAACGGGTTCTCAGCTCGGATTCCCAACAGCCAGTTCCTCACGCCGTTTGTGGAAATTGCCAGAAATGGATCCCGCGTCATCGACAGATCCAAGCGGGAATTGCTCATGAATGGCCTGTCTGACCAACCCGCCACTCTGGGCCGGTATTTTTTCACTGCTGCGTACCTCATGGTCAACCACGATGCCAAAACCTTCACCATGTGGCAGGCCAATCCGTCCACAAGCAGTACCTTGGTTCCGGTCTCCAACAAGGACCAACCAAGCGGTGTCTGTACCGACGAAGAGGGAACCGGAACGAACGGTAAACCCGATGCTGACGCGCCAGGATCTAACAACAACAACAACAACCCGGGATCAACATCTCCGGTAAATGTGGGTGCCATCGCCGGTGGGGTGGTCAGCGGTGTTATCATCCTGCTAGTTGCTATTGCCCTAGCGATATTCTTCATCCGCCGTCGACGCGCCAACAAGGCGTCGGCTAATGACACGGTCGAGAAAACAAGTACAGAAGCGTTACCCCGATTAAGCCAGATCCCTCCTCAGGAAGTTCACGGGAGGGAGATATATCCATACTTGGCCAAGCCAGCAGAGCTAAAAGGGGATCGACAGTACACGGCAACACAACAATATCACGAAGTTGAAGGGAATGGAAATGGAAATGGGAATGGGAATGAAAATTGGAAATACAATTTACGGGAAGAGCAAAGGTCATTGTATGAACTGGATGAGGGACGAACATGAAGGGTCAGGAACATACGGATGGGATTATGACATGAAATTTGATGGGACCAGACGGGAGGAACATGAAGGGATTGTATATTCTTTTTAATGGTAATAATGCCCTCCAGGTCCATGACACCAGGGGGCTTGTTTATGAATATATCAAACTTTTAGCCTATTTTAGATGACGCCATGTTTGTTTGCTGCATGCGTGGGCAAGTTTGACCTCTGAACCCAAACACGCCCCTCGACAATTACTGTGCTGGTGTTCTGGCGTCCAAGGTCTGACGTGCACGTGGGGTATATATACAAGGTCCAGCAAGATTCTTCCACCGATCCCCTCGGGGCACTACAACGGAGACTTCGGAAGGTACAATAGCTCAAGTGGGCAACTGGACCGACTGTCGTTTCGCCTCGGGGGGACGAGGTACCAGGTTCGAAGCCTGGCCCGCCCACCGGAGCAAAAACCCGCCAGGGTTTTTCGTAGCCACCAACCTCGTCAAGTGAGAGAGCTTGGTGGTGAGCTTTTTGTTGCTTATTTCTGGTATTCTTCTATTATTCCACTGCAATTCTTGCCATGAACTCCGACCTGATTGGCCTTTGAGAAAAGCAAGAAAAATAGCTCCCAGCAATAAATAGCTATCTATTAGGACTAGCAGAACACCATATCCAGGCAATGAAAAACCCTCGAACGCCAAGAAACCTTTCAACTCCCCGTCCCATTTGCACAAGTACCCAGATAAAAAGAGAGTGTGGTCGAAAACAGGCACAACATAGCACACACCACCCAGGGATTCTCTCTGTATCTTGCCATGTTTTGCCGTCCCTCTGCCGAAATCGAGGATACCCACCTCAGAAAACCAAAAATCGTGGAGATGGCAATGGTGATGTAGGTGACTGTTATGTCTTGGACATGGATTTGGATTGCTGAAAGACCATCGGCTTCCGATGTCGATATCGGTTGCGCTGGATCGAGCTTCAATGTTGATGTACCTTCCGCAGGGCATTTCTGCTCTAATATGCCCTCGGAAGAAGATTTCAATTCAGACGTCCCGTTCACAGACGACGCCGAATCGCTGACTGTTTTGTCCGTGGCTTCACTGGCGGCTCCACTAGCACCTTCACTAGCGGTTTCGCTCACCCGAGCACCGCTGGTGATGAACTTGACGCTAGTTGCAGAGTTACTGAATAGGGCTTCTTGTAAGGTCCAAGCCCGGTTCCAAAAAGTTTTGGCCGACAGGTCCCCTAGCGGATTTGACCAGAGGATGCTGTAGGGATGAACGTCGAGCCTCTGGTATGGCCGCCACTTGAGGTGAGAGAAAGATGAGGAAGGCTGTAAGCTGGGGCAGAGGAACATGGATGAGTTGGAGTAATACTGGGCGAAGGAGTCCAGTTCCTCGGAAACTTCAGCGCAGTTGTCTTGGACTACACAGAGAAAGTCGACCCAGAGGTACTTGACGCCCATGTTCCGTGTGAAGAGAACTGCATCAGAAATCTGCCGAGGGAGCGTAGAGAGGTCGATCAGCTCCAAGTATGTGCCAATGTTTGAAGAGTTGAGGCAAAAGGAAGCTGCGTGGTCTCTCGATATGTTGCAACTCATGGCAACATATGGGGCATTCAGACCAGCCGTGTGGACAAGTTTGGCGACAGGCTTGTTGTCTTCGTCTGTTACCAAAATGCATCGTCGCGGGAGACTAGGCCGTGATTGTGCCGTGCCGCCGTCCTTGATTAAGATCCCGACCAGCTGTGTTCAAAAAATGCATTAGAGTCCAGAGCTCTTCGTCCTCGGCATGATTTCCTCTTCTGGAATTGTACCTGTGATGCTAGGTTAGAAAAGCCTCGTCCTCCCTGAACTAAGCGGAACACATACCAAGTATGCCACACCAAGAGCCGTTTGAACTGGTCTCCTGGATCGTAAGATATCTGATCAACTAACCGATCCCGGGTGAGGCAATCGGCGAGGTGATGTACGTGTGTGTGGAGACTATCAAAGTCCTCCCAGAATCCGTACATGATATTCGGGAGTTTCCTCTTGGAAGGCAATTGGTAAGAAAGTCCGCTGCAAGCTGCTTCAAATCCGGCCCTCCAAGTTTTGTCGTCCACAGTCCGGCGGACGTGATCTTGGACGGGTCTGCACATTCGATATGATGATCCGGCTTGAGAATCGTTGATGTCCAGGAAAGCTGATCGCCATAACATGGAAGTTGCACGGGGGAGTGTGCTCTCGTCTTTCCTTCGGGCCATTCGGAGAAGACGTTCCGTGCAGCCGCGTTCATCATAGAAGGAGAGCGTCACCAACCACGAGATAACTTCTGTGTCGAGTTTGCCCATACATGAATCCATGACTTTGTCGACAGGCTTTAGTCGAAGCGTCAGTTCCACTTTGTCTCCTCGCGAGGTACTTCCGCCGAGTACATCGCCCAGTATGTCTTTGAAGGAGAGGTCGTCTCGAGTGGTCCATCCCGCAATTTGCCGGAGCGTGAGCGGCGAGGTGCAATACCGAACTGCGGCGGCACAAATTCCTTCGGCGTTTTGATCAGGATTCTCGTGCTCAAGAAGGTTGATAAAACAGTGGGCAGCTTCCTCTGGTGTAAATGGAGGCACTTGAATCACTGTCCAGCCCGTGGCCGCCGGCGGCTGCCTCCCCGTCGCAATGACAGAGCACATGGGGTTGCTGGACAAATATGGCTGGATATCGGCTTGATTGCGGCAGTCATCCAAGACCAGGAGCCATCGGGACGAGGAGCGACCAAGGTAATCCATCCATCGTGATCTGCTGATCTGGTGGTCTTGGCATACTCTCCCGTTGACAAGACCAAGCGCTATTGCCGAATCATGGCAGGATATGCCCAGGTGGGCTTTCGAGGTTGCGTTGAGCCATATGACGCAGTCGAACTTCTCAATGGCGCGGTAGGCGAACTCGACAGCAACAGCTGTCTTCCCTATGCCCGCTAGGCCCGTGAGCCATACCAAGTTGGCTGTTACGGACTGAATCGAACCCGAGTTTTGGCTGGCGTTGCTGTCAAGGGTACCCAGGACAGCATGGCTTAGTCTCTCGAGTATCTGCGAGCGACCGAAGAACTTCTTGTCCCTCGCGGGAATGGAGCTGGAGAAATAAGAATTTCGTATGCGCGGGCTCGCGGTGCTTTCTTGGTGTGCCCTTGTGACGCGTGGCTCCTCCGCTTCGGCCGCAATATCAACCTCAACATCACACCCGCTGCCGTGGGAAGAAGGAACGGTTTCATCCGCGGCGATGACTTGTTCCTCGGATAGCAATGCTGAAATTTCTTCGGTGTCTGTCACCTCAAAAACTCGATCGGATATTGGTGATCCCGCCAGTTCATCGGAAGGAGCTAGGCCATTGGTATTTGGTGTCCTGCCCACGGTGGCGATGTTAGTGCGAGAGAGGTCGCTTTCCGGTGAGTCAAGCTGAAGCTGTTCCGGAGAGTTGAACATCAGGAGCTTCGGGTAGTGGGCGCTTTTGGGGTTGAAAGGACAAATATTCGTTTCTCCAGACCCGGGATCCAAAATGGTCTCCTCGCTCGACGTGGTGAAAAGCCGGACATGGATTGTAGTGCAACCAATGCAGCCATCATGCTCCATCTTCTTCATCCTGAACCTGCGCTTCTGTTGCGGCCTCTTTGTACCGAGAACGTCAAACACTGTCGAACGGAGGAGGATAGTCTCAAATACGTCGCTCACGCTTTGGAGGCAACCAACCGTGATGCCGCTGCAGAGCCGCCGGGGAAGGCCTCGCTGCTGTGACACACATTCCGAGATTACCGAGATCCATTCGTCTGGCTTGTTGGGATTGAGACACGGTTCGCCGACAAGCATGATTGTTTCGATGGCTTCGAGTAACAATCTATACTGGTCCTTGTGTTCATTGTTCCATGCTTCGATCAGGGCCTGTGCAAGCCAAGATTAGCGCCATGACAGCCATGAAAAGGGGGTGATGTACTTTTTTCAAGATGTAGCATCCCAGCTTGTGTCCAATTATAAAAATTGTTTCATCCTAGCCTGTCGTCAGCGTTTGGCCCCTCGCTGCTGGTTAATGTTTAGAGTGGCGGAAAGCTCACTTCGCTCATTGTTTTGTGCATCAACAAAAGTTGTTCCAACAATACGTTCCCAGACGTGCAGTATTTCTCCCACGATTCCAAAGCATCTAGCCTGAGGTCATGATCGTATACCAAGCTGCGCGCTCTGGTCGCACATTTGACGACAATTCTTCCAAGCCACTCGTCGAAGTGCGGGCATGTCCGATCAGCCAGGCTATTCCCGCCGAAGCCAGGGACAACAACGAAGCTGCGTGTAGATATGACGGTTAGCACAGTGCAACAATCGGGAGCTGTCATGCATGTTTAACTCTTACTTTTTGAGGGAGAGTCGCCATTGTCGCTAGTCCTAGTTTCGGCAAGCAATGCCATCGGGACGTTGCGGATAGGATCGTAAATTCCCGAGAAGCGTTGGGTAGTGCAGATACCCGCCGGAATGCTGAGGAAAGGCTGGGGTAATGAGTTGACTGCAGCTTACCTACGTGAAATACGTGCCCGAAGTCTGATGGTGCTTTTGCTGGAGGCATGACGACACCCACCGAGACCAAGCCGCATCGTGCCTGCCTCGGGGAACGCCTCAGAAGAACACCAGACACAGCTCGCTCTAAACGAGCCAATTATTTTGCGATACGTTCCCGACACCGCACCGCCAGCCAATGCACGCCAATAAAATTGCCCTCAATGGCTGCACTGCCCCTCCGCGATGAACCAGCGCCCCCGCGACCAATGGGCGCACTTGCGCTCTTTGCGGCAGGCGTGCTGCACTTATGCTTTCATGAGAGATCACGCATTTTCTTTTCATGTCGTAGCTCCAGATTTAGGTCTAAGGTTCCAGGACACTGCGGGGGGGGGGTGTGATGTACCTTTGGTTTGTCCCCCATTCCAGGTTGGGTTACTGCTCTTGAATGAGCACGACGTCATCAGGAGATTTTCCACTGATATCCAATGGAGGCCGCCTTCATGTTGATCAGGCTGTGTGCATCGCCCCCACCCCCCACCTTCCCAACCTGCTTCCAGTGACTCAGCCTTGAACATGGGGGACGGGTAGGTACATATCTGGGGACAGGAAAAAGCTCTCGCCCGACACCCTGCCCGTGATGCAAAAGTGCGCCTTTCACAGCATTCCTGTGCCTACTTGCACACCTTCAAGGTCCTGGCCCTTGGGACGGCCTCTCTCCATCCATCATCATGATACGATCTAAACCAGCAATTTGACCCCGGTGTTTATTCCCAAGTTTCCCCACGCCGAACTCTCGGCAGGAAGAGTACAGGATGGCCGCGGGCCCGCATGGATGTGACCCGAACGCAAAGCCTGATCCGACACACGATGCAACAAACTCCCCTACCAGTTGTCGGGAAACAGCAAGGCGATACGCTCTAGCAATCGGCGACCGAGTCAAGTCCTTTGACGTCGATCCTCTGCACTCTGGCGCATATTTGACATATCTTGCCAAATACCTGAAGGAGCCATTCCAGAAAGCACCCAAGCGACAGCATGTCTTCTGGAACACGGACACAGCAAAACAGAGGCCATTCGTGACACGATATCTTCTGAAGAAGGGCAAACCGCCGGCCGCAAGCTCCTTCATTGACTCGCATCATTTCTCAGAATCGACCAACTCGCAGTCCGAGAATGAGATTCTCTTCCTCACTGGGCGACCATCAGCGATGTGGCTAAACGCCCTCGGCTCCAAATACTCGCTTGACCACCGGTTTTTCCACCAGCACTTAGGCCCCATCGTATCCGGCCATGGGCAACGCTGGGATGCTGGCCCCGACCTGCCGTCTCGCTCGCTGCAGGTCCTCACCCTGCGGATCCCAACCATTGTGCTGGTAGGCTGTCGGGGTAGGAATCTCGCCATTCATGACCTGGAGATTGCGAGAGAGAAATGCAACGCCCAGCTCCGAAGAGCCTTCCTCGGCCTTCAAGACGGCGCGGCTTCGGAGGCGGGGAGGTCGATTATTCGTCGGCTGGAGGTGCACGATGGCGGCACCATGGTCATGGAGCAGCAAATCACAGCTACAATTATCCACCGAGGTAGTTACTGGACGAGTAAGCATTGATCCATGTTGAAACTCTACCGTACCAAGACTGACCCCGATTGGTCTAGTTATCCTCTGGAACGATGCTGGAAGCCAAGCAGAAGATGATCATATTCCCGTTCCACCGACAGAACACTTTACATCCGTTGCCTCCGAGTTGAGCTTCTGCCCGGTATTTTTCGACAACACATTTACCCAACAGAATTGTCAGCCTGTTCAAGGGCCAAACCATAACACGCGCCCGCTCTCGAGACAGCCCCTCGCTCTTCTCACCAGTCGTTATGGCGCCACATTGGACTGGACTCAGTGTTCGGTAGACTCACCCCTCGCTGTGCTCCAAGAGATTTTCAGCTTCCACGCCGCCGCTGGCATCCAGTACGTCAATATGCTTGACCGCGTCCTTTCCGAGGCCGGAGGACGGAACGAGTTCCCCTCCTATGAGCACACCAAACTCGAGACAGCCGTGCAGTACGACTACATCAAGACATCTTTATCCCGATTTCAGCAAAACTGTTCCGATGTTCTGGCCTTTCTGGTCGACCCCCCTGACAAGTGGAGAAGAAGCGTGGGTGATGATCCCGGTTCCAAAGAAAACTTGGCACCCATCATCGGAGACTTCAACTACCTGATTTCCCGCGCCGAACAGCTCCTCAAGGTGTGCCAAGACGGAAAATCCACCCTCGTGAACAACGACTCGGTACAAGCGGCGAATCGATCCGCCAAGGAAGCTCAGCTCGTCACTCAACTTACCAAGACGACGAACCGTCTCACCTTTATTTTCCTGCCGATATCCTTCGTCACATCGGTATTCGGCATGAATTTTGTCCAGTTTGGTCAAGGGGAATTGTCGATCTGGATATGGGCCGTGACGACGATACCGTTGCTTGTGATTTGCGTGTTGATCGTGGAGCGGGGTGAGTGGATGAGCTCAAAATGGAGGAAATGGAGGACCTCATAGATTCTCGCGGCCTGGTATGTGGTGCCCGGAGCGGGGGGAACGTGGAAAGGCCGTGCCATCTTTGATGATCTCTGAAGGAGTGATGTTCCTTGAACTACCTAGAATATGTCGCAGCAAGCCGCAAGGCTATGCATGTAAATGCACAGTACGCGGGAGAACCCTCGTGGTGAAGGTGCCGTCTCTTTGATGACCAGGTGTATCAATTGGTACCTTATTAGATTTGGAGCGTGGGATAGCTTGATTATATAAACTTATACTATATGAAGTATTGGGATGACGCGATTTGAGTTAGTTATTACTCGACTGTGCCCCGAGACCTCGGACTCTGAGCAGAAAAGACGGATGGATGATTGGTAAGCCGGTTGACGACGTTAGTCCCAAAATGTGTCCTACTCCCGCAACATGATTGTATTTGTGATCTTTTAGGACAGAAGACCTGGGACAGAAGAGATATAAAGAGCCTGGGGATAAGCTCCTTGGTGCTGATCGACTGAGTGGCGCCAGCACGTTCCGAGCCATCACAATGGCCCCCTTCAAAGCCATCTACCTTACTTCCACAGGCGATATCACCATCAAGACTATCCTCTCTCCCTACCAACCCCATGGCTCCCAAACGCTCATTCGCGTCGACTACTCTGGCATCAACCCTGGTGACTTCCGCCACTTCTACATGGGCATGCATTCCTTCGTCATGGGCTACGACTTTGTCGGCACCGTCATCTCCACTGGCCCCGAGTCCTCCTTCCAACCAGGTGACTCTGTCCTCGGCATGACTAAGCCAGGCCACAACCGCCCATCCCATCTCGGGGCGCACCAAGCTTACCTCCTCGCTGAATCGTCTTACCTCCTCTGGCGACGACCCGAATCCCTTTCACCGTTAGCAGCAGTCCGGCTCCCCTCTGCCGCTCAGACCGCCGCAGATGCGCTGTTCAATGTTCTTGGCTTTGCGTTCCCCCCTTTGGCCGATTCTGATACTGTCAGTGGTATTGACCCCTGCAACAACGCCATACTCATCTGGGGCGGTGCTGGCTCCGTCGGCCATGCTGCCGTGCAACTTGCCAGCGCGGCGGGGTTCAGCGCTATTCTTGTGACGGCGTCAGAGATGAACCATGCCTTACTGAAAGATGCGGGCGCGACGCACTGTTTTGACTATCGCGTGGGGGATGCAGTCGTGGCTGAGCAGATTCGAGAAGCGGTGCGTGAGTTGGGGATTCCGTTGAAAGCGATTTTTGACGCAGTTGGGAAGGGTCTCGGTGTTTTTGAACTACCCGGAGTAACACCTGGGAATTATGCGGACAGCAGCTGCGCGATCGCAAAGCGATGTTTGTCGGATGAGGTTCTTGCCGCTGGATCCGGGCCGGATGGGTACCGATTATGCTGCGTGTTGCCGGTGCTGCAGGACTCGGAGTGGCTGTTTGCATTGTACTCACGGAAGCACGACGCCGAGCAGGAGCGAGAATACCCCGGGTGGTGGCAACGACAGGAAAGGATCGTTACATGGCTTGTGGAGAATCACGAGACGGTGTGGAAGCCGCTCCTCCCTCGGCCGAGGGTGGTGAATGATTCGGCGAGTGCCCTGGAAGCTATTCGTGGTTCGTTTGAGGGGAAGCTTGGGCGGGAAAAGGTCGTCATTCGACACCCCATGGTGTGACGCTGTCAGTGGATTTTGAAAAGCGGTGCCAGATCGGGGTTGAGCTAGCTACTCTGGGGAGATCAGTCTGCGGGGAATCATGTAGCTTGTGTTAGTGTACGTAGGTACGTTGGCGGCGGGGAATGAGTCACGCGGGGAAGATGGTGTGCTGGAGAAGGGGTCGTCTTGAGAATCGGAATATCTGTTGAAATTATCGTCGAAAACACTTGGAAAAAAAAAGGAAACTAGAAAGCAAGAAAATTGTCAACCATGCCTCTCCTACTCCGACCTGCTCGCGCCGAGGACGCCCCTGCCATGGGCGTGTTGGGGACTCGCGCCTTCCAAGACGGGTTGAATCGAGTGCTCTTTCCCCCACGCTTACAGACACCGGGTAACAAAGACGAGGGTCCGGCATGGCGGGCGGCGAGAATTCTCCGGCGGATGCGTGAAGGACGAACTGCTTATGTGGTCGTCGACGCTGCCGATGATGGGAGCGAGACTGTGATCGGCTATGCACAGTGGGATCGTCCAAAGGTTCCAGGCCAGGATACGCCGCAAGACGAGCCTGCAAAAGAAGACGACACCCCTTCTTCGCTAGACAAGGAAGCGCTTGCTCGACTTAATGAAATTTTGGATAAGATTGCCGTAACGGCACTCGGACCAGAGGGGTTCCAGTCAATGTGGTGTAGGTGCTCAGCCAGTCTAACAAACAGCTACATATCTAACCTGAATTCAGACTTGGTAATCCTCTCGGTAGATCCAGATCATCAAAGAAGGGGTGCTGGGAGAATGTTAGTCCAATGGGGAATGGAGCAAGCAGCGGCCGAGGGCAAAAAGGTGTTTGTCATTGCGACTCCTGAAGGGAAGCCACTGTATGAGGCAATGGGGTTTGAAGCTATTGCGGACCCTGTTGACCTGCTTGGATTTCCAAACCAAGCCATGCTCTGGATACCGACGAGTTATGGGTCTTGAACAGAGAGAGTGGAGGCAAAAAGTGTACATGAGAAAAAAGTAACAAAAAAACGATCCACCCAGGGGTCGAACCTGGAACCTCCTGATTCGTAGTCAGACGCTCTGCCATTGAGCCAGCGGACCATGCTGTAGGGTGGTCAAAAGCTCATTTATGTACCCTCGACATTGAGCGACCATAGGTGTAGGCAATCCGCCGTTCACAGCTGTCAATGACCTTGTTGTTGTTTTCATGAAAATACTCGTCGCAAGAACTGCATTTTCTATTCAGTGCAGATTATCGCGGTTAGTGCGCCTTCGAAAAAGTCGCTGCAACCATGACACGATTGGCACGATTGCCACTCCCGACATTTGCCGCGTTCCGCAAACCCGTGATGCACGCATCTCCTGACCTTCAATCTCTGGGGGAATATATAAATCCAGTCACCTCCGGTTGCGTGACACCTTCATCACACTCCACAACCCAACAAAACATAAACCTCATTCATCAAAATCAACGAGCGATACATCTATACTGGCTTCAACCCAGCCATGAGCCATCACGACAACAACAACAACAACAACCTTCATGTACACAAAATGAGCAACACGCTCAGCACAACCCATCACCACCCCGGCCCCGGCCCACCGCCACCGCCGGGTGCGAAATCCCCGAAGCGTCTCATAAGGGATTACAGCAAAGACATCAATCTCGGTGAAGAAATCGACCTAGTAGTCGGGCTAACCGCCACGGCCCTTACTGCCGACCAGGTCCTCAAGCTCCGCAAATCCAAAGGTCACAAGGCCATGCATCTTGCTAAAGCGGGCTTGGGCGCCGCGGTAGCGACTACGGCGTTCTCCATGATGGCGAGGGAGCATCAGGAACGAAAAGACCGACTCCAGCGTCAACAACAAAAACACAACAAGGAGATGGAGAGGGAGAGCGAAACGGAAAGTGAGCGAGGAAGGAGGCAATACCGAGAGCATTTCAACATGATCGAGCCGGGTTACGCAGAGAGTTTGACGGATAGTGACGAAGATGAAGATCTGGAGAGAGGGCTGGCAATGGTACCGCACGGACATGGACATGGGAGGAGCAGCCGTTCTCATTCTCGAGGCGCCTCATCATCGGTGAGGAGGGGGGAACATGAAGAGCATATGCATTATACGCATTCGCATCCGCATCCGCATACACATTCGCCTCATCATCGGAGTCAGAGTCGCAGTCGCAGTGGATCATGGTCGAGATCGAGATCGAGGTCACCACCACCACCGCCAAGGTCAAGGTCAAGGTCAAGGTCAAGGTCAAGGTCAAGATCACCGCCGCCATCGCGGTCACGACCAAGGTCACAAACACCGGCACCGGATCATGGCCACAACAAGAAACGCTCCAAGAGTGATCCGGGGTGGGTCAAGTTTTTGGAGATTGTCAAGGATACCTTGGTGGAGGATAAGAGTCGTCACTAGAGACCGAGGTAGTGTATGTGTATTTTTCAGCGTGTTATGATACCTCATCTGTATTCATCAAATCGTTCTAGAAGATTGAACCCGATTGGATTGGACCTGAGACAATATACTTAGGTCCCCACTCCAACGATCTATCAAAGAGAATAGAAAGAGAATAGAATTCCAGTCTGTTTCAATACTATCATTCAAAAATGTCAAACATTTCTATCAAACTTCTGCAACTCAACACCACCAAATTTGGCGCTGCCTGATGCAAGAACAATTCGCTGCATCACTGCAGTACTCTAGAACTGTCGCGCTTCAAAAA
>Ga0247763_1000955_pt1 | contig 17254 bp, 13 predicted proteins | sample UWRJL141409B4_FD_179926 | JGI IMG/M metagenome (GOLD analysis project Ga0247763, IMG submission 179926) | Plant litter microbial communities from Arlington Agricultural Research Station in Wisconsin, United States - UWRJ-L141-409B-4 | ecosystem: Environmental > Terrestrial > Plant litter >...
CCTTTGTAACGGGGGGGGGGGGGGGGGGGGTGGTGGAGGCGGCGGTGGGGGAGGAGGAGGTGGAGGAGGTGGCGGTATCCTGGATGTTCCCCGCCCAAAGTTTGGATCAGTGCCATATGGAGTCAGCATCGCCACCTGCAGCACGCCTGGCACCATTGCCATCACTTTTGACGACGGACCGTTTGTGTACACCAGCCAGCTTTTGGATCTCCTCGCCCGGTATGGCGTCAAGTCCACCTTTTTCATCAACGGTCTCAACTGGGGAGACGCCCGCCAGGCCCCCTACCCCGATATCATCCGCCGCATGGCCGCCGAGGGCCACCAAGTGGCTTCCCACACCTTTAACCATGCCGACCTCAACACTCTCGATTCCGCCGGCCGCCGCCAACAAATGGCGCTGAACGAGGAATTCCTCCGCAGCACCCTCGGCTATTTCCCCACTTACATGCGGCCCCCCTATGGCAACTGCAACGGCGCCTGCTTGGCCGACATGTCCGCCCTCGGCTACCACGTCATCATGTGGAACATTGACACGCTCGACTTTAACAACCAGAGCCCCGGTGCTATCCAGAACAGCATGAACATTTTTGATAGCGCCGTCAGCACCAACCCCAGTGGCAACTCGTACATCAGTCTCGAACACGATGTCCACCCCTACACGGTGTCGGCCTTGGCTGAGCATATCATCCAAACCACGCAGCAGCGGGGTTACCGTGCCGTTACCGTCGGTGAGTGTCTTGGCGACCCGTCTGGAAACTGGTATCGTGATGGAACTACCGGTAATGCCGTTGGTGGCGGTGGTGGTGGTGGAGGAGGAGGAGGCGGCGGCGGCGGTGGAGGTGGAGGCGGAGGTGGAGGTGGTGGTCTCACTCCTTCTACCGATGGCAGTTGCGGAAGCAACAGCGGTGGAAGATTCACCTGCTCGGGCTCTCCCTTTGGCAACTGCTGCTCGCAATGGGGCTGGTGGTAAGTTGTCTCATTTTATCGACGTTGACAAGGACCTAGCTAACAAATATCACAGCGGCTCAACCGGCGAATACTGTGGAGCGGGTTGCCAGAGTGGCTTTGGCACTTGCTAGACTCCTCAGCATACCTCACTAACACAACCAAAAAAAAAAAAAAGGAATTTACGACAAACGAACAAGAGATGGAATGGCGTTAAGTCATTTGCGATCCATCATGACGGGAAGCACAAGCGGATACATAGAACATGTGCGAGGCATAATGTAAATGACTCGACGACTTGGATATTTAATGATTTTTCATGTATATATATATATCTAATTGGATAATGTCAAGTCTCTTACAAGCATTTACGAGCATTTGCATACAATAGTGGGTTTTTAACTCTCTTGATCGCCGAAGGATGTATTGGAAGAGGCCGCTCGTCCCTTGCATTGTAGGCCATATATTACCAACTCTAGTGTTCGTTGTGTTGTGTTGGTGGCCTCTTCAGTCTCCTTGCATCGCCATTGGCCACTCCGCCACGCTAGATGCCCAACACATGCACACACGATGGAACAGTTCAAGGGGAGCAAATTGCGGGTCAAAGTTGAACAAGTCTCGAATACAAATTCTCAGTTCTCGCACCGAATCTTGTTTCTGTCACATAAGTCATCGACAACCAAAGACACTTTTTACCTCTGAAGTTTGACGATGGACAGACTCTACGAGCCACTCAACCCCGCCCTAGTTGAAATCCGGCTACTGGACCTTTTGCCATCAAAAAAACCCGAATCAGACATTCAATGTAAACTCAGGACGGTTTCCCTCATTGGTGGACTACAACAGTCTGGAGGATTCGAGGCACTCTCTTACACATGGGGCGACCCGACAATTCAAAAGCACATTATCGTCAACGATCAACAAGTCAAAGTGACACAAAACCTCGAAACTTTTCTTCGACAGCGACGACATGACTCGGAGACAGTATCGCTTTGGGTCGATGCGGTGTGCATCAACCAGCAAGACCTCGACGAGAAAAACGCCCAGATCCCCATGATGAACTTGATCTACGCTTTTGCCAACAGACTCACCGTGTGGCTGGGCCCCGAAGCCGACGACAGCAGCCATGCCATGGAGACCCTCCATGATCTCGGCTCGACCTCGCCCTACGAGAAGTTAGGTCTTCTCAGCCACCGTTCCACCCAGGCACTACAGAAACTCCTCGGCCGACCATGGTGGACCCGGGTCTGGATTATACAAGAGCTCGCCATCGGCGGTATGGGTATCAAGATCGACCGACTGGAACTGCGTTGCGGTCCTTCCACCATCCCGTGGCGTGCCACTGTCATCGCCGCGGCCCGAATCCGCGCGCACCAAGACGACCTGCGCCAACCATTCCCTAACATCACCAACATCCTCGAACTCGACAGCCTTCGGGAAACCGCCCACCGTTTCCTGCAACTCGTCGGCCGTCCTATCAGCCAAGATTTCTCGTTTGACCTGCTATGTCGCTATCGACACTTTGCCGCCACGAATCCGCGCGACAAACTCTACGCTATCATCAACATGTTTGCACGACACGCCCGACAACAACATCCGACTCGGTATGATGTTGATGTTAGGGATGTGTTTATCGCGTATGCTGTGCACCAGGTCACCAAGTCCAATGCCAGCACCAACAACAGTACTAGCGATGTCGACGGTGACGCTCCCTGTCTAGATGCGTTGGAAATTCTCCGGCACTGTGGACCTAACACAAGAGACATTCCATCCTGGGTGCCCGACTGGTCCACCCCCCTTCCATGCATCCCACTCCCTGCGCGGCGTCTACAAAGATATTTTGACGTGCCCTGGTGGAGTGAACCTATCGAGGTCGAACCGCACCAACTTTGCGAAGATGGAACCATCCTCCCTGCGAAAGTGAAATTTCCAAGCTACGCCTTTCCACGCGACGTAGTTGAAGATACCCGTCTCCGAAACACGCGTCTTGTGAAACTTGAAATTGCCGCGAAGGGTTTCGGCGTCGTTGCAGATTTGGATGAGATTCCCTCGGGGTTTACATTCCATAACCAGGCCGAAGGACAGGGAATGCCGGAATCGATGCGGGAGATGTTCCAGAATATGTTGAAACACAAAATGTTGACTTTGGCGGTTTGTGATCCGAGAGAAGCACAAGAAGGGCATGAAAATAGGGATGCGATTAGGCGCGGGGAGGTGCTTACCGAGAGAAGAATCAAGAGTTGGTTGTTGAGAGAGATTGGAAATACTGATAAGGAGCAGCCTTCAAGGCCATATTCCGCCGGAGGAGACGGAAAGGCCGAGGTGGCGGTGGATCCAGCAACCGGAGCATTAAAGACAGGAGGGATATGGTTTGATGAGCTTGAAGTTTGTGGCCAGGGGTTTGTGGATGATGTTGAGGGGGACTGGGAGAATGCGACGCGCTTCATGGTGGAGGTGGGAAAGTGTAAGGCTCTTGCTGTGGGGCATTCTGCTGGGATTGCGCGATATCCTCAGCCAAGTGCTCTTCTCGAAGCGTTTTGGAATACGCTCTTTGTTGGACAGGTCGCGCATCCGGATGTGTTCGAAATCGGTGACGAGGGCAATAACACAAAAAAGCTCCGATACGAAGAGTGGCTACCGACTATCCCCGAAACTTGGAGATCCACTGCTCCCCAGGTCACTTCAACAACTGCGGGACTGGTCGAGATGGTCGCCACGATGGAGGCCGTCAAGTTAGCCCAGGAAGAATACGATGCTCGACAACTCGGCCCGGAATCGTTGGCAGACGCAACCAAAGAAATTACCTTCCTAGAGCATCCTGAGTTCTCACCGGAAGAATGGTCCAACGGCGACAAGGAAAAACACAAGGCAGCCTTGGCCGAACTGGCATCACTGTGGCACGAACAGCCGTACGATCTGTACCACCGACCCTTTGCCTTTCTTCACATGGTTCCGGATCCTTACTGGGAGACGCGAAGAACAGACGACAAAGTTGCCCTTCGGATAACACAAGAATGGAGCCCCCGTCCCATTGTGTCCTTACCTCTCAACCGACCCGAGGACAAGTTAGAACCAGACAGGCCAGTTCTTACCCCCGACATGGTTCGCGAGTGGAAGGAAATCCAGTTCGCCAAACAGACAGCGGTGCCAAGCATTGTTCCCCAGGGCACCTTCGCTCCGGGAATGGAAAAGTATTCGCTGGGACGCAAGTTCTTCATCACCAAGTCGGGTCGGTTTGGGTTGGGGCCGAAGGATGCTAAGCTAGGAGATCGGATGGCAGTCATTGTCGGGTCGAGTGTTCCTTTTGTGTTGAGAAACACTGGTGTTAACGAAACGGGAAAGGAAACATGGCAGCTCATTGGAGAATGCTATGTGCACGGCGTCATGAAGGGGGAGGTCATGGCGGAGTTGGAATCGGGTACACTCAAGTTGAGTTCCATCATCATTCAGTAGAACTAACTAGTCGAACATTGATAAAACATTTACCCCGGATTTTTTGTCAAAACGGTTTTGATGGAGGAACAACAGAGATTCCGAGACTCTTGATCATTGATCACCCCTTGGCATGATCCGATTTGCCCGTCTCCAGGTGCCGACTGCCGAATTCAATGTAAAAAATGACATCGGGACCGCCCGTGGTTCGTGGGACGGGACAGCAGTGGTAACGGTAAGGCAGGTACGCAGGGGGTGGATCCCCAACTGACCTTACCCCTGGCAGCTGATGCAAACACCCGATTGGCTGGAATCCCACCAACCAACCACTGCAAAAACCCGACAAAAGCACTGACAAGAATTTGAAACCCGCAATGAGGCGCCAAGCGCGTGTGATTGACCTCTTGGCAGCCAACTCAACCTCCTTCAGAGTTCTCGCTGTGCCAGTCCCTGTGCCATTTGCCATTTGACAAACGGAGGGAAGCGCCAGGGGGGGGTGGGCGTCCATCCACAGAGTGTGTTTTGTCGCCGGGGACACAAGTCTCCGAGACAAGGGAACAGAGAAAAAAAAAAAGGTGGTCCCGGTTTCGGGACACTCCCCCACGGCTTAAATACACAATCGTGTCCCGCCTCGCATCCCTGATGTGTTCCGACCTGTTCTTTCGCCTGATCGGACATTTTTTACATTCTCCAATTTTTCACTAATTCGCTTCTTTTCTTTGGTGCTGGACACCCACCCCCTTTTTTTGTACATACTCGTATTTTAGTATTGACCATTTGTCGTTGTTGTAAAAAATGCTCCTTCCAGCTGGTCTTGTCACTTTGGCTCTGGCCACTCTTGTTAGCGCCGACGACAATGCCGTCAGCGTCAGCACTCTCGATTTCAAGAACCGGTTTCAGCAATCCGGAATCGTCCCCGAGGTTATCGCCGCGCTTGACCCTTCGGTTTCCTTTTACGCCAGCTACATGGCTGCCGATGGACACACCGAGTTGTTGGTTCCCGGCTCGAGCTTGACGGTCAACGAGGCCCGACAGCCCCCGGTCGAGTTTAGCGTGGAGAATATCCAGAATGCGACGGGCATCAACCAGCAGACGAGATATCTAATCTATCTCGTGAGTTTTTCCGAGAGAATAAGGTGTCCCGATCATGAACTGACTTGAAAAAACACAGCTCGACGCTGATGCGCCCGACCGTAACAACCCGAGCGCGCGTAACCTGCGCCACTATCTCGCCGGCAACTACACGCTCTCAACGGTAGCTTCGTCGGTCCTGCGTAACTCGACCCGTCTCGCCGTGAATCCCAACGTGTTTTTCCCCTTTACGCCATTCACCCCACCGAACCCGCAGCCTAACACGGGCGTACATCGCTTCATTTATGCGCTGTACACGCAGCCGGTGCGGTTCAATACCGCGGGATTTGAGTCGGTGGGCATGGATGTCCAGACGGCGAACTGGAATGTGAGTTTTACGTACCTACCTACCTACCTACCTAAATCTCAAGAGGTACATGGAAAAATGGAGACTAATTGTGGTAAATAGCTCTCTCAATGGCGCACACAGCTTGGTCTTGGCCCCGCCATCGGCGCCACTTTCTTCACCATTGACACCAACGCCAATGGCGGACAGGGCGTCAGCTCCAACGGGTCTACGCCTATTACTGGAGCTAATGCGGCAGCGGGGCTCACCGCGTCGTTGTCGTCGGCGGGGTTGGCGGCAGTGCTGGCGGCGGTGGGGTTGATGACGCTTTTCTGAGGAATTCATGTCCCATCAGTGGTCTGTCTAGTAGTTTCGGGCTTCTAGTCGGGGAAAGGGAAGACTGCGTGGGAAAGACTGGAAATAGGGGGGACGGGGAGGTGAAATGGATTGAGGTTGGTTCAGGTTACTTACTCGCTGGCTGCCTGACTGGGAGGGAGTTTGCGGAGTTTGTTTTGTTCAGAGATGAAAAGAAGACCGGGCACGGCTGGCGTGGCATGCTTTTTTGTATTTGTAGGTTCTAACATTATGTTCCCTTTTGATTTACGTGCTATATATATATATAAGAGATATCCAAATACCTAGCGACCTTTATCAATTCCCTTCAATATCAATTCATCTAGGGATCGCGGCGCCGTGGTGCTTGTGGCAGCGGGGTAGATGTTTTTAAGAACTCTGCTAGTGTCTCCGGATGTGTACTTCGTGGACGTGCGGGAGGAGGTCCCAGTGGAACTGGAGTCTCTTGAGCGTTCAAGACGTTGTCGGAACGGCTCCTGGAACGTTCCCTGTACCTGTACCTTGGCGGGGAACGGCTCCTGGAACGTTCCCTATAACTTAACGATGGCTGGTCACGGCCATCTGTGTTTGCGGCTTTCAGTTCTTCAAAGAGACAGCGAGCCAGACCAATGTCTAGTATGGACTTGATTCCGGGCGGTGGCGGTTTGGGGGCAGTAGGTTGTGTTAGGCTAAATGATGGGCGTCCTCTGGGTGTAGGTTGCGGCTTAATGTGAACGTCAAGCGCCCACCTCTGACGAAGTGCCATGATGTGCGGTTTTGCCGCTGCACAATTGCCTTGGGCCAGCAGCTTCTGGGCGGTCGCGAGCGAAAGGTCTATAAGTTGAGACTCGATACCCGGGTATTTGATGATAGTGGAAGCGATATAGTCAACGGGTTGGGACGCAGATTCCACGAGGGCTCGAGCATAGGGTGCGAAAATATCCGTCTCTGGTTGCAGAGCAGGGCTTTTGGCTGCTTGGTTGAGCAGCTCCTCAAAGACTCGAATGGCTCGCTGCGTGTCGCCGCGGTTGACATAATCCACGGCCCTTTTGAGCTTGATGTTGCGGAACTCTTGTTGGGGATTGATGCCGCCCCGAGGCGACATCAGGCTGATGGTCGTGGTGGATTCCGCAGCGCTGGCCCCGTCCCGTGTCCAGATGTCGTGACTGGCTGTCGAAGGGGGGCTGTGCACTCCAGATTCTGACTCGGCTGCGTCGGGTTGTCCGTGAATCCATGACAGAACACGATTCTGGCTTCGGTTCGGCAGTGCCGCCTCGAACAGGGACGCCAAGTCTTCGTCGATTCGCGATGAGGCATCCCAGGCAATAGATGGCGCTGTCGACAACCTGGATGCAGCAGTGCTGACGTTGAAGGATATGCTCTCCGCCATGTCGATGAGAACTTTTGTGTCCCGGATTGTCGCCTCGGTTTGCGAGTTTGGAGCCGCTATCTGGGGCTGGGATGACGAGCTAGAAGCAACCGAGGTTTGGCTCCGGAACTGGGTAAAGCTCTCCTGCAGCGAAGATATGCTGGTATCGAGAGCAGAAAGCTTGCTACTCAGGAGGTCTAGGCGAAAGTCAGACACAGGCGCTGCTGAGGGCTGTTGGCGCATGCTATTGGGCATAATTAGCCGGCTATCGAAATCGGAATAGATATTGACAAGGGAAAAGAATGCGGACAGATGGCGGAGAACAGGGTCCTTACATGGCCAGCAGAATGACTGGGAGGTTCAAGCAAGACACATATGTGCTGAGACGATGGCGGAGATGGCGGATTTCGTCCTCGTAAAACTTGGATGACAGGTATTGTCTTGGCCTCTCGAGGGCGCGGCGGTCCTTGTTGACGTCGACAAAGATCTCGTTGAGGCGGTCGAATGTCTTGACTGCGCTCTGCAGGATGTTCTCGAGACTGGCTTCGGGCCACCATTTGGCGATGGCTTCGGGAAGCTTGCCCCGGGAGCCCTCGATTTCGCGATCCAAGACGGTAAGGGCCATCTGCAGAGCATCAAGTTCGCCCTGAAATGCGGCCAGCTCATTGTCGATTTCCTTGACACCCTGGATGGCGGCACGGAGGGCCACGATGCCCTTCCCCAGGTCGTGAATCAACTTCACGCACCCCAGGGCGGCTGAGGTAATCGAGATGGGGTCCATGACAAGCTCGGGAGGGGTCGAGATCTAACTCTGATCTGGAACCCAGCCAAATGGCGATGGTGAACGTGCATGAGGTGGTTGACGATCCGATGGTTGAGCTAGAGATGAGCAGTAAGGCTCTGGCAGGATCGTGGCGGAAAAGAGGGGTTGTTCAGCCGCACGCATGCAGTCTCCCGAAAGGGTATGGCGGCGGGGGCGGTGCAGCATGCACATCAAATATCTGTCGCGGGGTCCGATACCAACATGCAACCCTCGCGCAACCAACCAAATACAATTCTCCTCGACACGCGATACAAACAATCGTCAAACATGCCCAGTCTATTCCGGAAACTGAAGGGCGCAGACAAGAAACCACAGCACGGGTTTACATCACGCCCGCCCCTGCCTACCCGTCGAGAGGTCTCGAGAGACGGGGCGCGAAACCCCTCGCCGCCACATACAAGTCGGCTTCTGGTTCGACCGCGATCGCCACTCACTGAGTCTTACCTTAAGATGGAAGAGGAGGTACCAAAGAGTCGAGGCGCCGTTATACATGTAGGTCCTTATCCAGCGCCAGGAGGAGGTGACCTCGAGGCCAGAATAACCCGACTCCTGGTCCCCTACGCTGTCGATGGTCATACACCGCTTGCCGAAGATGGAAGCAACAGCCGGACTCCAGAGCAAGTTCTCGAGTCCCATGAGATCCTTGCCGCCACATTTGCACTGGTTAAAAAATGGGAGGCGGCCTACAATTATGCTCAAAAGGCCATTGACGGTCATTACGACCTCACGGGACGCGACAGCGACGCCACCATGAGTGCCATTGGTCTGATGGCTCTTATCTGTAAACGGGCGGGCAACGACGATGCTGAATACTGGTTCGAAATGCTGCCGATGGAAAAGACGTTTGCGACGCTTCTGGGACCTGCCCGTCGGGAACAGCCTGAGCCCGTTCGTGGCATGGAGCGCTCCAGGGAACGTATGATTGGGAATCCAGACTCGGTGGAAACAGATGAGCCCCGCATGGTGATCGTGCCAGGGACATGGAGCTAGTCAAGCCACCTGGACCACATAGAGCCACGGGCTTGCTCGAGCCGTGGCTGATCTAATTTCTTTTGTATATAAAAACCGCAACTCGCCCCAGCTCCCGCTGGGGCAACAACACACGACACAATATACCTTCTACGATCTTGCTCTTGCTCTAGACCCTGGTGACGGCACCATAACCTTTAAGCGCAGGAGAGTTTTTCCATCAAAGCTAGCAATCTAGGCAGCTTCTACCCACTGTAGGCTTGGATCGAGATGGAGCTTCACGCTGCTGATTCTCCACCAGCAAAATCATCACAGATGGGCATCATCGGATTGTGGAGCAACCTACCTAGGTAGTCATTGGTTCAATCATTCAAATCATATTCCCACTGCATCTTATTATCCTCATTGCAATAACAATACCAATCTGGCATGTGACACGTCAACTCAGTACTTTGTCTCTGTCTTGGCCAAGTTCTCCCCCTTGTGTTCCTGGATCAAACCATAATACCGCTGCATGTCCATGACCTCGGTGGGGGCTCTGTCTCCTTGAAACACGCCTTTTCCATACCCATCGAAGTGAACCTTGAATGCTAAAACGGGTTGAGTTAGCGCAGAATTTGCAAGATGGGGGGGGGGGGAAAAAACGTACTGCTCGCATCAAAAAAAAGATAAGACCAGCTATCGTTGAGATAGGCCTTTTCGTTGCTCACCCGGATGGTCTTGACAACACCCATCTCGCCGGGTGCCGGCCTTAGGTTCTTGAGCTTGGCTGCCAGCTTGATCATGCTGCTGAGGTAGATACCCGCGAGGTGGCGACCAAAGCACTGATGCTGACCAAAGCCAAAGGCTAGGGCGGCGTCGGACTTGCGCGTGGGGTCGAACTTGAGAGGATCTGTCACCTCGGCTGGGTTGCGTGCGGCCTCGCCCTGCAGGTCGTTAGTCCTCTAAACCGAAAGAGAGAAAAGAGAAAAGAGAAAGAGGGAGGGAGGGAGGGAGGGAACTCACCAACAACATGACCACCAAATTCCCCGGCTGAATCTCCTTCCCCTCCAGTGTCGCCGCCTGCTTCGCAACCCTCAACGTCCGCTGCGTGCTGGTCAATCTCTGCGCCTCGTTCACATATGCCGACAAGGTAGCATCATCCCCCTTTTCGACGAGATCCTGCACCTCGGCCCAGATCTTTGCATTCTCTGCCCGCAGAAAAAACTCCAACACCTCATAAAACACCGTCACCAACACTCCCGTGGCCCCAAACGCATTCAGCCACAGGCTATCCACCACGAGCTCGGGCGATCTTCCTTGGGCGAGGAGTTCCTCGACCAGCCTATGTCCACAATCACGCAGCGAACCCTTTTTAATATCCGATACGGCACTCGCAATCGCACTCGCAATACCCAATCCCAATCCCTTTGACAGGTTAACTTTATCCACTAGCTTCCGCGTCGAATCAATAATCAATTTTGCTCCCTCCTGGGCTCGACGTCGTCGATTCCACGCATGGGCCGGGTCATTATTATTGACTCCCCAAATGCGAATATCCAAAAGCGCACGGTAGAGCTCCACCACTCCGAGAGATCCGCTGGGGTTCTCATCGGTGCGGAGGTCAAGGTAGAATAAATCCGCCAACATCTGCGCGTTTAACGGAATCGCAATGTCGCGAAGGATATCAACTTGTACCAAACCCTTGCGGAGCGTAAATTGTTCCTTTTCGAGAAGTCTCCCCCCGACCCGGGAGAGCATTTCCTTTAGCGCGGAAGCGACACCAGAGATTTTGGCCAGTGCTCGATCTGTATCGGCGCGGTCTTTGATGTTGGCGGGACCATCCGCAGAAAGCATATACCAGGATACATCTTTTTTGCCTGGAAATAACGCGTTCATCGGAGACAACCAGGGGACGGAAAACCCAGACAGGTTGGCCAAGGCGGTTTTGATTCCCGAAGGAGTGGTGAGGACGATGGGTTTCGGCGGGGGACGCGGGTCGTCGAGCGTGAATTGCGAGATGGTGCCGAGGTCTCGCGCGATGCGTTCGTTGGCTTGTTTGGTGTACATGGGCTGCATTACGGCAACGGAGTTGAAGGGGAACCACCCTGGTAACCCGCGCTGGATGAGGCGGTAGAGCATGGACCCGCCGAGTGTCTTGTTGTCGTATTGTACTTCGTGGTAGCCCCATGCGGTGAGGTTGGCGATGTTGTAGTCGAGCGTGTTGAATCGGTCGGACCGCACGAGGGTTACGGCATCGGAAAGCACGGCGCGTCCGAGGGAGTAGGTTGGGCAAATACCGCATCCGGTCTTGCGGGCAGGCTTAAAGTCTTCAATCATGAGACCGGGGTACAGCTCCACCATGTCTGGGTCGGCGTAGAGCTTTTCCAGGATTCCCGCAATCTCCGGGTCCGAGTTGATATCGGAAAAGGTCTCGTGGCGTTTGAGACCAAAGAACTCGCGGAATTCATTCAGCGATGCGACTTGCCATTGACGAGCCTGCTTGATGCCGAGCACCTCGATGATCTTGAGCGAGTGCGGGATGGTGCGGGCACCGAAAATCCCCGCCGGGTCATCCATGGCTTCCTTGAGTACCCTGACCAGATCTTCATCCTTGAACTTGCCGTCAGTCTGGCGCGCGAGTCCGCCAAAAGTGCGCTGGCTGGGATCCTGGGGGGTTCTCTCTTCAAAGGCCTGTAGGGCACGACCCAGCTCGACCCAGCTGACTTCCTTGAGGTCGTCCGGGTTTTTCCCGGGGAAAAGCTGGAGGAAGAACTTGTTGATCCAGCGCTCGTCTTTCTTGGAAATGCATGAGTGGAAACGGTACAGCAGGTTGAACTCGGCGCTGACTTGGTTGCCCACACCGCGCGGGGTGCCTTCGCTGTCGAATTGCTTGCCAATATCGACGCGAGGGTCCAGAGTCCAGTCGCTGCTGGACGAGTGCGTGTTGGTGATGGCACGCAGGTAGTCGTGCAGCGAGATGTTGATGTAGAGACCGCCGACGATGAGACGGGCCGTGTTGAACAGGTCGTGGTCCTGCTTGGCCAAAGCCTTGGCTTTGTCTTCGGGAGTTGCTTTGGGGCCACTCTTGAGAGTGAAGCGGCCATTCTCATTGATCTTGAGCAAAATGTCGGCGACGTGGTTGTGGAAGCGGTTGTACAGAACCAACATGACGTTGACACCGTCCGGCTGGCCGAGCAGTCGCTTTTCATGGAAGGTATCAGGTTTCAGTTTACCCTCTTTCATGGTGCGGATCTCGAGCTGGTCCTTGAGAGATGATCCATACAAGGGCGCCAGATCCAAGTAGGATGACGTGTTGGACTTGTTCGGGTCAGTGCGACTGGTCCGGAAGATGTCATGGATGATGATAGCCGCATGGTAGTAGAACATGGAGGAAATGCCAGCTGGGTTCTCCTGGAAATGCTTGTCGTCACGAGCCATGAGAAGATCAAACAAAAGACCCGGGTCGGGCTTGACGCCATGGAGCGACTTTAGTGGACGGACCGACTTGGCGTAGGGTGTGTTGGCCTGGCCAAGCGAGGGACTCAGGATGTTGTTGTAGCTGCCATCGGGCATCCTGTATTGGTAAAGGCCATTGGGGTGGTCAGGCACGCGCTCTCGCAGGACGACATCACTATCGGGCACTTTGAACTCAATCGTGTCCGAGGGGCCAGCCTGCTGCGCTTGCTGGGGGCTGACAACATCATACTTGACATCGCCACCAATATAGCTCAGGGGAGGATGTTGAAGGTTGTCCCAGAGCGAGTCAATGAGCTTGTTGGTGAGAAATGTCCGCAAGGGGGACTTGGACGACAGTGCCGTCAAGATGCCAATCAAGGCCTCGGTGGTTCTGAAACAGATCAATACATGTAAGGTAACCATCAATAGCAAGATAGAAGGTTGCAACGTTGACATACCCCTTCTTGTCATCAAGTGGTTTCTGGACCAGGCTTTGGATGATCTCGACGACCTCAGGCAGAGTCACTTGGCTCTTCACACTAACCAGCTCCTTCATGAGCTCTTTGGCAATATGGACGGGGTCATCCAAGGAGTAGGCGGGCTCCTTGGTGGCATCCCCGTACGACTCGCCAGCCTGGAACTTGGTCTCAAACGACATTTTGGGCGAGAGAGATGCTGAGAGAATGACCAGAATGGTCTGACCGACTGTCTCCAATCCCGCCGCACCCCTCCACTCTATATACATCTAACCCAAGGGTCAGCACCAAAGGTAGGTGGGTACGGGATTCACTTTTTTGCAAAACGGCCTTGCTGACCTTTGTGCCGTCCCCGATTTGCTGAGCCACCCAGCAAATAATTCAACGCACGTATGCGCACTTGTGTGCAACCCATCTTCGTATCTTACTGTTGCTCCTGGAGGAGGAGTTCCATCGGAGCACCCGAAAAGGGGGTAACTCCGGCTGCGCTTTTTCGCTTGCACGTTCCCGTCCCGAAAAGAGAAGTCGGCTTGGCGCTTAAACGGGGATTGCCATCCCCAGGCAACATTGATACCCTGTGGCTAGCTGAACAAACCTTGACCCCGCACCGATACTTTAAACTTTGTGGCAGTTCTAGACCTCTTTCAACTGCAATCTTGCAAGTTCAATGGTGCCAGTTTAGATGCACGTGCTATATAACAAGGCCATCGCATGTTAGTGCCACTTCTCCATATCAATGCTGACGGCAGGCAACAAGTCACCGATAACAAGGCAAATACGGGAGGCTCACTAGATAAATAAAACGTGTTAAATGTGGACATGGTAGTAGACATGGATAATATCAAATATACATGTAGGCCACGAGCTGAAAGGGTTCCCCTCTCTTCCTGCATGCAACCCTCAGCATCTTCGCTTCTGCGCCGCGACCGAGAATCGTATAATTCGGTGCCCGGCATGACAGAGGAATGAATATGAATATTTGCCACAGATCAAATGGGTTTAGCAAAGCAGGGAAAAGAGCGGTGACTACCTTACCCATTGGTCGAGTTTGCTCCTGCAGACACGCAAGCCGTGCAGACATGGGAAGCAGACAACTTCTTTCGGAAGGGATTTTCTAGCTCACCTCTCATTGCTTCTGTCTGTGAGAAGCTGCTCCCGCACCTCACTCAATGTGCCTGCCCGACCGAGTCTCCCCTTCCCCCATGGGCCGTGTGAGACCCCGATCCGTTGGTCTCCCGTCAATATTGCACAACCTGGGAATGACCTGATCAAAAGCTACACGACTGCACCCTTGATCAAGGCCGACCAAAACAACTCGACATGATCGGCAAATCATTTTGCCAATTCTTCTCCGCAATTTCATTTAGCGGTTCCGCGTCTCCATGCTGTGTCACTCAGGTCACTCTGGTCGTGAGGGCCGTGAGGGGTTGGAGCTACCCTGGGCGGGACGACCTGTGTAGCCCGGCAACCCTACCACGAAAATTGCCTTACACAATAGTAGAACTAGTAGAACTAGAGGAGGAGGGGCAGACCACCTAGGGATCGGGCGATTGCTTTGGTCATGATCAAGTCAGGCCAATTTTTTTTTTCATATACCATGTCCTACCCCAGCCCATGATTACCTGGGGAACATGAACACAATGTGGCTGGCTGAGAAGTCGAATTCTCGCATTTTGCGGGGGGGTTCAAGGTTACAAACGTCTCACCCGACTTCCCGGCTTGACTCGGCTCGGCATCTGCCGTGTTTCGAGTCGGGCGTGCAGTGTCCAGTCAAAATATTCTTCGGGTGCGGAAAAGCAGGTGTCCATCCATCCCGTAGTGCCTGCCAAGTTTGAACTCGTACTGATGTCGAATCATGGATCACAAACAGCCAATTGGCGGAGTGGCCGTCAATATGTATGTGAGAGTTTTGGGGCACAAAATAAATTGACAGAGGTCAAGGTTGCCTGTAGCGAGGCATTCGGACTCAAGTTTTTCTCCAAACTCGGACAAAAAAATCTCACTGGGCGGGCAATCAATTGCAATCCTACCCTAACCTTACATCATTTGTTTGCTTTACATGTGCGCCAAGATGCCTGAGCCTCATCAGGTCCACTTACATGAAGACTCTGGCCCTTGGACAAAAATGACATGGAACCCACCAAATGGGGTCAGCGAGGGCAGAAAGCTCATCTTGTGCTTTGATGGAACCGGCAATGCCTTTAGCGGATCCAACGCAGATACCAATGTCGTGAAGCTTCTCAACAAGCTAGATCGTAATGATCCCAATCAGTTTCACTATTACCAGAGTATCTATGACCTTTCAACTTCCTGTTTATCGCTGCTGCTGATCGGGTCTGACATCACTAGCTGGTATTGGAACTTATGATGTCAACGCCACTTCGGTCGATATGTCATGGTGGGAGAGCATGCGTTGCTCGGTCGAGCAGACGCTAGATCAGGGGTTTGGCACGGGTTTTGACGCCCATGTTTTAGCAGGCTATCGGTTCTTGATGCGGTACTACAGTTCGGTAAGAAACATGAACTACTACTCCAGGCTTCTTCATGACATTCGGTAGCTATGTCTAACACTTTTAATTTCCAGGGCGACAAGATCTACATGTTGGGGTTTTCCCGAGGTGCATTCACCGCCAAGTTCCTAGCCAGAATGATCCACACCGTCGGTCTCCTCTGTAAAGGCAACGAAGAAATGGTTCCCTTTGCCTACCGTCTCTACCAACGTTACCTTGCCGGGGATATTCAAGAGTTCACCCGTCCCGCCGGGAACAAGCGAAGAAACGGCAAACACCCGGACAGTATCACACCTCTTCTCGACACCACCAACCACGTGCACCAAGAAGAGCATGAACATGAAGTGCACCCTGGTCTCGACGAAATCACCGCGTTCAGCAACACTTTTTGCCGCAAAGAACGCACCTTACACGCTGGCCATGTCGACGAGCGGAACATTAAAGTCTATTTCCTCGGCATGTTTGATTGCGTCAACAGCGTTGCCGTGCTGGAGCGGAAATCCGCGAAACCCGTACAGGTTTCGGGAACAGCAACGTACGTGCGCCATGCGGTTTCCGTGGATGAACGACGCGTGAAATTCAAAGCTGCGTTGCTGGCTCAGGATATCCGTGCGAGTGCGGCGCAACATGACACGGAAGAAGATATCAAGGAGGTTTGGTTCCCTGGCTGTCATGGAGATATTGGCGGGGGTTGGCCCGCTATTAAAACGAGTTCGTTGGATGGTGCCAGTATTGGTGCTGGTACTGGTAATGGTACTGGTACGGTCGGAGGAGGAGAGGAGAAAATGTCACTGTGGCAGCGTCTAAAGAATTTCTGGTCCCCGCCCAAGGTAGAAAAGGCCAGTAAATACCTAGACAGCGGGCCATTTCAGATGAGCGATATCCCCCTAGCATGGATGATTAGGGAGATGGAACTGGTGGGAGAAAAAGATGCAAGTGCGGCGGTGAAGTGGCGTGGGGAGTTGTTGGATAGGTTTAAGCGGCGATTTAAACGGAAGAAGAGCCAGGCGCTGGGAGGGGTGATTCATGATTCATTGAGGTTTGGGGGCGGCGCGGGAGTTTTCACCGTCTTGTTGTGGAAGTTTTTGGGTAAGTCGTCAGGTGTATCAACAGTAGTTGATAAGGATGGTGATGCTAACAGAGATACAGAGTGGTGGCCGTTTAGTACAAGATGGGAACTAGAGGGAGACACGTGGGTGAATATCCGGTTTCCACTCAACAAGGGCGCTACCCGAGATATCCCCCCCGATGCAGTGCTTCATGAATCCTTGTTGTGGCGGCTCAACAACGACTCAACATACCACCCCCAGAACAACCACGGAGGCCGCTCAGCTCCCTGTCTCAAACACTTGGGCAAGGTTGCCATGTTTGAGCATGCGAGTGGAGTCAAGGAGTCGGATTCGGATCATCAGACGTACTGCTTCTCGAAGCGGAACACCACGGGTTAAGCATGTCTCTGTTTATCTATCCTGGAAGACTAGTTGTTTCCTCATGTTGTATTCCGTTGTTATGATGAACAACCACCGCCCCCCCCCCCCCCCC
>Ga0247763_1000956_pt1 | contig 17229 bp, 8 predicted proteins | sample UWRJL141409B4_FD_179926 | JGI IMG/M metagenome (GOLD analysis project Ga0247763, IMG submission 179926) | Plant litter microbial communities from Arlington Agricultural Research Station in Wisconsin, United States - UWRJ-L141-409B-4 | ecosystem: Environmental > Terrestrial > Plant litter >...
GGTGCTCTGCACGTTCGGGCGCGCGCAGCGCCTGGGTGAGCTCAGCACGCTCAGCGACCCTCTCGCCGTCCATCTCGCCGACGATGAGCGCGAGCGTTACAACTACCCCCAGGTGCGGGTGATCGGGCCGGGCTTCTACTGGAAGCTTCCCTGGCAGTCGCTGCATCGCGCGTCGGTGGCCACCGCGACCGTCTCCATCGCGTTCGACCCCGAGAACCGTGCGGCGAACGCGGGAGGCCAGGTGCTCGAGGCGGTCACCAAAGACCAGCTGAACACCGGCCTGAGCGGCCAGCTGCGCTACACGGTAACCGAGCGCAACCTTTACGCGTACCTCTTCGGCGTCAAGAACCCGGTCGCGCACGTGATGGGCTACTTCGTCTCGATCCTGCGCAACCGCATCGCCAACTTCGAAGCGCCACGCGCCGCGCAGGAGCGCGCCCAGAGCGCCGATCCCTCGGCTGATTCGCTCGGCGGCGTGCAAGGCATCTCGATCAACGATCTGCGCAAGAACCTGCGCGACCTGAACGAGACCATGGATCAAGACTGCGCCGGCGCCGCGCCCCGCTACGGCATCCAGCTCGACGCCGCGCTGATCACCGGCATCGACCCGCCGCCAGAGGTCGACTCCGCGCTCGCCGCGATCAACACCGCCCACAACCACGTGTCGAGTGAGATCAGCCTGGCGCAGGCCGCTGCTGACCAGCGCATCGTGCAGTCGAAGCGCGCAGTGGAGATCGAGACCTTGAACGCGGAGGCCGAGGTCGAGCCGCTGCTGGCGCTCGCCAGCCAGCTCGGTGAGCTCGCGGGCGCCGGTGGCCCGAGCGCGATCGACGCCTACGTTCGCAACGCGAAGCTGGCGCTGCACCGCCGCGCGAGCCAGCTCGTGCTCGCTGACGCCGACACGGGCAAGCGCCCGGGGAGCGCGCGATGAGCGGCTTCCTCATCGCGCTGCTCGTCACCTTCGTGCTCGGCTTCGTGCTGGTGCCCGCGCTCCTCGGGCTGGCGCGCTGGTTCGCGCTGTACGTCGTGGTGCAGGAGCGGCACGCCGTGGTGTTCGAGCTGTTCGGCAAGGTGCGCCAGGTCATCACCGAGCCGGGCCTGCACAGCCCCTGGGTGAGCATGGGGCCGTTCGCGATGCTCGTGCCCTTCTTTGGCAAGAAGTTCGTCATCGACCTGCGCCTCGACCAGACCTACCTGCGCAGCCAGCCCGTCAACTCCGAGGAGGGCGCGCCGATGGGCATCGGCGTGTGGAGCGAGATGCTGGTCACCGATCCGCTCGCTTACCTCTACCGCAACAACGACCCGGTCGGCTCGCTGCGCGCCAACATCTCCAACGCGACCGTGCGTTGCCTGAGCAACATGAAGCTCGCCGACATGCTCGAAGATCGCCACACCATGAGCCGCTCGGTGCGCACGGAGGTTTCCGCGAAGAGCCAGGAGTGGGGCTACAAGGTCGGCAGCATCTACATCCGCAAGGTGCACTTTCGCGATCAGGGGATGACGCAGCAAATCGAGCAGAAGGTCGTGAACCGGCTGCGCCAGGTCACGGCGGCCATCCAGCAAGATGGCGCGAACCGGGTGAATGTCATCCACTCCGCCGCCGAGCGCCAGGCTGCCGTCGAGTTCGCCAAGGCCGCCGCCACGCGCCCGCAGATCGTCGGCAAGGCCCTCGCCCAGATCGCCCAGAACCCCACCATCTCGGGCGCCCTGTTCGAGGTGCTCGAGACGCAGAACATGCTCGCCAGCCAGAGCCTGCGCGTCAACATCGTGCCCGCCGGGGCGCCCATCCTGTACACGCTCGGCGCGCCGGGCGGAAAGCCCGAGACGCCGCCCCGCAAGTGAAAAACCCGGCGCGGACTTCGGGTTTCGCCTATTCGTCGCTTCCCGCGCCGAACCCGCCCCGTGGATACCGCTGCCCTCGGGGGCGCGCTAGTCTCCGGGGATGAGCACGCAAACCCTGCGCGAGCTGTCGTGGCTGCTGCGCCCAGCGGGCGGCGGCCTGTATCTGGTGTCGACGGGTCGCGCCGAGCAGCGAGCCCTGCAGCGGCGCTTCTACGAGGCAGACACCGAAGCCGACGTGACCGAGCGCTTCCTCGGCACGCTCGAGCGCTTGCCCAGCGCGCGCGTCGTGCTGCTCGGTGTCCCATCCGACGTCGGCGCGGGCTTTCGCCGCGGCGCCAACCTCGGCCCGCAGGCGATCCGCACGCGCTTGCTCGACGCTGACCCGGACTGGCTCCACTACTGCAAGGCGAACGGCATCATCGACGTCGGCGACGTGTTCGTCGTGCCGCAGTTGCTCGACGATCGCATGCTCTCCGAGAGCCAGCTCGATCGCAGCCGCCAGGCGCTCTATCCCGACGTCCCCGCCGAGCAGCGCGCGCGGCTGCCGGTGTCGCCCCTCTCCATCGCCGAGCGCGCGCTCGCCCTGATCCTGGAGCTGGCTCCCGCGGCGCGTCCGTTCCTGCTCGGCGGCGATCACTCCTGCGCGTGGCCAGCGGTGAAGGCGTTGCACGACGCGGGGCGGCGCTTCTGCATCGTCCAGCCCGACGCGCACACCGATCTGCTGCCCGAGCGCCTGGGTGTGGAGATGTGCTTCGCCACCTGGACGTACCACGCCAACGAGCTCGTCGGCAGGAATCGCCGCGTCATCCAGCTTGGAGTGCGCGCCAGCCAGCGCCCGAAGGAACACTGGGAGTCCACGCTCGGCGTGTGCCAGCTCTGGGCCGATGAAATACGCGCCGACCCGGCAGGATCGCTGGATCGCGCGATCGACGCGGTGCGTGCAACAGGGTTGCCCGCTTATCTATCGAACGATATCGACGGCACCGACGACTCTGTCGCCGACGCCTGCGGCACGCCCGAACCCAACGGCCTCGATCCCCAGTGGGTGCGCGAGCTCATCCGGCGCCTGGGCGTGGAGGTCGGCCTGGTGGGGGGCGACGTGATGGAGGTCGCTCCCGGTTTGGCACGCCGTGACGATGGGGTGACGGTCGCGCTGGCCAGCGACTACGCGCGTGATACTCTGCAGGCTCTTCTGGAAACAAACCCGTTCCAGAGGTGACCGGGCCGCAGAGCCGACGCGCACTGGTCAAGGCAGTTTTGCCGAGAGCTTGGGTCCACCCACCCGGTTCTGAACATCCGTTATCCTCGAATTAACGGGTGCAACATCAGAGTTGCACGATGGTTGAGTCATCGCGATGGGGGTCCCTCGCTCGCCACGCGAGGATGTCACGAACCGAACACATTGGAGCACGCCGTGCGCGTTCGTTACGGGTTCGTGTCGATCGGACGCAGGCTGCGGCTCCAACGAGACCAGATGGGTTAGCTGAACGGGGAATGAAGGCCTGTGCGAATGTGTGTGGAACCGTCAATCATTGATTCTCATAATTTTCCAAGACTATAGTCGACTAAATTGCTCCCCGAGACATTGCGCCCCACACCGATGACCCTCACCGATGCTTTGGATCGTCGGGCAGTCGAGCAACCCGATGCTCTGGCTTACACGTTTCTCCGTGATGGCGAAGAGGTGGGTGAAACGCTCACGTTCGCCGAGCTGAGAGAGCGCTCCGTCGCGCTCGCGCAGCAACTCGCGGCGCGATATCCAGCAGGGAGTAGGACCGTCCTCCTCGACCCGTTGGGGCTCGACTTCTTCGTGGGTTTCTTCGCGAGCTTGTACGCGGGGCTGCTGCCGGTCCCCGTCAGCCTTCCGAGCCGTCAGCGAGGGATGCACCTGCTTCGGAGCATCGTCTTCGACTGCAAGGCGGTGTGCCTGCTGAGCTCTCGTCCTCTGCTTCAGAAGCTCGGCAAGCTGCTGGAAGGTGACATTGGCCTCTCGACTCTCGCGCAGGTCGCGATCGACGAGGCTCCCCAGGCGCTAGCGACTGCGTGGTCTCCGGTTCGCTGCAAACCAAAAGACCTCGCCCTGTTGCAGTACACGTCGGGAACCACAGGAATCCCCCGGGGCGTGATGGTGACGCACGCCAACATGCTGCACAACCAGCAGCAGATCGAACATAGCTTCGGTCACGATCGAAATACCGTCGTCGTCTCCTGGCTGCCGTTGTTCCATGACATGGGCCTTGGAACGGCCCTGCAGGGCATCTGGCTCGGGGTGCACGCGGTGTTGATGTCTCCGAGCGCGTTTATTCAGCGCCCATTTCGCTGGCTACTGGCGGTCTCGCGCTACCGAGCGAGCTTCAGCGGCGGCCCAGACTTCGCCTACGAGTTGTGCGTGCGTCAGATCGACCTGGCGGAGTGCGCGAGCCTCGACCTGTCCTGCTGGACCGGCGCGTTCAATGGTTCGGAGCCCGTTCGCGCCACCACGGTCGAGCGCTTTATCAGCCGTTTCGCTCCCTACGGGTTTCCGCGCGCTGGCCACCGGCCCGTCTACGGGCTGGCGGAAGCAACCCTACTCGTGAGCGCCGAGGGTCCTGGCGAACCTCCGGTCATCAGGCATTTCTCGATGCCCGCTCGCGAGGGACAAGACGCCAGTCGACAGCAATCGCTGTCGCGAGTCAGCTGCGGCAGGCCGTGGCTGGGGACCCGCATCGTCATCGTAGACCCCGAGACCCTGCAGATCTGCCGCCCCGGTCGGGAAGGTGAGATCTGGGTGGGCGGGCAAAGCGTGTGCGCCGGCTACTGGGAGAAACCCTCCGAGAGCGAGGCCACGTTTCGCAGCAAGACGGCAGACGGAGATGGTCCGTTCCTCCGCACTGGCGACCTCGGGTTCATGGAGTGTGGGGGCCTCTACATCACCGGTCGCCTCAAAGACCTGATCATCATCCGAGGTGAGAACCACTACCCGCAGGACATCGAATCCACCGTATCCGAATGCCATCCGTCACTGGAGCCACAACGGTGCGCGGCCTTCGCCATCGATGGCGAGGACGGCGAGCAGCTCGTCATCGTGCAAGAGGTCAAGCGAACGGCGCTTCGTCGGCTCGATGCGGACGACGTGTTTCGCGCCATTCGTGGCGCCGTGTCGCGAGGGCATAGTCTGCACACGGCCGCCATCGTGCTGATTCGGCCGGCGTCGTTGCCGCGCACGTCCAGCGGAAAGGTCCAGCGGCGGATTTGCGCCCGGGCCTACCTTGCCAAGTCGCTCACGCAGGTCGCCGCCTGGACGCCGTCCGGACCCGGCTCATCGCGCGAGGGAAGAGTGCCTACCGAGCTCGACCGTAGCCACGCTGCCGATCGACTGATCGATTGGTTGCGGAAGAACATGCCAGAGCGCATCGGTTGGAACCGCGGCTCCGAGTACTCGACTATCGCCCAACCGCTGGTGCTCGAGCTCGGAAAGCAGGGGTTGATCGGCATGCAGATCGATCAACGCCACGGCGGGCTCGGGCTCGGCCACTTTGACGTGATTCGAGTGCTCGAGCAGCTCGCCGCCATCGACCTGAGCTTGTGTCTGTTCGTGGGCCTCAACAACGCCCTGGGACTGCAGCCGATCGCTGGCCACGCGACAGACGAATTGAAGCAGACGCTGCTGCCCCGCCTGGTGGCGGGCGCGGCGTTCGCCGGGTTCGCCTTCATGGAGCCGGGTGGCGGCAACTCGGCGAGCACCTTCTCCGCGATCGCTCGAGCCGATCTCGCAGGGCGATGGCGCCTGTTCGGGACGAAGTGCTTGCACGGTCAAAGCCAGCGCGCGACGGTCGTCAACGTATTCGTTCGGCATGAAGAGTCCCCCGCGGTCAGCGCGTTCGTACTCGGCGAAGACGCGAGCGGGCTGCACATCGCCAACGATGGCTTCCGCGTGAGTGTCGTCGCGGGGCTCGCTCAGGACACGGTCGTGCTCGATGGAGTGCTGGTTGATCCGAACCAACTCCTCGGCAACATCGGGGTGGGAATGGATGTCGCTCGCCAGGCCATGCTGCAGACGCGGCTGGCTGTCGGCGCTGCTTGCCTCGGGACGATGAAGCGATGCGCCCAGCTGGCGCGCCGCTACTCTCCCTACTCGGCGAGGATTCAAGGCAAGCTGACGCCGAACCCCGTGACCCTTTCGCGCTTTGGCTCGCTCGCAGCGCGCGTCACCACGCTGGAGGCTTTCGTGCATCGAATCGCCCGAGCGATGGATGCACGAGAGGTGGTGCCCGCCGAAGCTTTCGCCATCTGCAAGATCGCTGGGCCCGAGCTGCTGCTCAGGGCTGCCGATGACCTGATGCAGCTCGGCGCGCAACGCGGCGCTGATGAAATGCAGCGCCTGTCGACGCTGTATGGCCAGGCAGGTTTCCTGCGAACTCTGGATGGGCCGCCCGAGCCCGTCTCCGAAATGGTGGGCGGGCTCGTCATGGACGGTGACGGGAAAGCGCTCCGCGAGCTGATCGCTGGGACCTGCGGGGCCCCGGAAGTGCTGCCCATGCTCGACCGCGTCGTGAGCAGCCTGAGCCAGCGCCTGGCGAAATCGCCCGCGGCGCTGACACGCCGCGCTCAGCGCTGGAGCCATACACGAGCGGGCGAGCTCATCACGTGGATCGTCCTCGTCGCCGCCGTGGAAGGCTCACAGCGCGAAGAGCCGAACCCGGAGTTGTCGCGCGCGGCGACCTGGGCTCGCGCCCAGTTCGAGTACGCATTGTCGACGGTCGAGCTGAGCACGCCTTCTGAGCTCGTGGCGCTCGATGCGAAGGACGTGGCCGATGCCTTCGCTGCTTACGCACGCACGATCGGAGATCTCGAGGACGACCACTCGCCCGAACCGCCCGACGCGCCCCCCCCCATGGGCTACTGGGAGCCGATGAGCGGCATCCACTCCGTGACGCGCACCTCGCGCGAAGCGGCGCCGGCGGCGCTCCACCTATCGCGAGCAGAGCTGGCCGACTTCATCATTGCCTGGCTGTCGCGTCGCGTGCGGCTTCCGGCGTCAAAGATCGATCGAGCGCGCTCATTCGCCGACCACGGACTGGATTCGATGGCCGCTGTCGAGCTCGCGAAGGCTCTTTCCGACAGGCTTGGTCAGCCCCTCGACGAGACGTTGCTCTGGAACTTTGCCACCATCGATGACCTGCTCGATCACCTCGTCACCCTGAGCACACCCGCGGCTCCGAGCGTTTCGTCCAGCTTGTCGCCTTCGGGAGGCGTGACCAAGGATTCCCGCGTCCGACCGCCTGCCGAGGAGACGACGCTGGACGATGAAATTGCCCGCCTCGAGCTCGAGCTGAAGCGCCGCTAGTCGAGCGGCGTCGCCTCGAGCGCCCGCGCGCGGGATTCGCGGCTCGAAGCGCACACGCTCTTCCCGCGGAGGGCGACCAGTCCTCGCAGAATGCGACTGTCATTGCCGCTGCACGCCCGGCACGAGGCCATCGAGCGCCGAGCTCGAAATCAGGGCCGAGCGCGCCAGGCCCAGTCACCGAAGTGACCAGCTCGGCGATACCCTGCCGGCCCCTCACTTCAAAGCTGCCGTGTTCTCAGTCGAGAATGGGGGCGTTGTTCGAGCCGACCTCAAAGTTCTTCCGGTTCGACGGCGTCTTCGACGCTACGTTGATTTCCCACTCCTCGGTGCCATCGTCAGCGCGCGCAGCGGGCTGCGGCGGCTGCGGGCGACGCCGGGGCGGCGGCGGACGCGGCGTGGGTTTACGCACCTCGGGATCGCGCCGGACCACGCGCTGGGGCTTGCGCACGGGCTCGCTGGTGCGCGCGATCGGCTCTTCGCGCTCCGAATCGTCTTCATCCTGCGAAACGTTGCGAGTGACGCCTGGACGCGCATCGTTACTGGCGACGGGCGCCGGAGCGAGCGGCGGCGACTGGGGCTTGGGCTGCTCCTCGGTGGGCGCGTTCGGCAGCACCACCGTCCGCGGCTCTTCGCGCGTCGGCTCTCGCGTCTGCGCGGCCGTCGCCTCTTCGCGGTCTGGCGTGAGGAAGAGCGAGGTGAGGCTCGCGCTCAGCACGGCCACCCCCGCGATCAGCATGGCCGTCGCCCGCTTCTTGCGCGGCGGAACCACCGGCGGCTGTTCCATCACCGAGCTGCGCTCGAGCGTCGCCAGAGGCAGCGGGCCGCGGCCTTCTTGACCGAACGTCAGCCCCCAGGTGATCCGCGTGCGCTGCCCAGCGAGCAAGAGCAATTGCCGCCCCATCGCGCGCATGTCGCTGAAGCGATTGTTCGGATCCACGTTCATCGAGCGATCGATGATCGCGACGAAGCGCTTCGAGAGCCGCGGGCTCAGCTCTCCCAGCGACGGATACTGTGCGTTGGTGATGAGCTTCACCACCTCGGCGAAATTGCTGCCCTCGAACGGGTTCTTACCGGTCACGCACTCGCGGAGCACCACGCCGAGCGCGTATTGATCGGAGAGCGGCGTCATCTCGGCGCCCTGCACGGCCTCGGGCGCCATGTAGAACGGCGTGCCCATCAACGAACCGTTCGCGGCGGTGAGCCGCATGTGATCTTTCCCTGACGCTTTCGAGATGCCGAAGTCGAGCAGCTTCGGCTCGATCTCGTCGTTCCTTCCTCGCGCCAGGAAGATGTTACCGGGCTTCAGATCGCGATGGACGATGCCGGCGTCGTGCACGGCGACGAGGCCAGCCACGACCGGCACCACGAGATCGATGATGGTGCTCTCATCGAGCGTGCCCTTTGAGAGCAGCACCTTCTCGAGGTCTTCCCCCTCGAGCAGCTCCATCACCAGATATGGAATGCCTTGACAGACACCGACGTCGAAAATGTTGACGACGTTGGGATGCTTGATCGCGGCGGCGATGCGAGCCTCGCGCAAGAACCGCTCTCGCCCTTCGCTGTCGCGAGCGAAGTATTGCGTCATCACCTTCAGTGCGACCTGACGCTTCAAACCAGCATGTTCCGCGCGGTAAACGCGCGCCATGCCGCCTTCGCCGATGCAAGGGCCGACGACGTAGACGCCGAACTGAGAGCCTTCGGCGAACTGCGGAGTTTCACCGTTGTATTGCGAGTCGAGTGAGAAACCAGGTTCGAACGCGAGCGTTCCGGTTCCGAGCGGGCCCGTACCCGGTGCTATGCCGTTCGCGCCAAACGAAACGATCTCCGTCGGCATCTCGCGCTCACTCACCGGTGTCTCCGATCGAGGGGTCTTACTGCTCACTGGCGATCTCCCGGCCGTACTGTAGGCGGCCCCACCACACGTTGCCAGGCGCATGAAAGTGATGCACCAGGTTTTTTTGGCATCTCTCTCGAAGGGCGAGCGACTGCCTCACCAGTTGCCCCCCACTCGGCCCTGACGTGGCATTCATCTAGCCCTGACTTGCCTTGCACGACAGCCGCGGCAAACCGCACGACCAAGCGGCCGTCGAAGCCCACCGCACGTTCAGCAATACGCCTGAAATCCGGCCTGGTTGAGATCCACTCCGTCGCGAGTGCGATGTCGCGCGAGGGAGGCACCTGTCCCACCGGGTCACCCGTCCGAAACGTCGCGCGGAATCTGAGAGGTTGGACCGCCCATCCACCTGCACCAGACCGCCGAAGCTCGAAAGAACAAGCCATTGTGGAATCGATACCACAGCCATTTCGTGCTGCACCTGCGAATCGAGATCAGCTGTAATTTGGCTGCGCGGCGCCGTTAGCGAGCGAACACGGGGAGCTCACATCGCGTGAGCCGTCGTCTCGAGCACGGTGCTTCACAGTGATCCTGAGGTTCGCAGCCCCGGCTCGCGCCCTCCGAGCAGCGATCGCTGCGTACGCAGGCTAACCCGCATCGGCTCCCGGAGGCTGCTCATCGCCGTGCAGCGCGCAAAAAAAAACGCTCCGGAAACGCGCCCATTCAGCGGCCTCCGGCTAGCTTCGTTCAGCTCGCCTGTCGAACCAACACTACGGAGCCGAGCATGACACCGTGTGCCGCCCGTCGAGCGCGAGACGCTGGATCGACCTCTTCGATGGAACTCGGAATGCTCGCCATCGCGCGAGCCGTCCAAGCCTCATCGGGAGGAGTTGTCGCGAGAAAACGGGCCTCCGGAGCTCGGAGATCACTAAAAATCGATGGTCGAGCGAACGACACGACACCCGCGATGCCGGTGGCTCCCTCGCGCTCACCGCGGCTCGAGGAGCGCTCACGTCATACCCCGTTGGATAACGCCATAGATGGACGTCAGGCCAGGTACGCTCGAGCGTGAACGGGCCGAACCGGGGTAGGCTCGAACGGGACAGCCCGAAGCGAAGCCCCTCGAAGAATCCGCCCCCTCGAAAGAATCCGATGACCATGCATGCTCGGAACTCCCATTTGACGACCCAATCTGAGAACGGCAGGACAACCAGAGGACGGCCCCAGCGGAACCGAGAAGGACGCGCGGCGGGCGCCGGCTGCCACCCGCCCGACCCCGCCCGCCTGGAACGGCACCTCGAGACCGCGGGGGAAGAGCGGAGGGCCCGAGCGGAGGCGACGGACCAGTGGAGAGCTGAGGAGACGAGCGGAGAAGCGAACGGAGAGCGCACGGGGAGCGCACGGAGAAGTGCAAAAGAAGTGCAAAAGCCGCGTCCCATGAGCCCCCATCCCAATAATTACTGCCCCCCAATGGAACGTTGAAAAATCCCCCGATTGTATGCTAACCGCGCACACATGCGCTCTTTGATCTGCACGGCGAAGAGCGGGCTCATCACCTGCTTGCGCGCTGTCGTGTTTGCGAACGCGGTCTTTGCCGCGACTCCAGTGTTCGCCGCGGAAGACGCGGTGGTCGAGGCCTTGATCCAACGTGGCATCCAGCTGCGCAGAAACAACTCGGATGAAGAGGCGCTCGCCGTCTTCTTGGAAGCAGAGAAGCAAGACCCGACGTCAGTGCGCGTGCTGTTGCATGTCGTCACCGCGGCACAAGCCGCCGGCAAGTGGCTCCTCGCCGACAGCTACATGCGCAAGGTGACCGCGCTGGAGGGTGACCCGTACTACCAGCGACACGCCGACGCGATCGATGTCGTGCGCCGGTCCATCGCGGCGCGCGTGGGCACCTTCCAAGCTCAGGGCGGTCCCGACGGCGCGAGCGTCCGCCTCGACGGGCAGCTCGTCGGCACCCTCCCGATGACGGCCCCCGCCTCCATCGAGGCTGGTGCCTACCTCATGGAAGTGCACAAGCCCGGGTATTACCGGCTCCGTCGCAACGTCACCATCAGCGGCGGTGTGCTCACGCGCGAGCCGGTCGAGCTCAACCGAGCCGTCGCTCGTGGCGACCTCGGCGCCGGTCCCGGCACCGCCGGCGCGGCCGCCTCCGGCGAGGTCGACGTTGGTGGCGAGCGAGCCAACCAATCCTGGTGGCAATCCCCGGCGGTTGGCTGGACGTTCCTCGGCCTTGGGGTAGCATCGGGCGTCGCGAGTGGTATCGCCTTCGCCACCCGGGAAGACCGGGTCGATCGCTGGAACGACGACCGGTGTGTTCCCGAGGACGACGACACATCGACGCGCCAGGAGAACTGCGGCCCATTCAAGGATGAGGCCGAAACGGCGCAGAGCATCGGCATCGTCACCGCGATTGCGGGTGCGGTTTTCACGGGAGTCGGAATCACACACCTTCTGACAACCGGCGGAAGCGATGATAGTGTTCCGACGGATTCGGCCTCGACGAGTGGCCTCAAGGTCACTGACTGCGGCGCAGGCTTCCTGACCATTGCCTGCCGCGGTTCATTCTAGGCCTCGCGCGAGCTCCGAGAGAGCCGCCGTCGCGATGAAACTACGACATCGTCCTCTTGAGGTCATTTGAGAACCAAATCCGCGTGGACACCTCGCTCGGTTGTTGCCCCCCCAAGAGGCGGGCTATTGTCGGACGCACTTGAACTACTCGCTCACTTGGGGATGCCTGCAATGAATCTGGGGAACCTGTGTCGTGTTGGACTTCTGCCGCTCATGCTGGGCACGGCCGCAGCGTGTTCGGACATGGACCCCGGAACTGACACCTACCTGTCGGTCAACAACCTGACCCCTCGAGCGGGCGCCGGTGGTGATGACGGCGTCGGAAGCAGCGGCGCTGGCGGCAACCCGACGGCTGGAGGTTCAGGCGGTTCTGGTAGTGGGCCGTCGGATGTTCCCGCGGCGTGGGCGTGCCTCGTCAATCCGCCACCGCCGTTCCAGCTGCCCATGATGCCACCTGCGACGGTGAACTATCTCGTCCCAGTCATTGACTTGAATTTGGGCACGGCCGTCCCGGGCTTGGCCGTGAAGCTGTGCATCTCTGAGAGCTGCGTGCCCGACGTCCCGATTCCCGCTATCGTGCAGCCAGAGCCCCCTCGCCCGATCTATCTCATCCAGATTCCGTACAACACGGTTCAATCGCCGTACTTGCAACTGTCGGCGGATGGCTACGTCACCATGGACTACTACTTCGGTGGGCCCATGGTCGGGAATCCGCGACCCGATCCCGACAACAATCCCGAAACGCCAGCGCCTCCGTTCCTGGGAAACGTCATTCCGATGCTTCGAACGGAAACGCTCGACGGTCTCTTGAGGGACGTCCAGGCGCCCTCTCCCGCATTGCCGGGGACCGGCGTGCTCGCGGTCAGGACGCTCAGCTGTACCAACGAGCGCGCTCCAGGCGTCTACGTGGAGCCCGTGCAGGAGATGCCAGAAGACATTGTCCCGTGGACCTTGTCGGATAACAACGCCGCGCTGCGGGGGGTGAATCCGACGGACCCTCGTGGAGTGGCTGGTTTTGCCAACGTTCCCGCCGGAACGTACCGTGTTCAAGGCGTTGCCCCGATCGGCGGCGAAACCGGCACCGAGTTTGGACCGCACACGTTGCGCGTCAAGCCGGGCTTCATCACGCTCGGCGAGGTTCGGCTCGGCATCGGCCAGTACGCGCAGTAACGGACTCCAGCGTCCGTTGCGGTAACGTCCGCGAGCAGAACTACGATGCAGAGGCTGAGCGGCTCAGCCTCTGCACTCGCGTCCGAGTATGTACGGCCAGCTCTCGACGCGAGCTACTCGAGCAGCTGCCGAGCGAGCTCGGCGAGCACCTCTCGCCGCGGCCCTGGTTCGCTCAGGTAGAAGTGCCCGCCGGCGACAGCCGTCAAGGTGAAGCGCGAGCTCGTGCGCTCCGCCCACTCGCGCATCGCCGGCTCGGTCGCGATGTGATCGGCCGCCCCGACAAACGCGGCGATGCTGACGGCCAATCGCTGCGGCGGCTTGGGAGGAAGCTGTCGCCACAGCTCGCTGTCGGCGATGAAATCCTCGAGCAGCGACTCACTCGCGACCGCGCGGTCACCGACGATGCGCAGGAACGCCCGCGTCAGCGCTTCACGCGAGAAATCACCGGCGAGACCCTCGGGGAAAGCGGCCGCCGACGGAATGAAGAGCCTCGGCGCTGCCACTCTTCGATCCAGCAGCTCCTCCAGCACGCGCAGAGCGATCAGGCCCCCCAAGCTGTGCCCGAATATCGCGTAAGGCACGTCGCTGTGCTCGGCGATGTACCCGCTGGCCTCCGCGAGGAAGCGCTGGGACGTCTCCTTCGAAGCGGGTCTGCCTCGGGTATGGCTGATGGTGTGCACTTCGATCCCGAGCGTCGCTAGCGCGTCGAACGGCTCGAAGATGTCCGCAGAACCCCCGGCGTAGTGAAAGCAGAACAGGCGCGCCTTGGGCTGAGACAAGGTGTTCGAGCAGCGCCCCACGGCGACGCGCTCGTGGTCGTGGGCCTGGGCCAGCCCGCGTTGCATCGCCACCAGCAAGCTCGAAGCCAGGGCTCCAAGGGTCGATCGGCTCGTCACGTCGAGGCCCGTCAGCGCGACCCCGCTCCGGCGTGAAAGCTCTCTCCGGAGCTCGAGCGTCATGAGCGAGTCCATTCCCAGGTCGCCGAGCGGTTGGCGCTCGGGAATGTTCTCCTCCCGAGCTATCGAGAGCACGCGGCCCACCTCCTCCGCGACCAGCCGAGTCAGCCGTTCCAGGCGCGCCGAGTCGTTCGAGAGCTCATCGAGCTCGGTACGCCAATCGCGCTTGGACGCACCATCGACGTCTCGAGCGGGCAGAAGCTCGCGCCAGAGCCCGGGCAAGGAATGAGCGAACGATTGCGCCGCGACCGCGGGACGAAGATCGGCCACCACCAGCGCCGCCTCGGGGCGGCCGAGCGCGCGATCCAAGGCGGCACGCCCGCGCTCCGGAGAGAGAAAACCAATGCCCTGTCGAATCAACCGGTCGCGCTGCTGGCTGGACAGCTTCGCTGCCAGGCCCACCTCCCACGGTCCAAACGCCAGGCTCTGCGCCGGCAGCCCCAGCGCTCGACGATGATCGGCCAGTGCGTCGAGGCAAGCATTGGCCGCGGCATACCCAGCTTGGCCCGCAGATCCCAAGGTGCCCGCGAGGGACGAGAACATCACGAACAGGTCTAGATCGGCGTCACGCGTGACCCGGTGCAGGTTCCAGGCCCCGATCACCTTGGGCGTCATGACGCCTTCGAGACGCGATCGGGTCTGTTCCAACCAGACCCCATCATCGAGCACGCCGGCTGCATGGATCACCCCCCGCAGCGGAGCTTCCTTCGAGACCTCGCTCATCACGCGCCGCATCTCATCGAGATTGCGCACGTCGACCTCGACGATGCTGACGCGGGTTCCGAGCTGCTGCAGCTCTTCGACCTGCCCCGCGAGCCCCGCCGAGTCGGGCCTTCGGCGGCTGGCGAGAACGATATGTTTGACCCCCCGTTGCGCGAGGGTTCGCGCCGCCTCCAGACCCAGGGCCCCTAGCCCGCCCGTGATGAAGACGGTGCCATCCGTTCTCAGCGGACGCGGGGATGGGGGAGCCTCGGATGTCGACCGTGTCAAGCGCAGCGCGTAGCGCTCCGCTCCCCGCCAAGCCAGCTGATTCTCGTTGTCGCTCGCGCCGCTCTCGCTCGACAACACGTCTGCCAGATTGGCCGCATCGTCGACGTCGATCAGGGTGCAGGCCAGCTCGGGATGCTCGAGCATCAGCGTACGCCCGAGGCCCCAAATGGCAGCGAGACTCGGCTGCGGCACCTCGTGCGGCAGGATGCTCACCGCGTTGCGCGTCAACCACCAGAGCCGGGGTCGCTTGCCGCCCGAGAGCAGCCGTTGCGCGAGCTCGACCGCCTCGTTCGCCATCTCGAGCGCCGCGTCCACGGAGCCATCGCGGTCCCAGAAGCAGACGACGTGTCCCCCGGACGTGACCTCCGGCAGCGTGCCCTCGGCGCTCAGCGTACAAGCAGCTCCCCGCTCGCGCAGCAACCGGGCGAGCCATCCGAGCTTCGCCCCGCACGGCGTCTCGACGAACGTCCAGCTTCCGCCGGCAGCCGTCGCCGGAGGCGCTTTTGCGGCGCGCCAGCGCAGCTCGTAGAGATGGTCGCCGCGCGCCGCGCCTTCGATCGGCACTCGCCGAAACACGACCCGCTCGATGCTGGCCAGTGGCCCTCGCCCGTCGCTGATCGCCACGGAGACGCTCATCGTGTCTGGCTCGGGCGGCCCTGCACGCCACGCTCGCGCCTTGGCCAGGGCGGATCCGCGCCGGCGCAGCCTGAACCCGTGCACTTCGACGGGGACATATGCCGTTTCGAGCGGCTCGGCGCCGATCGCGGCCGCCAGCTGGAAGGCGGCGTCCAGCAGCGCTGGGTGAAGCCCGTAGCTCCCCGCTTCGAGCTCTTCCGGCAGACGCAGCTCTGCGCTGGCCTCGTGCTCGCCTTTCCAGAGGCGCTCGATGACGCGAAAGCTCGGGCCGTAGTTCAAGCCGATCGAGGCCAGACTGGCATAGAAGTCGGGCACCGACAGCTCTTCCAGGTCGACCACCGGCGGGTCGTCGCTCGGGGCGCGCGGGTCTTGGCCGTCGAGCTGCGCCGTCGCGTGCAGCGTCCAGGCATCTTCGTCGTCGCTGGACGCTCGACTATAGACGCCGAGCTGACGACCTCCCTTTCTTGCCAGCACCTGTACTCGACAAGGCTCTTCCGCGCGCAAGACGAGCGCCTTCTCGAGCGACAGCGAATACACGGGGGCCGACGCTCCGTGCAATGACGCCGCGGCTGCACGCACGAGCTCGACGAACGCAGCGCCAGGCATGACCACCCGCTCGCCCAGCCGATGATCCGCTACCCAGGCGGGGCTGGTCGATGACCATTCCGACTCGAAGAGCACGTCGCCGCTGGCGCTCACGACCTTCGCGCCGAGCAGCGTCGCAGTCTGCGCCGAACGCGGCCCGTCCAGGTTCTGCCAGTAGCGCTTTCGTTGCCACGGATACGTCGGCAGCGCGCAGCGGCGTGTGTTCGGGGCGAAGAGCTCGCGCCACTGGATCGTTGCGCCGTCCTTCCAGCAGGCGCCGACCGCGTCGAGCAGCGTCGCCGTCTCGGATCTGCCGGCGCGCCCGGAGGGCACGAGCAACAGGTCTTCTCGAGCCAGCGTCTGCTCGATCATCGGACAGAGAACAGCCCTGGGGCCCAGCTCGAAGAAGGCTCGCGCTCCTGCCGCGTGGAGCGCGCGAACGCCAGCAGCGAAGCGGACGGGCTCGCGGACGTGGCGAACCCAGTAGCCCGCCGTCTGCAGCTCCGGGCCCGCGAGCTCCCCGCTCACGTTGGATACGACGGCGACGCGCGGCGCCCGGTATTCGATCGAGCTCGCGACGCGCGCAAAGTCGTCGAGCATCGGCTCCACGAGGGGCGAGTGGAACGCATGCGACACGGCCAGCGCCTTGTGAGCCACGCCCACCCGCCCCAGCATCTCCGCGAGCTCTTGCAGCGCGAGCCGATCGCCGGACAATACCACCGAGCCCGGGCTGTTCATGGCCGCGATCGCCACGCGATCACCGTGCCGCTCGATCACGCGCGCGGCGTCGTCGACGTCGAGCTCGACGGCCAGCATGCCCCCGTTTGGTGGCAACGCCTGCATCAATCGCCCGCGGGCGCAGACGAGCCTGGCGCCGTCTGCCAACGAGAAGACCTCCGCGACACACGCTGCGGTGAGCTCACCGATGGAATGGCCGCCAACCCAGCCGGGGGTGACCCCCAGGGAACGCCACAGCGCGGCAAAGGCCCACCCCGATGCGAACAGCGCCGGTTGGGTGTACGCCGTCTGCTGCAGCAGCGCGGCCTCGGCCGTACCCGGCTCTGCCCAGAGCACGCTCTCGAGGGGCCTGTCGAGGTGTGGATCGAGCGCGGCCAAGGCTTCTCCGAGGCCGTCCCTGAAGCTGGTGAACTCGCGCGCCAGCGTTCGCCCCATGCCGAGCGCCTGCGCACCCTGCCCAGGAAACAGCCATGCTGCAGGCCGCCCACCTCGACCTTCGATCGGGCGAGAGATAGACGGCGCCTCATGGCCCGCCGCGAGGGCGGCGAGCGAAGCATCGAGATCGCCACGTGAGGCGT
>Ga0247763_1000958_pt1 | contig 17217 bp, 13 predicted proteins | sample UWRJL141409B4_FD_179926 | JGI IMG/M metagenome (GOLD analysis project Ga0247763, IMG submission 179926) | Plant litter microbial communities from Arlington Agricultural Research Station in Wisconsin, United States - UWRJ-L141-409B-4 | ecosystem: Environmental > Terrestrial > Plant litter >...
GGGGAACAAGATTATTTGTGCAAACTAGCTTTTATTTACGTAGGTAGATTAGGTAGGTAGGTCAGGTAGGTAAAGGTACATACATACAAGTACATGTATGTCACCCACCAGTCACCAGTCCTTTTTCCCGGAAACTTGTTTTCTTGTTTTCTTTTGCTTCTTGTTCATTCTACTGCAAGAAACTAGAGAGCATGTCCAGTTGTGGTATGTTGTGTGTGTGTGTGTGTATCCATCCATGTGTGAAGCATGTTGTTGAAGCTTTGAGGTTTTCTCATAAGACGTCATAGTGGTATGCCTTGTTACGTCACGGGGAGGGGACTGGATACCTAGAGAAGGGGAGATGAGATGGGGGGTGTGGTTTTAGTCTCTCATATTCTTTGGTTTACCAAAGTTGGAGAAAGAACAGAGAGGGAAGGAAGTTGCACAGATGTGCGCAAGGTACCTTGCTTTACCTAGTGTATAACAAGAGGGTGAAGAGGCAGAGAGAGAGACAACATGGGAAAGGGGAGAATTGTACAGTCAATGGGGAAACGAGCGGGACGGAAAGGAATGACTTCATGACTTACGGAGAGTGGAGAGGTCCGGGAAACAGACCAGTCGGGATGTTTTGTTTTGTTGCGAGGGATTGGGATAGAGGAAAAAAGATGTCATTGGTGTGGCGCACAGGGAGGAAGTCTCCTAGTGTAGTGTACGTCTCCGCGCTCGGTCTGTGTCTGGCTGAAACGGAGGAACTCGTTGGAACTGCAAAAGGATGATCGGCAAACCCTGTGGCTTGAAGAATTGGGGGTGCGTTTACGACGAAGTATCGTGTGGCGAAGACAATAGCTCGGGATGAAGATGGCGTGGCTGGATGGGAAGATCAACGGGGGTATGGCGCTCGATGATGCCAAGATTGAATATCCGCTCTTTGTTTCTGTTTCGGCTCACCTTGAGCTGGTTCGTCACCGTGTTGATCACCCTATGCTGGCTAGAGTACACCGGGGAGTTGGTATATCGGATGCTGTGTTTTGTAGTTAGGACTAGACTTAGACCAGGGTGGAGTAAAAAATTGGGATTGAATGTGACCGTTTCGTGTTGGTAACCGTTACAAATATGGCGTGTGCCTTGAGGATGAACGTCGTAAGGTCCTGCGAGTTCTGCGGAGCAGGAGTGGAGAGAAACAAGGCGTGGGCAGCCCCAAGCCCCGTTTCTCGGGCCCTAGGTGCGGATGGGTACGTCATATTTTCCCTCCATGCCCGCTTCACCGTTCCGATAGGTCCCAACAGGTTGCGTATATCACTGCAGACCGGTGAGCGTTTTCAACGGAAACAAAAATAGCTTTGCGGCAGCCGAGAGATCTTCGATGCACGGAGCCAAACCCGCGGATCTCCAACAGCATCTTCAACTGGAACGTCGTCTCAACCTCGGTCCTACACTTTAAACCGGCTACATTTTCAGATTTCGTGAAATTTTTTAATATACTCTCGACATAAAATCCTCTCATATCGTCTGACATCGCCCCTTCCAGTGCCTGCAATGCCACATGCGAAACCTAGCTCCAACTCCAACACGCCGTTACCATGACGGATACCATAACCGATACAACTACGAAAAAGTAATATTAGGCTTAACCTGCTGCCCCCCAAACACAGTTGGAATCCGAATCGTCAACTGTATCCCCTCAGTCGTCGACTTCACATCAAGAAAAATGTCAGACGGGCTCTCTCCTGGATTTTCCTTCCTCCACGCTTCAGCGTTTTGCCTTCGCTCATCCTCGGTCCTTCTTGGTCTCGGCTGATCCGCTGGCCCCGGCTGAGGAGGTGGTGATGGCAACGGCTGCGTAGCCGGCTGTGCCGGCCGAGGTGGTAGGGTTGGACCTCGCTGCCGATCCTCCGGTTCTTGGGGTTGCCTCTGTCGTTCCCGGGCTTCGCGATGGAGGGGGTTATTATTGTCGTGGAACTTACCGACAATGTTGCCGTCACTGTCGAGTATGTTCCCTTCCCCGTCCACCATGAGCGAGGCGTTGCTACGACCCATAATGTCGAATAAGCTCCGCGGGGCCTGGGCGTGATTTTGCGGCAAGTTTCCCTTACGTTCAATCTCGAGGTCGGCAACGTAGCCGAGCAGCTCCCCGTTGTCGCCGAGAATGTCGCCTTGCCGGTTAGAGACGCGGCGGCCTACGATAGAGGGGAGATCGCCGCCGGCTCGGGCGAGAACTTGGCCTGTCTTGTCGTCCACAATGTCGCCGGATTCGTCGACTGGTTTTCCCATGAGGAACGATCCCACAAACGGCGGTAGCTGCGGCCGTGTGGGGATCGTCGGGGAGATGGGCGGGATGCTGCCGATCTTGGGGATGGGAGCCACGTAGGCTGGTGGCTTTTTGGACCGGTCTGGAAGCGATGGCTTTTCTTTCCCTTTGGGAGGAGGCCGTTGCGGCTCCTCTTCGTGAACCTCTTCTTCATCGTCAACCTCGCTATCCTCACGCTCGATCTCGATAATATCATCGGTTGAGCTGGATGTTGCGCAGCCGTGGGATATAGAGCCTGGTTTTGCTGCCATGGTTGTCGTGTGGTGTGTAATGTGTGTTGGAATACTGTCCAACAATTTCCTGACGCCAGTATTGGACCCTCAGCGACGATTTGAACGTTGGACGAAGTGCCAGACTGATACAATGTGAAATTGGAAGGTCTTTGTCACACAGTAGGTCTCTCAGCTCACTAACTGCGCGCTCCACGTATCACTTGCGTGTACATCACCGAACCAGCTTGTGTGCTCATTCGATGGTGTTGGGCCCAAGTGAAGTGAGAGACCTACGTCATAGCGGGGGCGGTTCTTGAACCCGCTAAATGTGCTGTGGCTTGGCGCGTGTTTCATGAAAAGTGGAAGGGGAGCGGAAGACGCAGCCTCGGTGGATGTGGAAACCGGTGGAATCTACGAATACAAGGCAGCGCGGTCCTGGCTAGAATGGAACCATGGCCGAGTGTTAGAACGGTATTCCACTAACTATTCATTCCGTTGTGAAGCAGGGGGGGAGACGGCACCAAAACGGAATGACGTCAGTGGCACCCCCTCCAACCCAAATACCAAGAATCACCATCTCGATCGTAAAGGGCGCCCTCCAGTAAATTGCCGCCTTGCATGAATGACTGGGGTTTTGACAATACGAGGTGCGTGAATGCGAAACTTCTCACGGTATTGGTGTTTTTTCCTTTTTGTTGCGCCACCCCGTCATACCACCTGTAATAGCCTGAAAGGTGTTAAGCTCAGGGTAGCGTAACTTCCAAGGTGAGAAGTTGGCTGGTGCACTATGTTACCCCGCGAAATAGACGCGCTTACACAAGGTGCACATGTATTTTTGTCGTGGATTTAGCCATTACCCACAGGAAGAAAGCTTTAAAGTTCAGTTCGTGAAACGCGCCAATGTCGTATCTGGCGCATGTTTCTGCCCTCGGGTCGGATAGCTGCAGCATCGCGCACCGTGCTGTCTCGCCTCGAGCCGTGGCCGGGTTCGCGGGCTTGTGTCCTGTACTATTAGTGCACAGCGGGGGTTTGTGTCCACCTCGAGGTACCGATCACGAGACTATATGCTAGCAAATAATGACTTTCCCATATGTGCACAGCTGGAGGACACTTGGAAATGATATTAATGATTCTATTGTGCAAAAGTACAAAACCCCTTAACCAAGATTCAGCCACCCAAACTCCGTTTTGACCGCATCTCCGTAGTACACAGTGAGGATAGATTAGCTGGAGGCATAGCCTCTCCTTATATAAGGTAGATAAAAAGTAACCGACGGTGCTAGTTGCTTCAGTTCCTAAGGAATTAGCACCGTATCCCCATATATGAATCTTTTTGGTCCTTGAAGTGGCATCCTCCTGCTCGTCAAGGGGGAAAAGAAAAGGGAAGGACAGGTGATGTGTGTGAATGTGAAAGCAGCGGGAAATGAAAATAAATGACATGAGCAACGCTCTCCTCCCAGACCCGATATCCCACATGACATTGCTTCCACCCATGAATGTGCTGGCCCCCAATTCCTCCTCTTCTCGTGTTCCCCGGGCGCGATCGTGTCTATTATGACATGTCTCTTGCTCAAGTTTCTCTACATGGACCTTTAGCCTAAGTAAGAAACATGACGGATACGACTGTAGGAGATGTTCGGGGATTGTTGCACAGGGACTATAGACTGCAGTCCTTGACGTTGGTACAGCAGGAGGGAGGGGGGGAGAAAATAGAGAATCAACGTACAAGAGAGCAAGCTCAAGATCACCGTGAATCTTGGCCTTGAGTGTGATCTCAATGTCGAGATTTAGGTCGAGGCGGAGACGGAGGGTATCGCTCTTCCCACCGCCGCCCTTCTGGTCAACGGCATTTCCGGCTACGCCGCCCAATGTGTTGGTGACGCCCCCGACAAGGCCACCCGCTGTCTGGCCGACATTGCCGAGCTGGAGGTTGTCTAGAGGGCCTTGTTGCTGTTGCTGCATCTGTCGTTGGCCACGTCTCCGCTGAGGAGGAGCATAGTCTTCCGACTCCTCGCCCTCTGACTCGTACACCTGGGTCTTTTGCTGCCGCTTGGGCTTCTTCTCATCCGCGCTGCTTCGGGAGGCCATGGTTGCGTTGCGTGTCGCAAAGGATTACTTTGAAGAATGGGCGTTGTTTTCTTTGGTCAAGGGTCGAGAGGTGATTGTCTAAGGGTCTCTAAGATCCCGAGATGGGTGCTGGATGTTGGTCCATTAAAAGGTAGCATCTCAAAGGACCCTGAGCCCCCCAAAACCGGATTTGATGCATCATGAAGTCATTTGCACTCGAGATTCCGGTGTGCACGAGCGGATGACCTAGCTTTGAAACGCCGGCATCCAATAGACGGAAAACGCTCGTCTTCTCGAGCCCACCGCATGCACTTGAAAGGTGGGGGGTGTGTGCCAAGAAATCGAATGCAACTTCCTTGTTAGTGGACTTGCATGCTGCTACCTTGGATCTGCCCGCTATATGCCCGCCGCTAAACTCCCGCCCGAAACGGTGTCTCCGCTACAACGGCCAACCTTTTCCAAGCTGCGGAACGCAACGCCGCTAGCCCTTTTCCCCTTTAACGTAGCGGCTCTCCATGCCCAGCTGCATCCTGCGGCGGAGCTTGATGGGAAGCCACTGCAGAGGTCTCCTTGGGCGTTTCAAGTCCCCACCCTCCCCCTCCTCGCCTTTGTCCTCAGCGTCGACTTCGTCCTCCGACTCGTCTGACTCCTCCGTTTCGTCCGTTCCTCCACTCGATCGTATCCGCCCGTCCCCGTCCCACGCGACCACCCATTTCTTGTTTTCGAGCTGGACGGCGACGAAATTAGCGTCGTCACCTTCGAGCGTCAGCCACTGTTCGTCATTACTCCAATGCCACGGTCCAATCGTGTGTCCGCCCAGCGTCTCGCCCCGACTGCCGTGCCGGACCAAGTGGCTGTCTTTGTCGACAAAGATCCAGCCCAGCGCTGGCGGGTCATCCGATACCGTGCTCACAAGGCCCAGGTGCTGCGCTTCCGAAGGATACATGAAGTACCACCCCATGAACTTGTGGCCCGGCATGGGCGCGGCTGGGTGGTCGATCCACATCTGTTTCTCCCTTGTCAGCATCTGGTGTTGTGGTTGTGTGGAGGCCCTCTCCCGCGGCCAGTGATGTCATAGTTGACCGACTTACCTTGCCATCTTTGAGGATGCATGAACACTCCACGGGCCCGTTTTCGTCCAGGCAAACGGTGGCTGTGAGGTGGAACTTAGCCTTCTCCTTCGCTGCAGCGTTCGCCTTCTTTTGCGCGCTGAGGGCCTCGCAGACCCCAATAGTGGTAGGTATGGCCGAGACGATCAGAAGCCCAATCACCATAGCTGTTGAATAGCTGCCGAAGCTAAGTTGAGAGGTCCGAAGCAATGGAAAAGCAAATCTAGTCAGACGAGTGTCTTGGAAGCTGAAGCTTCGGAACAACAACTGCTTGGTGGTTGGATAGGCCTTTCGTCATATAGGCTTGATGTGTTAACCCACCGTTTTCCCCAGAACCGTTTTGAGCCCCTGGCCTCCCCTTCCGTTCACACCCAACCCCCCAGCCCAAGCGATGTCATTTTCATGCAAGTTCACGGTCGGCTAGTGGCCGTGGACGCATTACCCCCAAAGCTTGTTTTCTCAAACATGCAGTGCTGGTTAGACACACCCACACACCCTCCTGTCCGCGTGCCTCAACGTCATCCTTCTCCATGGCTCTCTGCGGTCTTCTGTGGGGGGTGTGTGTTAAAGAAAACCTGTTGTTGCTTGACCCCATATCCCAACTTACATAGTATGTCGTCACCGGGGACCAGGGGAAGCGTGATCTGGCAGAGATGCTACCGGCTACCACGAAAACATGTTTTTCTTTGGCGAGGGAATCGTGCATAAGGGGTCTTGAAGACCCTGGGAGGATCCTTGGTGTCGCAGCTAGCAAAGAAAGTCCGTCTTACCCTCAGCAATACCAATCTCCATCCTGAACACTTATACACTTTCATCGTGCACGCTCTCTGCCTCTTGAACTTTTACCATATTGTCACTACAGACAAACTGCTTTCATATCAAACCGTAAAAAATGGCGTCGGTAAGCTGGGCTACGTATACTGGAGTTTCTCCCCCATATTAACCCGTCATCAGCAGCAGAAGCCTGACGAAGTCCCCAAAGTGGGTGACGATAACAAGATCGAGCAGCCAGCTGCCACTCCCCAGGAGGAACAGCCCCAGACAAGGCCGGAAACCACAGTCCAGAACGACGAGCCTGAGCATGAAGAGGGCAATGAGGGTGAGGAGTATGACGAAGAAGATCCCGACGCCGAGAACCAAGAGGTTCTAGACGACGACTGGCAAGGCGAGGATGGTGAGGAAGAGGCCTACGATGAGGACCAGCCCGAAGGCGAGGGTGAGGAGAACTACGATGAAGAGGAAGAGGCTGAGCCCGTCGAGGACGCCCAGGAAGAAGAGGAGGAAGAGGAGCCTGAGCCCGAGCCCGAGCCGGAACCGGTCAAGCCCTCCCGCCGCCGCAAGCCCACTAAGCCGGAAGCCGAAGGTAGCACTCCGGCATCGTCTCAGCCACCTACGCCCAAGGACGATGAGAAGCCCCAACCGCAGTGGATGCGCGAGGGCAGGGGACAACGACAGCAGCAGAACCAGGAACTCGCCCCTGCGCCCCGTCGCAAGAAGAGGGGTGAGGAGAAGATGTCGTACCAGCAGCAGCAGCGCATGTTGTATCAGCAGCAACAGCAGCAGATGCAGATGCAACAGCAACAGCAGCAGGGCGGCGGCGACGGCGGCGGCAAGAACCCGCTGAAACTTCGATTGGACCTGAACTTGGAAATCGAGATTGAGTTGAAGGCGCATATCCATGGTGATCTGACACTGGCGCTACTGTACGTGTTTCTTTTCTTTTTCTGTACTTGTCCCTATTCCCTCCTTCCATCCCCTTGTGCGCATATGTGTGGCTTCAAGTTGATTCTGCCGTCTGCGCCAAACTTGAGGGAGATTTCTTTTCTAATTTTCTCTCGATCATCTCTCTCCGAACGAAAAGACAATAAGTAAAAATACATGGACTCATACCGGTTGTTTTTCGATATCTAGCAACTGAGCCGGAACCAATCTATACCTACATACCTACATACCTACCTACCTAGACAAGAACATGCTCCGCCAGGGACACGTTGGGCTAACCGAGCGTCCTTCTTTCGACTTCAGGGACGGAATGTGAGCGATTACCGGAACGAAATCTGGCGCATTTTTAGCCAACTGGCTTCGATGGATGTATGTTGGATCGAGAGACTTCGCTGGCGGTGTATAGGTACATGAGACGAGCGACGGCAGATAGGTGGTGTATATCTGGGTCTTTAAATCTTTCTTTTGTCTGTCACCGTATGAGCTTGTCAGTAGTGATAGTTTATTTGGGTAAGACTAACCCGAGATATGCCATGCTCGGGGTAATGCTAGGCAAAATCACAGCGGGTTGTGGGAATGATATACAGCGTTGAATATTTATTTACTCTTTCTTATTTTTCATGTCTGATGTGTACTATCCTACTTTTACTTACCCAGGTGTAGTATCATGTTGATCTAGAGTCTGTTCTAGTTTCATTAGGTTGCTGCTCTATTCTTGTGATTTCGGGGGAATTTCAGTGCTAGGAGGAGTCACTTGCACTCGAGGGTGTGCCGAGACACATGGCGACTTCTCTGTGGTGGGATAGTGGTGGCAGGAAGCCCCGTTGGGAGTGGTGTTGGAGGAAATATGTCAGGATTTTTTTATGTCATACTCCCAATTGAAGCCCTACGACTATTCAAGTGTCGACGACACCAAAAGGCCAACGGACCTATTTCTAGGTAACAAATGCTTAGAGCCACACACGTCTCAATCCCTCACACTCCGCACGTTCACAGAAATCGAGCAGCAGACGGAAAGTTTTTTGTTGGAAACGCCGCGAATATATTACTCTAGGAAGGAGAATGACAACATCTCAACATTTATGGCGTCGCCCCTCCAGCACCACCTCCAGCACCACCTCCAGCACCCCGCCCAGCACCACCCATCATATTACGAGCCCTGCGAACATGTTAGTAAACTTGTTTGGCCAAACAATGCGGCGGGGCACACTTACATCTCCGCAATGCTGGGATCCGACATCAACGAGCCAAGATCCGGCATGCCGCCACCACCACCACCGCCACCGCCACCGCCAAACGAGTTTGCCAGCTCGCGCAGTCTCGGGTTCGACATCAAGTTGGCCATCATCTCCGGGTTGCTCATGAGGTTCTGCGCCATGGATGCGAACATTGGATTGTTCATGATGGACGCAAAGTCTGGCATGCCGCCACCACCGCCGCCCGCACCACCACCACCTCCAAACATGCCGGCAAGGTCAGCCAGTCCTCCGCCGCCACCGGCGCCGGCGCCTCCCGGACCGCCCCTGGCGGTAGGGGCGGCGGCATTGGCCTCCTCGGCTGCAAGCTCGTCAACCCGACGCTTGGCTGTCTCATAGCCCTTCTTCATGGCTTCACTGCCACCGTTGCCCTCGTGCTCGATGCCCTTCTTGTACGCCTCCATGGATCCCTTGGCGTCGCCGAGGGCGAAGCGTGCAAGACCGAGCCGGCTCCACGCCTTGGTGTACTTGGGGTCGATGGCCACGGCGGCCTCGGCGTCGGCCTTGGCCGACGTGTGGTCGCGTGCCGCGCTGTGTGCCGCCGCGCGGTTGGACAAGAAGACGGCATTGCGGGAGTCGATGGCCAGCGCCTGCGTATACAGGTCGATGGCGCTGGTGTAGTCCTTTTGTGCCATGGCGGCGTTGCCCTTGGACTTAAGGGCCTCGGCCTGCTTCTTTTGTTCCTCGGTCGGTGCCGCCGCGGTAGACTCTTGGGGTTTCGGGGCGGGAGTAGCGCTCTTTAACTTCTCGTAGACGGAATATATTTGCAGGAGGTTCTGGGAACCCAATGCGGCGCTCACGGCGGCCTTGTCTGTCGGGTCGACGCCGAAGGCTTCCCCGATGCAGTTGACAGCTACATCGATCGAATCTTTATCGTCACCCTGCAGGGTGCCGTCGGTGAGGGAGGTGTTGAGGAAGTCGCAAATGGCCAGCGCGAGGCGCTGCTTGGATGTGGCGGCCTGCATCGGGAACAAGAGGGGTCAGTTTCTGGGTACGGATTTAAATACCTAAGCGCGGGGCAACTAACCATGCTGCAAGAGAAGATCTCTGTTAAGCAAGAACTTTAGGTATTGACAAGGGCACGTGAAGCACACACAGTTTTCAAGTAGAAGCCGCCTCCAAGGGGTTACGAGGAAAGATTTCTGCTCACTCAGTGTTGTGACAGTGCAGCACTCTTGGTTTCCACCGAGGTCGATGGCGGGGTCGCCGGTTCCAGAATTCTGGGCGCCCCGCCATAACCAGGCAGGGTTAGGGTTTTGATGAGTCTGTCAGCAAGAGGAAAGTTATGTTGTAGGTCTGATTAAAAAGTCACAAGAAAGCTACCTAGCTAGCGTTCTCACAAGAGTCATAGGTCTTATTTCCACTAGATAATGAGGGTGACGGCCAGATCATGAAATTGTGCTCGGAACCCCCCACGATGGCTGCGGATAGTCAATCGACAACGATCGTAGGGGTTTCTATTCACACCAATAACTACCTACATGTGTACATAGAAGGCACTGTAGTTAACTGATCATGCATGACGGTAGCGCGTTCTCCTGTGGCGCTGGACCGGTGAGAGGGAGGAAGTTCTAACTCGCTGGAACCTCGCGCCATGAAAAGATTCTTGCAACAAAAAAGAAAGCAACCTTCGAAGCCTCGACCTTTCTCAAGTCTCTCAGCCCCTCAGCTCCACAGGCGTGCTGGTGTTGATTGGCCCCAGTGATGCACAGCGGTCCGTGTCAACTCACACCGGGCATCGTCTGTGCAGGGATCCACTGATGTCACGCCCAGACTGACCAGGGTGACTGCAGATCCATCACAGCTCAAGCTCCCCGAATTCAATTCCAGACCACCTCACGTCCAGTCTCCGACAGCCTTCGCCAACCGATCGTTGCCCGCCAGCCCCCAGCTCAAATATGAGATCGTGCGGCCTGCTTTTCCCACAATAGCCGTGCTGTGCTTTTCAACTAGACAACAACCGCGGCATTTGGGCCCCCATCAGAGCAGTGGTTGAAATTTGGCATCGCACCGAGCTTCGCTGACCCCTCCAACCAATTGCCCAGCACTCGCGAAACCGCCCAACGATCACCGCATCCTTCACTGATCATGGCCACACAATCCCAGGACACCGAGCCGCAACGTGTTTGCTTCATCTGCCTCGAGACGAGCTCCGACACACCCAACGGCTCCTGGGTCAAACCATGTCCCTGTAGCCTCGAGGCCCACGAGCCCTGCATGCTGCGTTGGGTCGCTGAATCCGAATCCGCCGCTGCCACGACGGGGTCCGGATCATTGCGGTGCCCCGCTTGTCGCGCACCCATCCACGTCGAAGAACCCTTTGAGCCCGTTGTTGCTCTCTACAATGCCTGTTACCGCACCTTCGACCACGTTGCGCCTCACATTATTGGCGGCATCTTCGGTAGTGGCGCTGTCGTCGGCTCAGCTTGGTATGGGTGGAAGGCCGTCAGCTTATTTGCTGGCGATCGTACAGGACAGCGATGGTTCGGCATCAAGGCGTTAAAGGAGTTGCAGAGCGTTGGGCCCGCTTGGTATGCAGTTGCCTCATCCGCGCTTCGCATATCAGGGCTCGCTGTCATCGGCCCATCCCTTATCGTTGTCTCGCTCCTACCTAGTACATTGTCTAGTTTGCTACCGGTATCCGTTGTGGCAAGTTTCCGTTGAGCGTAAAGCAGCTTCCCCCTTCTAACCAGCTTCCAGTATGCCGGCACACTGATATCGCGAGGACGAGGCCTCAGGTGGCCACCCTCCCCACAATGGGCACTGGCGCTTGTGCCAACGGCATTCATCGTTCACCGGACGCTATATAGGGAATTCGTCAAGCCCATCGAGCGCCGTCTCAATCGCGCCTTGATGGGAAGGCCTCCGGTTGAAGATGGTCAGCCTGGCCCAGCCGAAGCGGCGGGAGAAATAGATGTTGACCCAAGCATTATCGTGCTCATGCTGTATATCAGTCGCTTCATCTACGCGATCCTTGGGCTCAACGGAGCAGATGATGGCCAGAACAACGCGAACAACCAGCAAGGCCGTAACGAGGCGGCTCCTGCCCTCGGAATTGAGGTTGAAGCTCGATTTAGAGGCCGGCCTGCCAATGATCGCCGAGCCGAACCTGCTGTCGGCAACCAAGAGAATCCAGCCCAAGCCCCCCAAAACGATCTACGTTTGGTGGTTGAGGGGCTGCATATTCAAGTAGCACCTGAGGACGATCCGCCGGTCCCAGAGATCCCAGAGATCCCAGAGATCCCAGAGATCCCAGCAGGCCCGGCAAACCCGGAAGTCTTGGCAGCCCTGGCAGTAGCAGCGGCAGCAGTACAGCAGCGGCCTGCGCCAGCCCCGGCACCTGCCCAAGCTGGAGCTGCTGGAGCTGCTGGAGCCGCTGGTGCTCCCGGGGCCCGCCAGAACCGGCGCCCCCGTCCCCGGCGAGTTCGCCCTCAAGCCCCAGTTGTCCCTCACCCTCCTCCGCAGCGTGTCGCCGAGGCCGAAGAGGCTTATCAATCAATTTGGAACTGGTTTCTTACACGCACATCCACTGCACTCCTCCTCCCAGGTATTTCTTATGGAATGGGCGAGCTGATCCGCCGCATTGTTCCTTCTTCGTGGACCCGACACGCAGGACCTGGTTTGCCAGCAACGGGCTTGCTCCAGATGCGTTGGGGCCGCAGCCTGGCGGGCTTGTACTTGTTTTTCGTGGCCCGAAATTTCTTTACTTTGACGTATAAGTATCACAAGGTTCTGGCCAAGAAGTCACGTCGTGTCCGAAACTACAAGAAGGAGGACCAAACCCCCGGCCTGGGTCAACAGCAAGCACGGCGGAACGTCCCCGGTGTTTGAGTCGTCATGGGGTCACTTCTCAGCGTTGATAATGAAGCCGTAATGAGGAGGCGGAGATTCAGCACACGCAGTACTTTATGATGAAAATGACTGGTTCAGCATGGGTGGATTCGCTGCTCGCTGGATTTCATTGGTTTCGGCGTTGGGTTGGGGCTGTTCTCCACATTGTCTCGGCCGCTAGGAATACAAATTGGCCGTCTGTATAACCCAAAGGAAGCGATAGGCCTCTTGGCTCTGATATAGGGTTTCCAAGTCAATAAATGGAAATTCAACCTGGAAGGATGGCGGCATGCTTGCACTGAATGTCTTCACCGCCGTGAAAGGGAATGGCCGTGCAATGGCTTGACATTGATTCTCGAGCCCACGGTACCTATCCTACAGCAATCGTCCTCCACTAAACCAATTCTGACCCAGAGACCCAGAACACCGCACTGCCAGGCCCCGGCTTCGTCGCCACAACCCTCGACGCCCTCTCCTCCTCTGACAGTGTCGATTCTATGCCGCTGTAATACTCCTTGTCGAACGCAGCTCGTACCGCATCCACCTTGTCGGCCGGGACAAGATGGATCGTGCAGCCTCCCCAGCCGGCACCCGTCAGCCTGCTACCGTAGCTGCCCGCGCGAACGGCGATATCAACAAGACTATCAATCTCCTCGCAACTGCAGTTGAAGTCTTGACTGCATGACTTTTGCGAAGCACTGAGTAGCGCGCCAAGCTGCTTGTTATACTCGGTTGTGTTTTTGTTGTTGTTGTTTTTGTTGTTGTTGTTGTTGTTGTTGTTGTTGTTGTTGTTGTTGTTGTTGTTGTTGTTGTTGTTGTTGTTGTCCTCCTCGCCTTCTTCGGTTTGGAGGGGACGTCGAGAAGAGTTCTCGAGCAAGTCCATAAACTCAACGACACGGAGGGCTTCACCGTAGACGTGGCGAACCCGTTGACGGAGCTTGAAATGCTCGGCTTTGGCGGGGAACTTTGTGAAATAACGTTGGTGGAGCTCGTCCACGGACGAGAGGTGGAGGATCTTGGCGATTTCCTCAATCGTGTAGCCTTCTTCCTTGGTGAGCTGGGCGAGGGATATGTCCAGGATGGTTTTGAGTTTCTCTTGTAGCGTGAGGCTGTTTCCTCTGTCGTGGGTGGTGAAATACCGTGTAAAGAAGCCGTGTAGGCTGATGCCCAGAGGGGAGGAGTCTTGGGGGAGAGGGTTGTGGAGGCCGTCTTTGACGAGGAGGGCGTTCAAGACAACAGCGGCCAGCGTGCATTCTACGACACGGAGGTTGTAGCGGTAAGGGGCAGTGTCAAACTTGGCTGATCTGACAAAGGTCTGGGCGATCAGAAAGACCAGCTCCGGGTTGGTTTTGGGGAAGTGTACGGGGCGTGCAGCCAGTTTGGGGGTAAACGACACGAAGAGAGCGGCATCGAGCTCAGACAAGACAGAAGCGGACTGGTCCATTCTGAGAGAGGAGAGATTTGCGTTAGTAGTAGCTTCCCTTCCAGTGGAGCGTGGAGAGACATTATCAGTGCGGATGGATGGATGGATGCTGAAATACTCACCCTCCCGAGTTCACACCCACCTCTCTCTCACTGACAATGGCCAACTCAGTAAGCTTCACCTTGTCCACCTCCTTTTCACCGTTGGCAACCAAAACCGCCAATGCGCTCGCGGTAGTAAACGCAGCACTCGAGCTCAAACCCCCGCCAGGAGGCACATTACCGTCCATGACGACATTCATGCTCTTGAACTTGAAGTCATCGCCGTACTTCTCACGCAGCATTGCCATAGCACCCTTCAGACCGGACTTGAAGTAGTTTGACCAGTGATGATGGGTCCTGTCAATCTCTGGAACCGCTCCCTTGTCACCAACAACGGTAAACTCCTTGCCCGGAAACTTGTCCGTCTGGACATTGGTGATGGAGACCTTGAAGCCGCCAGCACCGATGCTAGGTTTCGTTGGGGTGGAGACGGCGAGCAAAACATCGGCAGCGATGGCCATGGGCAGCACGGAGAACAACGAATAGTCAATATGCTCGCCGATGACGTTGACACGGCCCGGGGAACGGGACACGAAATCGGGAGCGTGTCCATGGGTGAGGGTGAAGCTTTCAAGGAGATTCGCCCAGCGCTGCTTCTGGTTGGTCACTTCATCGGCGGGGTAGACCGCCGAGAGGGACTTGACGGAGGGGACGGTGCCGGACATGATGGGTGGGGGAAAACTGAGAGCACTGCGACTTCAAAACAGTCTGGCTTAGAAAGAAAAGAAAAAGAAATCTGTCAAAGATCTCGGGAGAATGGTGTTGGAGAGAGGGAGAGAGAGAGCCGTTGAGGTGCTGGTCGGGCTGCCCAAAGCTGCCCCGCGTTGGAGGCTAATGCTCGATGCCCCCGCATTTGACTTGAAGCACCTAACGGCGGAGCCTCACAGACCTCATTGGGAAGGACCGAAGTGGGAGGCGTGAAGGTCTGATTTGGTGCAGCAAGCGAGGTATTTGCACTAGATTGCCTGGATCAGGTCCGGTGGTCTCCATGTTTTCCATTCGGAGCACGTGCTGCGCGATCAGTGCCTGACTTGCATCATCAATTGATGTCGTTGGAACCAGCTGCAAGCTGGCCAGCAGAAATTTGAGGTATTACGGCGCGCAAATGAATGGAAGCTTATTTAATCGGATGAATCGATGAGAGTAATTCCAGTCGCATCTCTTGACTCCATGGATTTCAGGTTGGAACTTTGGCGCACGGCAGGTTAATAGGGGTCGTCAAACTTCCATGACAGCGACGCCCTGTCAACGGTTCATCCGCCCCCCCCCCCTGTTATCAACGCCAAGGGTGCTAAACTTTAACTGCACTGTACCCCTGACACTACACTACACTAGAGAGCACTTCCGACCCCACCCTACCCGATGGGGGTCCACCAGATTGACTGGACCTGGACATCTCAGGTCGAGACAACCCAGTCAAGTCACGATACGCAATCAGAGCGACTTAATTCAGATGGTGTTGATCATGATGGTCGGATTTCTGGAAGCTCGCTGTTTTCTCTGGTAACTATCCTGCCGGGCTGCCGGCATGTCTTCATGGAGGTGATATGGAAGCTGATTCATGGAGTGCTGTCGCATACCGGTATTCTGCGTTGTTCAAAATCTGAGGTACAAGCAGCGGCGTTCAGGAACATGAAGACGGTGAAAATGAAACTTTGAGGCTGAAACCTTAACCAACAACCCGCATGTGGAGAGCCAACGCCTCGAATGAATAGTTCAGAAGTTTGTTGCGGAAAGTGATGATGAGTTGACAACCACCCACCCGAAACCTTATTCAGATCGTCCAGTATATAAAGCATACAGTACTCCCGCCACCTAGGAAAAGCACGCGCCCCGGGGTATTTTTTTGTCGCCCGAATACGTCTTGAGACATTGTGGCCGGTGACCCGAGACTTGAACGACGCAAGACGCGGACGAATAACCACCTATCATGGCCTTCTCTGACTTTATGGCATGGAACGAACTCGAGTCAATGGCCCACACGGCTCAAAATTTCACACAAGGAGAAGCGATCGATGAAGCTGCGATCCAGAGGTGGCAGGGTCTCTTCGGCTACTCGCGGTCCGAGGCATCTCAGAAGCTTGAGGAACACCGAGCCGATATCTCCCCACATTCTGTTCCCGATCCCCAGTGGAATTTGGTATGTGCTGGCACAGGTAACCTTGAAGTTCGAAGAACACACTGTTGACCATAAACTGCAGGTAAGAGCCGAGAAAGAAGCCGCAGGGTACGATCGAGAAGCGTACGAACATTACTGCCAGTCCTTGAGGTCAGTAAGCCACCAAAAAAGACCTGCAGCAGCAACAGAGAAACCCAAAAGACTTGAAAAGTTCATCCTCAAGCTGGCGGGACCTCTGAATAGCGTCGAAGCTATTGAGGCAGCCGGCTGTCTCTCGGAAGAGGACCGCAAAGTCTCGGCAGTGCGTGGAACCGACGATTTAGGTCACCCCACAGACGACTTCTGTGTCGTCTCCTCTTCGACGAAAGAGCGCATTCTCTCCTGGATCGACACTACAAAATCCTCGTTTAAGCCCATTTTGGTCCGCTACTCCCAGGCAGAGAAAGCAATATCCTCCACTTCCCACTGCCCAACCCTTGGTATCGACACATCCCTCCCACAGCACCGACTCAACCTCGGAGAAAAGCCATCTCCAGCCCAAGACGAATACCCCGTCTGGTACTTCCTCTACGGAACCCTTACCGACCCCGTCATTCTTACTCGTCTTATCGGTGGCAACGAATCGGAAACCGCAAGCCAATATCGGCCAGCCAAGATCCAACGTGGCAGAGTCACAACCTGGGGAGGGAAATACAACGCCTTGGTCGGTGCACCCGCTAATTCTCCTCCGGTACAAGGATCGGCATTTTTGGTCAAGACGCCGGCACAAGAAGATGCGCTGCGGTGTTATGAGACGGATAAGTACGAGGTTGCGCGGTGCGAGATTGAGATGCTGGATGATGGGACGGCCGTGAAGGGTCTGACATTTCGGTTTGTTGGCGGCGATTGAGGCGCACGTACGTACGAGAGGGAAGCGCTTGTGCTATCGGCTGTCGGTTCGACAAGTATCACTTTCAATGAGGCGGGCCAAACACCGAACACTGGCGGCTACAGACTGGGCCAGAACGCTGGAGTGGATCTTCACTGGAAGGCAATTGGGAATCGGATGCGGTACGGCCCGCGCCATATGGGACCCACTGATTCCACTTGG
>Ga0247763_1000959_pt1 | contig 17215 bp, 13 predicted proteins | sample UWRJL141409B4_FD_179926 | JGI IMG/M metagenome (GOLD analysis project Ga0247763, IMG submission 179926) | Plant litter microbial communities from Arlington Agricultural Research Station in Wisconsin, United States - UWRJ-L141-409B-4 | ecosystem: Environmental > Terrestrial > Plant litter >...
TCCCCGCCGCGAACTCAAACGTGCTGGCCGGGCATGCTCACTCGCGCCCCTTCATCGTCTCGAGCGCTCGATCCAGGGCCTCGGTGGCACGCTGGGCGGCTGGCGCCTCGCCACGCTCCGCCAGCACTTCGACCACTTGCCGCAGTTGTTCAACCGTCAAACCGACGCGCAGGCTGGCGGCCATGTGCGAGCGCAGCTGTGACTCCACGCCCGGCGTCGCGGAGAGCGCGCCGACCGTCGCGAGCTCACGGCTTTGCCAATCGAGATTGGCACGCTCGAAGATGTCGCCAAACAAGTGCGCGCGCAGATACTGATTGATGACCGGCGCAAATTCGAAGAGGGGTCCCTCGACGGGCGCTCCCGAGATCTTGGTCTGGTTGGCTTTCCCCACGGCGACCAGCTCATCGCCACTGGGAATGGCTCGCTCGGGCTGACGCCCCGGCGCGTCGTGGAGGCCGCGCTGTTTGCGCGCTTCGACCGCCCTCATCAGCTGCCCGAGCGCGTTGAGACTGCGCGGAAAGCCAACGTAGGCATAGAGCTGCACCAGGACCTCTTTCGCCTCGCGCCCGGCTCGAACGTCACGTAGGCGCTCGATGCCTCGATGCCCTCTCCGCTGGGGAACAAGGGTTCGACGCGCACGTGGCCGCTGAAGTTGTCGGCCGATCCGATGGTGGGGGCTCGGGTCCCTGCGCGCAGGATCTGCTGGGCGCGCTCGGGTGCGCTGGTTTCCCCGTGTTGTACTGTCGCGCAGGCCGCGATGGGAGCGGCCGCGCAAAGGGCGGCGAGCAATGAGTCGCGGGGCATCATGGGCGATCGCCTCGATCGAGGTGCTTCTCGGCGAGGAACCTGGAGAGCAGGTCTGCGATCTGCACGTTGTTCGTGTCCGAGAACGCGAAGTGCGTGTTCCCGCGTATCCCGAGCTCCGGCAGGTGAACGACAGTGGCGTCTCCGCCGTGTCGGTTGATGGCGTCGCGAAAGAGCCGCGCCATCGCGATGCGCACTCGCCAGTTGTCCAGCCCGGGAACTGGGGATGGCTCTTCGGGAATGTTGTCACCGAAGTAGACCACGATCGGGATCTTCGTGAGCCGCATGAAGCGCTCCAGAGGCACGCCGACCCCTTCGAGCGGGCCGGTGAGACTGGGCATCGGGGCTGGAACCTCTCCCGTGGGAAACACGAAGCCGCTGCCCGGCTCGTACGAAACGAGCGCATGCACGTTACTGGTCTTCATGGCCGTCAGCCATCCGGGGCCGCCGCCCTGTGAGTGCGTGACGAGGACGCCAGGGCCGATCTTGGCGAACAAGGCGGAGACGGCGTCCGAGACCACCTCCGCGTCGAAGGGACCCGTGTTGGGCGTCATGGACCGGAAGAACTGGTTCAGAGCCTCGGGGTCGCGCGAGAACTGAACGCCCGGGAAAAAGTCCGGCCAGACGCCGAAGCGGAACATGCCGTACCAGACCTGGTCGTCGGGCGTTGCGCTGACGTTGACGGGCACGGTGCTCCGGCCAGCGTTGCCCCGGCGAGGCTGGTCCAGCAGGTAGACGGGGAAGCGGCGGCGCAGGAAGATCGTCTGGAACCCCTCGCGCCCGTCCGGCGTCGTCTCCCACGATTTCGAGAACTGGCCAGCGCCGTGCAAGAAGACGAGCGGCAGCGCGCGCGCATCGACCGGGACCTGGTACGAGACGTAAGCGTGGTCGCCGTGGAGCGTCGCCCCGTCGCTCGATGGCTCGTACGGATTGAACGTGCCCGGGCTCGTGACGACGGTTCCGCCGACCGCAAAGCTGCCCTGCTCCTCCAGCACGAGCGCCGCCGGTGGCGTGGGGGCCGGCACTTCGCTGCGGGGTCTGCTCGCGCAGGCGCTCGAGGCGATGAGCGCCACCAGCGAGAGCCCGCTCGGCCAGATGGATGATTGCTTCCAGATCATGGGCTCGGCTCCTCGAGGCCCTTCAACGCCGCGTGCCGAGCCACTTCACGATCGCCGGATCGCGGTGGTCGAAGAAGCTGCTGGTCTTGGTGTCGAGCGCGCCGATCGACTCCATCTCGGCGGGGGCGAGCTCGAAGTCGAACACCGTGAGGTTCTCCACCATGCGCTCCCTCCGTACGGATTTCGGGATCACGACGACACCGCGCTGGACGAGCCAGCGCAGGGTGACCTGCGCGACGCTCTTGCCGTGCCTGGCACCGATCGCGCCGAGCACCTCGTTTTTGAAGATGTCGTGCTTACCTTCGGCGAACGGCGCCCACGCCTCGAGCTGGACGTCGTTCTCCCGGAGGAACGCCTGCGTCGCTATTTGCTGATTGAACGGGTGCGCCTCGATCTGGTTCACCGCGGGCTTTACCTCGTTGTGGACGATCAGGTCCATCACGCGGTCGGGGTGAAAGTTGCTGACGCCGATGGCTCGAACTCGGCTTTCACGCTGCAGCTCCTGCATCGCGCGCCAGGAGCCGTGCACGTCGCCGTAGGGCTGGTGGATCAAGTAGAGGTCGAGGAAGTCGAGGCCGAGCAGCTCGAGGGATCGGTCGAACGCGGCTTTCGTCTTCTCGTAGCCGGTGTCAGAGACCCACAGCTTCGTCGTGACGAAGAGCTCGTCGCGCGCCAGCCCGCTCTTCGCGATCGCGCTCCCGACGGCTTTCTCGTTCCTGTATGCGGCTGCAGTGTCGATGAGCCGGTAGCCGACGCTGAGCGCGTCCTCGACGGCGCGCTGGCACGCTGCGGGGTCGGTCACCTGGTACACGCCGAAGCCGAGGTGGGGCATCTTCACCCCGTTGTTCAAGGTCACATGATTCATGGTCGCCCTCAGTCCTTTCTCTGCCAATAAAGCGCGCTCTCGGCCATGAGCAGAGCCTAGGGCACCTCGCCCGCACGGCACAGCCGCATGATCTGCATGCGGCGTTTAGAAAACCTTCACGCCACGCTGCCCGCGCGGTCCGCCTTGACCTTCTCGCGGGCTACCGCGACGAACGCCGCGAGCGCCGGCGACACCTGCGATCGCTTCGGGTAGTACAGGTACAGCCCCGGCACCTCGGGTGCATACGGCTCGAGGACGGCGCGCAGGCGCCCGGATGCGAGGTCGCTCTCGATGCGGCTCTGGAGCGAGTAGAACAGCCCCACGCCCGCAACCGCCATCGCGCGCATCAGCTCGGCGTCATTGGTCGTCACCGGGCCGCGCACGGGCACACGGTAGGTCTTCTTGCCACGCTCGAGCTCCCACGCCCACGGCTCGCTCGTCGGGGCGCGGCGGACGCAGATGCAGTCGTGACGAAGGAGGTCTTCTGGCTTCTGCGGCACGCCTCTTCGCTCGAAATACGACGGCGCGCCGACCACCACCAGCCGCGTCGGGCCACACAGGCGAACATGGACCATGTCACGATCGATCGCCTCGATGAGCCGCATGCCAGCGTCGAACTCGCCGACCACGGTGTTCACGAGGCGGTCGTCGACATGGACCTCCACCTCCACCTTGGGGTAGCGCGCGAGGAAGCGCGGAAGAAGGTCAGTGAGGACCAGTGAGACCGACGCGCTCGGCACGGAGAGGCGCACGCGCCCCGTCACCTCACCTCGCTTGGCTCGCACGGTCTTCAGCGACTCCAGAGCCTGATCGACGGCGGGTCCCGCGTTCTCGAGCAGGCGGTGGCCAGCGTCGGTCAGCGCGACGCTGCGCGAGGTGCGCGTCAGCAGCGTGACGCCGAGCCGCTCCTCCAGCTGGCGAACGGACTGGCTGAGCGCCGACGTCGAGACGCCGAGATCCCGCGCCGCCGCCGCATAGCTCAGCCGCCGCGCAACGACGATGAAAGCATTGAGCGCGTTGAGCGGTGTGAAGGCCATCGTAAAGTTCATCTACACGACGGCGTTGCGGGGAGCCAGGAGGCCACCCGCTCCGAGCGCTCGCTCAGAGCCCGTCGCGCGCGCAGCGCAGCCCGAGGAACGGCAGGCGCAGCCGCTGCTCGGCCAGCGCGAAGTAGTCATTCTCCAGGAGCCACGGCGGGTCGACCCAGCTGCCGCTGCGCCAGAAGCGAAGCCCGGGCAGGGGCGGCCCCGCGCAGTCGACACAGCCGTCCACGTAGTGGTCGAGCGCGCCATCCTGCAGCCACTCCGTCATCGAGCCCGCCAGATCTTCCTGACCGAAGAGGGCAGCGCCCGTCGGGTGCGAGCCGACCGGCAGCACGTAAGCGGCCGTGCACTCGGGGCGTTCGAGCCCGAGGCTGCAGCCATAGGAGGCATAGACACGGCTCGGTGTGGGCTCGTTGCCCCAGGGATAGACGCGCTGCTCTGGGCCGCCGGTCGCGGCATAGTACCACTCGGCGTACGTCGGCAGGCGCCCGCCATCCCAGGCGCAGAAGGCCGTGGCCTCGAGCCAGTCGATACAGTTGAGCGGGATGCGGCTCGAGCTGTTGGGCAGATCGAGCGTCGACAGCGGGATGGTGTCGCACTCGCGCACGCGCCGCTCGAGCTCGGCGGCGTCGCTGGGCAGGGGTTTGGCCGGCCTCAGTGGTATGACCGTGCCGGCATCGCCAGGGGGGCCAGCGTCGGGCGTCGGCGGGATGACGTCGGGCTCGGGCAGCGGCGGGCGGCTCTGGTACCACTCGTCGTAGCCGGCGAGGAACGCACGGAAGCGCCCGACCGTCACCTCGTACTTGTCGAGCCGAAAGCTCGACACCTCGACCTGCGCGCGCTCGCCGTTGCCGACCAGCAGGGAGAATGCGCCGCCTTCCACGGGCAGCGAGAGGCAGCAGTCCTCGCTGTCAGCCCCGCAGAACTCGGTCGCGCCGCGGCACGAGAGGGGAACGCGGTCGGGCGTCACGGGCGGCGTGCCCGCGTCGAGCGCGGAGGCGTCGGCGCCTCCGTTCGACGCGCCTGCCGAGGCGTCGGGCTCCGTCCCGTGGGGCCCGGCGCCGCCGGCAGCCCCGGCGCTGCCTGCAGGCGGCGGGAGCTCTGGCGACTGGGGCGGTCGCACCGTCGCGAGGCCAGGAGGGGGTTCGGTCGAGAGCGATGGCCCGCTGCCACCGGAGGGCACCGCGCCGCCGGGAAGCTCGCCGCCGGGAAGCTCTCCGCCGGGGCCTTCTCCACCAGGCCCTTCTCCGCCGAGCCCCTGGGAGCCGAGGTCGATGCGCCCGCACGCCGTGACCCCGAAGGCCGCGATGAACGCGAGCGTCGGCGCTCCGAACGAGACGACGGACGCGCCCGCGACCGCTCGCGACGATGTTTGCCGGGTCGCGCCGGCTCGCCCCTTTCCCATCCGCTCTTCCATCATGGTGACCCTCTGGGGGTTCAAACGGCGCGCGCGCTCACGCGTGATTGGCGAGTCGGCTCGCGTCCTCGATGCGCGCGATCGAACCCTCCTTCGGGTTACCAGCAAAGCCCGCGAATGCAAACCATGCGGCACTTTTTCGAGCGGGTGCAGGGCATGTCGTCGCAATCACGTATTGTCTCGATGCGCGTGCGCGCGTTGCACGGTGATTGCCGCCGCGCGCGCACATTTACCCAGTCGGATCGCCTCGATCACCCGCAACCGGGCGGTGGCGGCGAAGGGGCAGGCGCGCTGTGCATGAGCGGGCGGCGCGCGCGGCTCGAGCCCGCCCCCTCCTCGTCACAGCTTGGGGAAGCCGCCCCGCGCGAGCGCCGAGGCGCTGTCGAGCTCGGTGAGCACGTATTTCTTCGGCGCGAGGTGCGTCGCCGCGACCAGCGGCGAGATCTGTCGGGCGGTGACGGCGACGCGATAGCTGCGCTCGGGCGCGAGCTTGCCGGGCTCGGGCGTGAGCGAGGCCCCGGGTTGTTTGGCTGTCAGCGCCGCGCGAGCAGCCTCGAGCTCGGCGCCGGTGAGCGTCAGCACGGCGATCGGCTCGTGGTAGAGCAGGGCGGTCAGGTCCGAGAGGCGCAGCGAGGGCGCGAACGAGAACGCCGCGTTCGGGCCGTTCGGCAGCGCGAGCGCCAGAGCAAAATCGGCCTGCGACGCGCGCCGCACCGACTCGGCGAGCAGGCGAGACCAGACCGTCGCGTCGGCGGCGGCTGGCGGCAGCGGCGGCGATGCCTCTCGGCTCACCCAACCCCAGCGGCTGTCGAAGCTGCGCCCGAGCAGCAGCACGGGCTGCGACGCGCGCGACATCGCGAAGTCGACGCCGGTCGGAATCGTGCCGAGCACGCGCGGCACGAGCGCGTCGGCGCGATACCCCGCCCGCTCGTTCGAGGCGACCCAGAAGATCAGGCGCCGAGGCGCGAGCGGATTGTAGGAGACGAGGCCGATGGTGGTGTCGCTCGCGGGCTCCCTCGTGCCGTCGTTGAAGCGAACCTCGTCCGCCTCGTAGCGCACGGGCAGTCGATCGGCGATGCGCGCGACCAGCGCGTTCTCGGCGGCCGTGCCGATCAGCACCAGGTGGCGGCTCTCGATCTCTTCCGGCGTCACGTCGACGTCGGCCTGGATGTTCAGCTCGCCGTAGAGGTTCTGGTTGTGCGAGATGCCATCGTTACCGACCTCGCCGTTCGGGCTCTGCCAGGAGGCGTTGAAGCTGCGGCTCGCCAGCACGGCGGCGTCGTGCAGCGCCTGGTCGGCGTCGTCGCTGCCGCTCGTGCCGTATACGATCGAGAGCGGCTCGCCGTCGTACAGCAGGTTCGCCCCGCCGGGCGTGTGCAGTCGGAAGGGCAGCTCGGGCGCGCGCTCTTCGATCACCCAGCCGTTGCCCTGGCGGGCCAGCGTCACCACGCTGGGCAGCGGCGCCTGGCGCGTGAGCCGCGAGCCCCCGATCGAGAGCTGGAGCGCCGCGTTGACGTCGAGCGGCGCCTCGCGCACCCGGAGCGCGATCCGGCTGACGTTGTTGACGCGCAGCGCCACCTGGTTCTTGGCGGTGACGTCGACGGAGAAGCTCGCGGGCTCGGGCTTCGGCCCCCACTCGACGATCTCGGCCCAGTAGTCGCGCATGGCGCGCCCGTCGAGCGCCGTGTACGCGAGGCGCGAGAGCGTGCTCGATGAGGGCCGCACCTTCTCGACAGACCAGGCGCTCGCGCGCTCGTTGCCTTCCTTGTAGTTCCACACGGCGTGGCCGTAGCCCGTCGTCTCGTCGTAGGTGACGTCGGCGCCGAGCTCTTTCAGCCTCGAGAGCGGCCCGCGCGAGTGCAACACGGGCACCTGGAAGTCGTCGTCGCTGTGGGTCGCGTACACGGGAAAATGCAGCAGGTTGCCGAGCGGCACCTCGCTCGCGTTGCCGCACACCGGGCGGCCCGAGGCGAACAGCTGCGGATAGCGCGACGCGAGCCAGAAGGTGCCGAAGCCGCCCATGCTGCCGCCCATCAGGTGCACGCGGTCGGGATCGATCGCCCAGTGCGCTTGCACGTATTCGAGCACGGAGAGTACGTCGGCCTCAGACAAGGCCCGGTAGCGCCCGCCGCGCGAGCGCCCGAGCACCGACAGCTCGAAGGCGCCGGTCTTCTCTCGCATGTCCGTCGCGTGCTCGAGGTGGTTGCCGGCCATGCCGTGCATGTAGAGAGAGATCGGCGCGGGGCGCGCCGGGTCGTAGTCGGTCGGGATGTTGAGCTTGAAGGGCTGGCCCGAGCCGTCGACGGGCGAGAGGTAGGCCCACTCGACGACGCCGCGCAGGCTGCCGAGCAGGGCCGGATCAGCCATGATGCGCCGGGTCCAGCTCGCGAGCTGCTCGTGATCGTGGAGCGCGGCCTCGCTGCCCTTGCCGAAGCGGGCGTCGGCGTGCTCGGCCCGGAACATCAGGTAGCGGATCCAGCCGTGATACGCCGCGAGGTCCGGGCGCTCGAGGATGGCCTCCGGCGTCGAGCGTGCGCCGGTGCTCTCCGCGGGCGAGGCTCCGTCGGCAGCGGCCGAGCCGCCCGGTGCGTCCGCACCACCCGCGGCGACGCCGGCGGGGCTGGAACAGGCGAAGGGGCTGGCGAGGGCTGGCAGGAGAAAGATGCGCTGAAGCGTCCGGCGAAGGCTCATGGTCACTCCTCGCACATCCCGCGTCGATCCGGAACGCTCGCTGAAGTCGCGGCGAGGACGGCCGTTTTTTCCTTTTCGGGCAGCGCGAGGGCCACGCCAATGAGGGGTTCCGACGTGAAACGAGTCTTTCAGCAGGGCGATCGAGTGACGTGGCGGGATGCCTCGGGTGAGCGGCAGCGGGGCCACGTCCTGCAACACTCGCCCGGGCGCGTCGACGCCGAAGGCGCCCCGCGCGGCGACGAGGTGCTGGTGATGCGCGAGGGCAGCTCGCACGTCTCGGTGCTGCCGCCCGATGCCCTCGTGCTCGCGGAGGCCTGAGCCGCGGGGATGGACGTCGCGCCCACCGCTCACCACATGGCGGATGTGGAATCGTGATCTAACATTTCTGCCCAGACCGGCGCGCTCGCGTTGGCCGCGTCCGCGGCGGCCTCCGGACGTCGCTGGCGGCGCCTACTTCGGCAGCGCCGACTCGACGCTCGACTCGCTCTTGGCGTGGTCGTACGCCATGCGAACCGTGCGCACCTCGCCCATGTGCTCCTCCGCCCAGGCCCGCACCTGGTCGAGCAGCGCGGCGAGCGAGCGCCCGAGCGGCGTCAGCCGGTACTCGACCTGCAGCGGCGCCCGAGCGAGCACATGCCTGGAAAAAAAGCCGTCTCGTTCGAGCGAGCGCACGAGCTCGGTCAGCACTTTCTGGGAGACGCCGCCGAGCTCGCGTCGCAGCTCTCCGAATCGTTTGGGCCCTCTCCCGAGGACCGTGACGGCCAGCGCAGTCCACTTGTCGCCGAGGCGATCGAGGAGCTGTCGCATGGCACCTTCCCTGTCGTCGCTGTGTTGCATCCGCACCCAGCCACCGACATAGAGTGTGAAAACGTTTCTGCAGAAGAACTATTTGTCATAAATTGCGTGCGCCTCGGCGCGCCGCCAAGGCAGGCGCGCCCCGCGCGGGAAGTGGCTCTCCGCGCGCGGGACTCACCGTGCCCTCGGCGCGCTCGGGCGCGCCGCCCCCTCGATGGCCCGCGTTACCGATCGAACGTGATGTCGCGCAGCGCCTGGCCGCCGCCGATGGTCGGGTTGGCCACGCCGGGCGGGAGCGCGGCCGTGCCGGTCTCGAGGTCGACGACGTACAGGCTCGAGGTCTCGGCGTCGCCGATCGTGACCGTGAGGAAGGCGACCGCCCCGGCGTCGCCGGAGATGTCGAAGCCGGTGACGTCGCTGAGGTTGTCGACGCCGAGCGGACCGAGCGAGGTGACGTTGCCGCAGTTCGGGTTGGTCGCGTCATCCGGGCAGGCGCCGCCCGTCGCCGGGTTGCCGCCGATCAGCGTCAGCGCCGAGCCCGCGGTGTCGATCGCGAACAGCGCCGTGCTGGTCGCGCCGTCGAACGAGTTCGTGTACGCGAGCGCGTGAACGGACATCGAGGTGGGCGAAAGCGCGGCGTCGGTGGTGGTCGCGCCGGTGTCGACGTTGATGCGGAAGTTCTGCCCGGTGCCGCTGACCACGCGCAGGCGATCGGGAACGGGGTTGAAGCCGACGCCGAAGTCACCCCCGGGCAGGGCCGTGAAGGGGTTCGTCGTGTCCATGGCGTCGGCCACGAGCGTCGAGTGCAGCGTCGCGTCGCCCGACGCGACGTCGATCGTGTACAGCTTGCCCGCGCTCGACAGCGCGTACAGGTCGCCGTCGGCGGGGCGCACGTCCATACCGACCACTTCTTCGCCGGGCATGCCCTCGATGGCCGCCTGCGTGCAGAGCCTGCCGGGGGCGCCGCGGTTGAAGCTCACGATCCGGTTTCCCACCGTCACGCCGAGCAGCTCGCCCGGTGCCTGCGCGGGCGAACGCGCCGGGGGAGCGGCGCTCGTGCCGCGCAGCTCTTCGCCGCCGCGCAGGCTCAGCGTGCGCGCGTTGAGCAGCTCGCCGTTGTTGAGGTCCACGTCGTAGATGCCCGCCCCACCGCGCGCGGGGAACAGCGCGAAGGCGCTGTTGCCGCCCTCGTCGTTGACGGCGATCTCGAGCGCTGCCCAGGCGCCGTCGGCGTCGGCGCGCGACAGGTCGCCGACCTTGGTGAGCGTGCCCGCGTTCGGCGGATCTTGCAGAAACAGCTCGTTGGTGCCGGGATCGATCACGAGCAAGCGCGTGCGGCAAGCGGTCGGGAAGCTGTTGGTGTACGCCGCCGCGGCGATCGACGGCGAGCCGGGGTTGAGGTTGGCGTCGGTCGAGGTGGCGCCGGTGTCGACGTTGATGCGCAGGTTTTGCCCGCTGTTGCTGACCACGCGCAGGCGATCGGCGACCGGGTTGAAGTTCACGCCGAACACCTCGCCGTCGAGCGCCGAGTAGGGGTCGCTGGTGTCGGCGGCGTCGGCCTCGAGCGTGCTCTTCAGCGTCGCGTCGCCGCTCTGGAGGTCGATGGTGTAGAGGTTGCCGCTGCTCGACAGGGCGTACAGCTCGGCGTCGGCAGGGCGGAAATCGATGCCGATGATGCTCTCGCCCGAGCCGAGGCCGCCGATGCTGGTGCTGCGGCGGATGTCACCCGACGCCCGCTCGAAGAACACCAGGCGGCCCTCCGACGTCGCGGCGTACGTGTCGGCGGCGACGTCGGGGTCAAACTCGTCTCCGGGCTCGTCGTCGCTGCAAGCGGGCAGCATGCCCGCGCCGAGGGCGACCAGTAACCAACCAAGATTGCAAGGATTTCTGAATTTCATGCGCAAGCTCCTCGGCGGAGCTACGAGCGGGAAGAGCGTTCGGATCGACGAGCATCGACGCAAAAAGCGTCTGCTTTCTCGCCGAGGGCCTCGCGCCGAAGCCGGGAACCGGCGAGGGGCCCGAAAGAACTGAGATTTTCCGGTCTCGCCGCAGCCAGCATAAAAATGGGGGCTCGCTAAATCCGATCGGCGTCCTAGAACGTATTCCGGGTAGGTCGGCGCTTGCCGAAGCAAACGCCGCCTCGCGGATGCTGCTTGGTGTCATCGCCCAATGGGTCGCGAGGTGGTGTTGGCGGGCGCGGTTTGTCTCGGCACTGGCTCCTCACTCAAAAATCCAAGCGACCGGTGCCGGGACAAACCATGCCACCCGCTTTCGGGCACCGGCGGACGCCGCGCTGAGCGTCGCCGGCCGCGCTGAACGTCGCTGGGCGCGCGGGCACCAACGCGCTTCGCTGCGGTATCAACGCGCTTCGCTGCGGTATCAACGCGCTTCGCTGCGGTATCAACGCGCTTCGCTGCGGTATCAACGCGCTTCGCTGCGGTGCGCCGCGAAGGGCGCGCCGATGGCGCTCAGGCCGTCGGCGACGAAGCCCGCGAGGATGCGCGCGCCGTTCTCCTGGAAGTGCGTGCCGTCGACGGTGCCGTCGGCGCGCGGCAGGAAGAAGTCTTCCGGGGTCGGCGCCGGGCAGATCTCACGCAGGTAGGCGACGGAGCGCGCGTTCAAGTCCACCACTGGCACACCCTGCTCGGCGCCGAGCGCGCTCATGGCGGCAGCGTGAGCGCCGGTGCCGTTGCCGCCCGTGCAATACGCCGAATTGCGCGGCGTGGGCGTGACGAAGACGGGGTTCGCGCCGCGGCCGCGAGCCGCGTCGATGTAAAGCTGCAGGTAGCTCCGGAAGTCCGTCGCGGGATCGAGGAAGTAGGGAATGGTGGCGTCGCCCAGCGTGTATGTCGCCGTGCGGTTGCCGTCGTTCGTGCCGAACTGCACGAGCAGGTAGTCTCCCGCCTCGAGCTCGTCGACGATGTCGTCGAGCCGGCCCTCGTCGATGAAGCGGCGAGCGGTACGCCCGCCGATGGCGCGGTTGATGACCGTGGTGCTGTCGTCGAAGTACGCGGCGAGCATCTGCCCCCAGCCGGCCTGGTCGCTGGTGCTCGCCGTGTCGGCGTACGTTTGCACGATCGAGTCGCCCGCGAGGAACAGCGTGATCGGCCCTGCGGGCTCCGTGGGGGGGTCGGTCGGAGTCGGTTCGGTCGGAGTCGGTTCGGTCGGAGTCGGTACGGTCGGAGGCGGCTGCATGGCACCGGGCTCGGTGTTGCCGTCTGTTGCATCGGTGCCATCTGTTGCATCGGTGCCATCGGTCGCTCCCGAGGTGCCGTTCCCGTCGACGCCGTCGGTGCCCGGCGTGAGGCCGAGATCGGGATCGACCCCTTCGTTGCTCGAGCCAGGCGGCGTCGCGCCCTCAGCCATCGGTGCGGGTCCGTCGCCAGCGTTTGCTGCTCCGGGCGTCATGCCCGGGGCAGCGGGGGCGCCGGAAGGCTCGGCACCGAGCGGTGACGCCGCCGTCGCTGGGCCATCACCACCACCACACGCTTCGACCAGCGCGCTGCAAGCGATCACCAGCCACACCCTCGAGGGCCCCACACGACGGTTCGACATGACCCGCGACGCTAGCATGATCGGGCGCCTCGATCTCGCCCACGGCTCGACGCGCGAAGGACCCGAAAGACGAAGCCGCTGCAAGATCGCGAGCGAGCGACAACACGACTGACAAACGCGCGCGGGAGCGGAAATCACGGCCATCCGTGCGTGACCCCGTCGTGTCATTGGGACGCGACGTGCTTCGCGTGAGCGTGCGTCAATAATCGCAGCTGAACGCGCGCACGAGCCGCTCGATGCGCGCCGCGAGTCGGGTTATCTTCGGCGCATGAACTCGTTGCGCTCACGCGCGGTGCTCGGCTCTGGGGTGCTTGGGTCTGGGTTGCTCGGTTCCTGGTGGCGTGGCTCCTGGTGGTTCGGGGGAGCCGTGTGCGGAAGTGTGCTGCTCAACGCCTGCGGTGGCTCCGAAGATGCGGCGACGGCGGTGCCGCCGTTTGTCAGCACGATGCCAGAGTCTCCGGCAGCCGTGCCGGGTGGCACGAGCAACGATCCCTCGAACGGCGAGGCCACGAGCAACGATGGCGCAGAGTCGGCGCCGGGCGTCGAGCCCTCGCAGCAACCCGGCAACGAGGGCATCGCGGGCGGCGTCCCCATCGATCCCGACATGAGCGGCGGGGGTCCGTCGAACGGAGGCGACGGTGCGGCGAGCGGTGACGGCGCGAACGCCGGCACCGAAGGGAACGGCGCGACAGGCGCTGGGACCGAGGGTGACGGCACTGGAGGCGATGGAGAGCCGTCGGGCGAAGGCGATCAGCCGGGCCCGAGCACTCCGGCGCCGCTGACGCCGATCACGATCTGGATCGCGGGAGACTCGACGGTGGCCAACGGCCAGACCCCATGCCCCCGCGGCTGGGGCGGCGCGTTCGCTCCGCATTTCAACGACCTCGTCACCATCACCAACTCGGCCGTCGGCGGGCGCAGCGTGCACACCTGGCTGTACGAGGTGCAGACGGTGTTCGACGACAACACGGGCGAGTGCGCGCTCAACCGGGATGCCAGCGGCCAGCCCCTGCTCCAGCCGCGCTGGCAGAACATGCTCGATAACATGAAGACGGGGGACTACCTCTTCATCCAGTTCGGCATCAACGACGGCGATCGCACCTGCGATCGCCACGTCGGCATCGAGGCCTTCAAGACGGCGTACGGCATGATGGCCCAGGCGGCGCAGGAGCGCGGCGCGCACCCCGTCTTCCTGACGCCCGTCAGCATGGTCCGCTGCACGGGCACCACCGCGGTCGGCAGCCGCGGCGATTTCGTGCCCGCCACGGTCGAGGTAGGCCAGGAGCTCGACGTGCCGGTGATCGAGCTGCATCAGCGCAGCATCGAGCTGTACCAGTCTCGCGGGTTTTGCCCCATCGAGGGCGGCGACGTGAGCGCCGCCACCACGGGCCCCGTGGGTGACTTCTTCTGCGACGACCACACGCACTTCTCGTCGTCCGGCGCGGTCGAGATCGCCGACGTGGTGGTGCGCGCGCTCGTCGAGCAGGGGATCCCGCTGGCGGCGTATTTGCGCTGAGGAGAAGGGGGGCTCAGGGCCCGCCAGAAATGGGCCACCCCTCGCCGTCCCACACCAGCTCGGAGATGCGCAGCTGAGAAGCGCCGTTGGTCGCGGCGTAGGCGTGATACACGTTGTAGGCGCGCGTGCCGTCGATGAGCACCGCGTTGTGGCCGGGGCCGACCCAGTCGCCGCCCGCCTGGAGCAGGAGCGTGCCGCCGCCGTCGAGCAGCGGCCTGCCCTCGCGATCGACGTAGGGCCCGAGGAGGTCGCTCGAGCGCCCCACGTTGATGTTGTAGGTGCTGTCCACGCCCTGGCAGCACGCGCCGAACGACACGAACAGGTAGTAGAAGCCGCAGCGGCGCACGATGAAGGGCGCCTCGATCGAGCCGCCCCCGCGCGACGCCAGAGCGATCGGCTCGGTGCCGTCGCGCTCGCCCGCGAGGTTGAGCCGGATCATGCGGATGCCGTCCCAGAAGCTGCCGAAGCTCATCCACGGCGTGCCCGCCTCGTCGAGGATCACGTTCGGATCGATGGCGTTGAAGTCGTCATTCTGCCCGGGCGCGTTCGAGCAGAACACCGCCTCGTGGTCCTCCCACGCCCCACTGTCCAAGGCGGGCCGCGTGGCGTGCCCGATGCACGAGCGGTTGCTGCCGAACGACGACACCGAATAGTAGAGGTGGTATTGCCCTCCGAAGAACGAGATGTCGGGCGCCCAGATGTTGCGCGGCGCATACTCGGGCACGCTCTGCTGGAACCACGCGGGCGTGTCGGGGAACACCGCCGGCTGCTGCTGCCACGCGAGCAGATCGTTCGACACCTTGGCGGAGATGCCGTTGCCGGTGCTGAAGTAGTAGTAGCGCCCGTGCGCGGCGATGATGACGGGATCGTGCGCGCCCAGGTTGCCGCTCAGCGCGAGCGCCGCCGGCGGGCGGCTCGCGTCGGCCACGCCCACGTCGCAGCGGTCGTCTTCGGGGTTGCCATCTCCGCCCGCTGCGGCGTCGGGCGCTGGCGCGCCGCCGTCGGGTTCGCGCGTGCCGCTCGAGTCATCCGTGGCCATGCCGCCGATGCCGGCCAGATCGGTGGGTGAGCCCTCGTTGCTCGAGCCCGAGCTCGAGGCGCCAGCGCTGGGGCTCGGAGCCCCCGTGCTGCCGCCGCTCGCTGCACCCGCGGCGGCGGTGCCCGTATCGCCGGCACTGCCGCAGCTCGCGCTGGCGGGCGTACACGCATTCGACGCGCCGCCGTCGCCGCCGCCCGTGCACCCGACGACGGCGAGCAACGCCCACGTTGCCGAGCGCGGTCGCTTCATTGCGGCCCGGGAATCGGCGCGACGCGCGGGATGGCGCGGATGTCGGGCGTGGGCGGCGCAGCCATGTCGGCGCCGATGTGGAAGCTGGGGTGCGGCGGCTGGTTGTAGGCGACGTTCTGCCACGAGATCGCCGAGCGGTATTGCGGGTCGTGCATCAGCGTGTAGATGCGCCGCTCGGTCAGGTCGGTCGTGGTGTAGACCCGCAGGGCGGAGTTGTCCGTCTCGCGCCAGATCACCTCTTCGCGCCAGTCACCGATCAGATCTCCCACCAGGTTGGGCACGCTCTTGGTGCCGTTGTTGAAGGCGCACTGCTGGCACGTGAGCAGGTCGCCGCCGCCCACCTTCGTGATCGTCGTGCCGTTCTCGAGCTCGCGCGTCTCGTCCGCGTCCCACCAGATCAAGAAGTTGATCGAGTTTGGCTGCGGCCCGCCCAGCACCTGGCCGGTCGTGGCGCTGCGCAGCGCGACGCCCGATGAGGCCCAGAACTCGGCGCCGGGGTTGCTCGCCACGATGTCTCCGATCGCGCCGCGGCCGACGTCGGCGCCCGTCTGATCGGACTGCTGCAGGATCGAGCAGTCGTTGGGGTCGCGCAGCGTGAAATAGGGCTGCGACGTGTCTTCCGCGGGCATGAACGCCTCGACGCCCGGGCGCGAGGGGATGAAGTCGCCGACGTGCAGCGCGTCGCCATGGCCCACGCCCGTCGAGCACTTGCCGCTGCCGTCGTTGTCGACCGTCATCTCGCCGTAGATGATCTCCTGCTCCGGGTCGGCGTCGACGTTGGCGACGCTCAGGCTGTGCGCGCCCTGGCCTGTGAAGGGCTCGCCGCGGCTGTCGCTCGGCGTGACGTTGCTGTCGAACTTCCACTTCTCCGTGAGCTGCCCATCGCGCCAGTCGTAGGCGCCGAGCGTCGTGCGCGTGTAGTAGCCGCGCGCCATGACGAAGCTCGGCAGGCCGCTCTCGTCGACGTGAGCGCCCGCCGCGAGGAAGCGATCGACGCGGTTGCCGTAGTTGTCGCCCCAGGAGTTCACGGCCCCGCGCGGCGTGTGATAACCGACGGTGGCGAGCTCGCGCCCGCTGAGCCCATCGAACACGGTGAAATACTCGGGCCCGCTGAGCACGTAGCCGTCCGCGTTGCGGAACACCTGCGCGTCGTCGTCGCCCGCGGCGGGGCCGAGGCTCAGGAACCCGCCGCTGCTGTCGCGCGTTCCGGGGGCCGTCTTGATGCCCAGCTCGGCGCGGCCGTCGCCGTCGGCGTCGATCACCACGAACTGGTTGTAGTGCTCGCCGGCGCGCATGTTGGGCCCGAGGTCGATGCGCCACAGGCGCGTGCCGTCGAGCTTCAGGCCGTCGATGAAGACGTTCGAGGTGACGCCGCCCTGCGAGTTGTCGCGCGCGTCGTTGGGCTGCCAGAGCAGGACGATCTCGTACTGGCCGTCGCCGTCGAGGTCACCCAGGGTCGAGTCGTGCGCGTTGTAGATCGCGCCGGGCGACTCGAGCGGAACGCGCAGGAAGTTCTGGGCCCAGGGCGTCACCGGCGTCGAGCGCGGGCCTTCGGCGCCGTCGACCACGACCGCCACCGAGTAGGCCGAGCCGGCAGCGCCCGCCGAGTCGCGGAAGTTGGTGCTGTCGGTGACGGTCGCGATCAGGCCGCCGTCGCGGTACAGGTTGTAGGCGATGCGGGCGGGGTTATCGCGATCGTACTCGTACCCGAACATGCGCCAGCCCACGTAGATGGCGCCTTGCTGCACCACGGCGACCACGCCGCGATCGAGATTCTCGACGGTGGCGAAGCCGGTGCCGCTCGACAGCGGACCCGCGGGGGGCGGGGTGAGCGGGTCCTCGCCGGGCTGCCCCGCCGGATCGGTGGGCGAACCGCCCGGCATCTCGCCGGGGCCGAGGGGCAGGCCATCCGGGTTGCCCTCGCCGTTTGGGGCGCCGGGGACTCCGCCGGGCACCTCATCACCCGGCGCGCTGTCGCCGGGCGGGTCGGGAGGCGCGTCACCCGGCATGTCGCCCGGCGCGCTGGGTGGATTGGCGCTGGGGCTCGAGCTGTCTGCGCCGCAACCTGCGGCGGTGAGGGCGAGCAGCAAGATGTGGCTCGAACGGGGGAACGGTTGCATCTT
>Ga0247763_1000961_pt1 | contig 17190 bp, 11 predicted proteins | sample UWRJL141409B4_FD_179926 | JGI IMG/M metagenome (GOLD analysis project Ga0247763, IMG submission 179926) | Plant litter microbial communities from Arlington Agricultural Research Station in Wisconsin, United States - UWRJ-L141-409B-4 | ecosystem: Environmental > Terrestrial > Plant litter >...
CGGAATGATAAAACTTGTAGCCAGCAAAACCAACCACAAGAGTCGCGGCAATTCCCAAAAGTGCCCAGACCGTCACCGCGCCAGCGCAGTGCGTTACGTCCCCGTTCTCGCCCGGGTGGCAGGCCAGAAAGGGGGGGAGGTCCCGACTGGAGAGGGTGAAGAAGGGGATTCCATTTCGAGAAAGCGAAAAGGAAGAAAAAAGAAAAAGAAGAAAGAAAAAAACAGGGGGGTGGGGGCGGAGGGTTCTGAGGGTTAACGCGATCCGATCAAGTCAGATTAACAAGTCAGACAGACGAAACTGGGTCGAAGCGCACTGGACTGGGCCGAAATGCGCTGAACACAGATCAAATAGTGGTAGGAGAGAGAGAAATTAGGAAATGACAAGGTTTAAAATACAGGGTCTTGACGAGGTTGTTCGTCTTTCCGTGTCCATTTTCAGCGTCGTTGAAAACTTGGCAGATTCTGTCACGTTTGGGCATGTAGCATGTCAGTGCTGTTCCCGACCAGCTTGGGATCACTGGACAATCTCTTTGTGTTGAAAAGACTCGCTGACATTATGGCATTTACCTTTCAATTACCGAATGGGCTCCATTGAGAAACAAAGAACCGACCGGCACCAGAGAGCTGCAAGAGCTAGAAGAGCTCTCTCGACAATGGTATAGCTCGAGCTTAGCTTGGGCCTAGCTGGAGCTTACCCGTTCTTTGTCAATTTGATGCAAAAACGTGACCTTGCTCCGACGCAAGACATCAACACCACAACACAACCTGTTAGTTATGATGGCAGCTATTGGCTCCCACGCAAGCGAGCGTCACTGTCAGGTTCAACCAATGGAATTACTGGCTGGTGGGTCGGCCGCATGTTACATATTCTTTGTCCTGCACTGCATTGCAAAGTGTTCCTAGAACAGCAGGAGAGTAATTTGAATGTTGTATGGAAAATCTAAGCGATTTGACAGCTCAGAAGCAACATAAATACAGGAGGGACCAGTCTTCAAGAGCTCGTCTTCCAAAGAGCCGCTAGACCATCGGTGACTACACACCAAATATTACTTTCTGTTGAAACTTGTCCATCCCTACCTGTACTTCGTCTCTCGGTTTCTTGTTCCCCAAAAAGGGTCGTCTTTCTTTTTTTTTTTTTGGTTTCACCGGGCTATCACAAACTCATTCTCGACATGTCGTCCCCAAAAATTATCCGAAGCCACCACACGGCCCCACCAACCGTGGATTACTATGACCTCGGCAACCTCGGGTATATCGAGGCATGGAAGGTAGAAGCCCAACTTCGCAATGCCCCCGATGAACTTCAAGATCAGTGTCATTACCCCTCATATTACAACAATTATGACAACGAAATTGCCCTGGTGGCAGCCGGTCGGGGAAAGTTTTACCCCGAGAAAGAAGGGAAAAAACGAGCATGGCTTCACTTCCCCATCATGATTGACTCGGTAACGACCTGGACTCCATCAACAACAGCAACAACAACAGGAGAGCCGGGTGCCGTCCGCGCCGTATGGACTGAAGGGAATAAAATGAGCTTCGATATCATTTACCACAAAGACGGTTTGAAAGACGGTGAGTTTCTGCTTGCGAAACTCTGCAGGGTCTCTCCGCCGCAGAAGAAGAGTAGTCGCTAAAAGATCCCAAGACTTTTTCGCCATCGTCCTCGCCCATCGTCCTCGCCGTTTAGGTCGACGCTGAAAAAGTCAAAACCAGTTCTCACTAGTTACTAAGACTGTGTTGGAAATATTTGACATTAAGTGAGGTAGGTAGGTACCTAGGTGCTTAGTGTTTAGGTAAGGTAGGTGTGCCGGCTCACTCCGCTGGGGTAAGGGGCAGATTTAATTCTCAACTGCTGCGTTTTCTGCTTAACATTGTGCATTTGAGGTGGGCCTGGCGGGCGTGCACTTGGATACCTACCTACCTACCTACCTAGGTACCTAGGTAAATAGAGTTGATTGAGACAAAGGAGTGATATTCGTACTTTGTATATTTCCAAGTTGTGCTTGACAGCACGGTGCCGTGATATATTTTCGTGATATGTTCCAGTTCCCGTCGCGCAACAGCGAGTTCCAACTCCATGTCATGCACAACGGCAACAGTACCTCAAATTATCTCGATCCCAAAGAGCCATATTCCACGCCATCCAAAACACAAACCTTAATACTTCCTTCCTCGGCAAGCGAAAAACCCCACCGGTATTCGGCAGACGCAGCGGTCCTAGCCCATATTCTCTGGCAAGTCTCTCTGCCGTCTCTCGTATCTTTCTCCGTTCCTCCTCGGTTCCTAGGGATGGACGGATCCCTTTTTCTCCATCCCCATCCGGGAAGGACAGTGTTAATGTCCATGGAGAGTTTGCGAATCAACTGATCTGGACCACGCAAGGGAATTTCATCAACCAGTTCCTGGAGGATACCTTGATACTTGTCCATCTCTTCTTGTTCTCCCCCATTTTGTTGTTGTTGTCGTCGCGTTGCCCCAGCCCCACCAAGTGGTGCACATGTACATGTACATGTTCTCTCAGACAGTGTTCCCGACAGTGATGATGGTGGCGGCGGTTGTTGGTAAATATAATGATAATACATCATCATAGCAATGTCCGAACAGTTAATCCGACTAAACGAATAAGGGATTTCCGCAGCGAGCATCCAACTTCCCAAATATTCCCAGTGATGCGCCTCCGGGAGTTTACCCAGTTTGCATCTCCGGGCCATTTCTTGTATGTGTCGAGCAGATAGGCTTGTGCCCGACCAGATGTTGCTGGGGCTCATATCAAATAGTACTCCGTCATTATCATGAAAGGTTTGCGGCAGCCCATAGTCAACCTGTAGCATCTTGCGAAAAATCTTATTCCCGCCCAGAGGTGTAACGGGGGCTAGTCATGCCCATCATCCATTCGCCGTCTCGCTCCAATAATAATCGAGGCGGAAAAGGACCGGGAGGGTCAGGGGATTTCCAGAGTTTTTCCGGGTAGTAGTAGTAGCACGCTTTTTCTAAAGAAGACGACGCCTTGTCGCCGTCACCGTCACCGGTACCGGCACCGGCACATTCTTGGTCGTACAAGATTGCCGATATAGATTGCAGACCGGCGCCAAGTATTCGGTCACCCAAACCCAGACGTGCACGACTTTTATGCGAGGGGCTGGGGTGGTGGTCTGACATGGCTTGTCGTAGTCCATCGAGTGTGATTGGTACGGAGATGCGCTAATGGCATCGTGCAGATATTGCAGGACCCTGAGGCGTTTTTCGTTGGGGGGAATTGTAACCCTGATTGGACTGCGTCGGGCTCCAAGCTAGGTCGAGGAAGGGCACGACAGAAATCGTCTAATTGATCAAGGCCAAGAAACACGTATGGCGATTGACATGGTTCGTTCATGTTGGCCTTTGGGGAATGGGTTTAGGTCAGGAGGGGTTTTGGTTGAGGTGAGGTGAGAAAAAAAGAAAAAGAAAAGAAAAGAAAAAAGAAGAAAAAGAGCTAGTTGACGTGATAACGCCCACAGGAGCGTGTAGAGGTAGGTGGGTAAGGTTTGAGTAATTAGGCTCGGCAAATATTAACTTTTTCTTCCCGGCCGCCACCGTTTCCACCACCAGTCATCCATAAAAAAAAGCATTTATCTCCCCAAGCTAACCTTAATCACTCCCATCCCACATAGTCTCTCTACCTCTCCAAAAATAACGATGCAAGTCCAATCACCAAGCCGATTTCCCGACCTCCACGAGCTCGATAAGCTCTGTCGTCCCTCGCCGCGAGGTTTCACAGATAACATCAACGGATTCGCCACTCGACCCGAATATGACCTCCCCGCCAATCCCAAACGTTTGAGGGTCCTCGAGTGCCTGTATGTACGAAGCCATCGCCGCATCTCCCCTTACCAATCTCTTGCCGGCCTCGGTGACGAAATGCGGAAAATTCAGAGCAGCAGCAGCAGCAGCAGCAGCAGCAGTAATATTGATAAACCTTCAGAGAAATAGCAAGCTGATTTTGTCGGTTGCTATGCAGTGTGTAGCGGCAATTCTTTACGACCAGGAATGTTGCCGCCGTACAAGAAGCTTCGACACATGCTGCTGCTGGCCGACTAGGAGCTTCCGGAGTCAGCAAGCAATTCTGAGATGTTCAGGGCTGACGACGGTGATGATGATGATGATTACAATGAAAATTCATGGTGGTGGTAGAAGAAGAAAAAGAAGAAGAAATCTAGCTGCTCATTCACGGCTGCCTCGGTCCGGCACATGATTGAAGTAGCCCGGCCCAGGGAGGAGGGAGCGAGTGCTATCAGCGACTGGGTTATCGAGCTCCTGGGACGTTGCAGTGGGAGAGGCTATGATGCAGCTGTCTTCAGGGGACTAGGAATACAGCCCAGGCAGAAAGGAAGCGATGCAGATTGCTCAGAAGGTGAGAACGATGAGACGGGTGGGTGGATCGAAAGTATCGCCGTTTCGAACGCGCGCAGGGGAGTCTGTACTGGTGAAGCTAGATCCCCGGTGGTGTGAGGATACCGGGGGGAGGAAGAGATGTTGGTATTTTGAGCTTCCCAACTTTGCCAGAATACCACCGGCTCCGTAATGTAAGGTGATTTATGCAAGAGATTGCTCCATAAGATGAGGGGTGAGTGAGCGAGCCATGCTGAGCGATGTGAACCGTAGGGTGCGACAGATGTCTTATTATTTTCTCTTTCCTGCTCTACTTGGCGCTCGTTTACAGGCTTCGCGGGCTATATAGCTTAATGACGAATGCTCACCGGTTTGATGAGCCAAGTGAAGTATAGGACCTCAATACCTAACTACCTAGCTACGATAATATACTCCACATAAGAAAACATCCACACTGAAAACACTGAACCTGACCTTGAGCTAATTCGTCTCACCTTTCGAGGGAAAATATATCCCAGATCCTTATAGTTTTATCTCTAGAGCCGGATGCAAGGTGCTGGCCGTCAGGTGAGAATGTTACCGAGTATACAGAGCCGGTATGGCCGTTCCAAGTCTGGAGGCACTGGCCAGTGGTTACATTCCAGATCCTTATAGTTCCATCGCCCGAGCCTGATGCAAGGTGCTGGCCGTCAGGTGAGAATTTTACCGAGTATACAGAGTCGGTATGGCCGTTCCAAGTCTGGAGGCACTGGCCGGTGGCCACATTCCAGATCCTTATAGTTTTATCGGTAGAGCCGGATGCAAGGTGCTGGCCGTCAGGTGAGAATGCTACCGAAAATACAGTGCCGGCATGGCCGTTCCAAGTCTGGAGGCACTGGCCGGTGGCCACATTCCAGATCCTTATAGTTTTATCGGTAGAGCCGGATGCAAGGTGCTGGCCGTCAGGTGAGAATGCTACCGAAAATACAGAGTCGGTATGGCCGTTCCAAGTCTGGAGGCACTGGCCAGTGGTTACATTCCAGATCCTTATAGTTTCATCGAGCGAGCCGGATGCAAGGTGCTGGCCGTCAGGTGAGAATGCTACCGAAAATACAGTGCCGGTATGGCCGTTCCAAGTCTGGAGGCACTGGCCGGTGGCCACATTCCAGATCCTTATAGTTCCATCGCCCGAGCCTGATGCAAGGTGCTGGCCGTCAGGTGAGAATGCTACCGACAATATGCCGGTATGGCCGTTCCAAGTCTGGAGGCACTGGCCGGTGGCCACATTCCAGATCCTTATAGTTCCATCGTTCGAGCCTGATGCAAGGTGCTGACCGTCAGGTGAGAATACTGCCAGCCATACGGAGTCGGTATGGCCTCTGAGCGTTCGGAAACTTGGTTCAAGGGCTGAAGGGCTGAATGGACTTTTGTAACTTCCGAATTCCTGACTGTCCATCGTGGGTCTCAGCATGATGTCCCAGTCCAGCTCGTGGAGAACGTCAGGGGGTTCAATGTGTGTGGAGAAATCGTATTCCTGGTCTCCACCATCGGACACAACACATGAGGACGATTCTTCGGCGAGTCCATCGTCGCTAGCTGCCACCGGGCCAGGGTAGCCTTGACTCGATCGCGTAATAGAAGAGACACTGTACTGGCTTGAGCCCATGCTCTGGGTGTCCTCTGAACCGCGCGTTTTGAGATGGGCAGGGATGAGGCGCAAGCTCAGGAGCATGATATCCTGGAGGTGTGTAACCATGTGAGTCGCAGTCTCTGCAGAGGACTCGGCTTTAGATCCTGGAGCCGGCTGTTCCCTTGTTTGTTCATGGTTAGAGGTTGTGTGCTTAGTCTGGCCCACGGCTGTCGAGGCTCGTCCCCCCTGGTCGACACTCTTGAGCTTTCGGTCCTGTGGCTGCGACACGGAAAAGGAACATAGAGGACAAATATCTGGTGCTCGCGGGTAGTGAAACCTGCTTTGACGTACAATGGCCTGAACCTGGGGTTCCGTCAAGATGTTGGTATGGGATCCTTCCAGATGTAGGGCTAGGTCGTCTGGTCTTTCGAATGCAACTGCACCTCTGCCACAGAACGGGCAGATCCAAGATGTTGGCGCGTGCACTTCTCGAGGCCAGGTCGGACCATGACAGATCTTCATATGTTCGAGCCACTTTGCTGAACTTGCGAACCTAGTCAAGGACTCGAAGCACTGCTCCGAGATGCAAACGTAGGGTTTGTGGTCTTCATGGAGATGCCGTCTATGTGGTACAATTAGTTAGCCAAGCACTACTACCTGGTTGAAAACGGGCTGCCTTACTGCCACTCTTCTCCTTGAGGCAAGCCATCCGGAAAAGGCTGAAAGCACCAGTCACACTTTTCGCCGCGACCGGATGGTCGGGGGTAATCTGCGCGTTTCGCTAGAATGGACTTCGTTTTTCGCGTGGCCGAAGGGCTGAATCGCCTGATGTAACGTCTGAACTCCTTACTGTCCACCGTAGTAGGCTCGGATTGGCCGACTCCTGCTTCTAGCCTCACGTGATCAAGCGCAAGAGCCCTGGTAGCGCCCGAAGGATCCGACACCCCCGCTTGCGTTGCTCTTGAGCTGCCTCCATTCAGATTGTGCTCAACAGCGGGACGGGAACCCGTCGTTGTGCTGTTTTTTTCAACCTGGTTCGACGGTTGATTGTGGATTTCTACCATGACGCTGCTCTCGTCTGCCTCTGAAATTACTGCAAGTCCCTTGGCTGCTTTGCGCTGTGAGGTCTGGACATGACTGTTCCGGGAGGCGAGTCGGTGGAATATGATGTATGTCTCAGTCATCGAGCTTGCAAGATGCTCAAGCAGTCCGTGGGTTGCATCTGGATAAAGGATTTTGAGAGCTGTGTGTGCAAGCTTCTCGAAGTCGGCAGAGTCAATCGAAGCGGCGTATTTTCTGATCCTTGCCGATTGGCGTGTCGATGGAGACCTTCGGATTGCGATTCCAACCTGGCCAAAGCGCTTAATGGCTTTTTCGACTGCCTCGAGAGCATCGATGCTCACGCTGACGTCCTGTTGCACCAAATCCGTTTGTCCAGAGTCTGGGATCCTACTAGCCCCTTCCAAAAATACTTGAATAGAATCAGCCTCTTTTGGTGCTTCCGCGTTATTTACCAGGAAATGAAGGGACTTACAGTAGGTCAAGTTTTTGCGAATGATATCCAAGAGGAAGAGAACCTGTTGCCGAATCTCGCCATGGCGTTGAAGCCTGCGGTCTAGGCGGTTTTCTGCTGCTGCGAAGATGCCCAAGTAGACGGCCCAACCGGAAAATCTCTGTTTGAGCTCAGAAAGAATCAAAGCTTCACCCGAAGAGTCGTCGTTCTGGATTGCAGCTGCTTGGCTCTGGAACAAGCTCTCACACTTGAGTGCGAGGTTGAAGATGGGTTCTCCCTCCTGCAACGTTGGGTCCATGATTCATCAAACCGCCGGGATTCGACCGCAAGACACAACAATCTTTCGAACGTCTAGGATATTCTGATTTGGGGGTGGTGACTCGAAATGTTCAGAGAGAAATGAGCGTGGTTGACTTCACTGTTCGGAGGCCCAATTGGAATTCTTCTTGAGGCCCAAAGACACGTGATGTTGTTTTGTGCCCCACTGCAGCTCATCTTTGTTTGCCCATGACTTGAAAAACTCATCTCCTCAGATTTTGAATTGGTGTCATAATTCAAACGTATTGCCTACCTAGAGAAACAAACTACCCCGATACAGCTAACGTCCACCGCTTTCAGGAATAATCCACAGAGTTTTCTCCTCCTCTCCATCCTCCTCGACTTCTGCATTTGCCCCACCCAGGACGTCAAGCTCAACTATTTCCTCGCCCTCCTCCTCCGATTCACCGTCATCGTCGTCGAGCCCCACGAGCTGAGCGCCCTTGTTAAACTGCGAGGCTCTCAATTGCCTCTCTTCGCCCCTCCAGCGCGCCAGCCAGCCCCGTTTGTATACAAGCTTCTTGACGCGCAAGCCGAAGATAAAGTCGTCAGAAGCTTCCCAGCCCTCAGAGACATGACCCTCACGCTCAAACCCGACACGAGGACCGATCTCGGCTGGCAAGCCCGCTGGTTGGTGTAGACCCATTTCAACCTTTCCGACAGTACTTGCCGTCTTGGTGAGGCGAATGCTGGGCCCGACAGCGACCTTGATTCCTGTGACGAGGTAGACTGGTTCCCAGTCGGTGGCCTCGACGTACTCGGTCACTTCAAGTTCTTGCATACTTGCCTCGAGGTAGTCGGCGGAAGGGGTGAAGGTGAAAGTATCGAGGCGGTTAAAATTGTATTCGGTCTCATCACTGAAGCCGCAGGAGGCGCTGAGCTCACCACCAAAGCCGTCAATGCCAACTAGCCGTGCCCAAACCCCAAACTCGCCTTTGCGCATACGAGACCGTGTGGCCGTAAATCCATGTTTCTGGTGGCAGTAGATGCTGGCCTTGGGAATCTCTATCCGGAAATCCGGGTTGATGACTTCGACATCTTGGAGATTGTTGAGGATACTGCCGAGCTCTATAGGGCCTGAAGGTGCAGGATTGATAGAGAAGTTGGGAGGCAGGTGGTAAGTTGCCAGGCCAACGCAGTCGTTGGAGAACGGTGGCATGTTTTTTTTTTAAAAAAAAAAATTAAAAAAATTAGAAAGATTGCAGGGGGCGCCCCGCTAAATTTGGAGATGACCGTGAATAGGGTAATGACTGAAGCTCTGCATTTTCAGATGTGGTGTTTCCAGTACTGACACGAAGCCGTTGATGCCCGACATGAGTGGAAATGCCCGATGCTGTGTCACGCCCGTGACCACCCACACCAACACGCTTTCAACCTTGCCTCACGTGACTTCAAACTCGCCCATGACTACCTCAGTCCATTCCTCTGAGAATGTCATGGATATTGTCGGCGATATCCCGAGGCTCCCGTCCGTCGAATAGTTTCCACGGCAATATGTAATCGTACTCGCTTCTTCGCTCGCTCATTCTTTCAAACAGCCGTGACATGCCCCAGTAGGCAAAGAGGTTCTCTCGCTCTCCCGCAGAAAGCCGATTGTGAAGTTGGTGGCTTGCAAATTCGAGTATGTTGGCTGCGATACCCGCCGCAATGGGCGTAGCATAGGATGTCCCCGAAATGATTACTTCCTTGCGGCCTTTGCCTTCCTTCTTTTTGACGCTCGATTCAATTGATAGGCCCAAGGTGGCGAAGCTTGCTCCTCTCTTCGGAGTTGGGTTTGTCTCACTGGGGTTGCCCATGCCATCCGTCGAGTGCACACAGATAACACCCCTGTGACGGCCCGGAAAGGCTATCCCTTGGTTCCCTCCCCAGTTCGCCGCAGCCGCGATAACAATTTTCTTTGAACCGCCCCTTTCGGGGTTGATGACTTTGTTGAGGGCTTTCTCGATCTTTTCATTTTCAGTGTCTAAGCCAAGCGACAGCGAGATAATGTCTACGTCCCATTGCGCCGCTGCCCAGTCGATAGCCTATGCACGGGAAAACAGGCGGTTAGCTAATTTTACCAGCGTTAGATTTTCCAAGAGAGAAATTCCTACCTGAGCTATGCGGTCGGTATTCTTGTGGTCAAGTTGTTTTCCAGTAGAGACCTTGGCGACAAAGATCTCAGACGTTGGCGCAACGGTGACCAATAGCCGGGCAACGTGCGTTCCATGGCCATACGTGTCGTCGCAGTCATCGGGATTCGGACTGGTCCAGTTCCTCTTCCCCTTAATCTGCTTGGTTCTTGCTCTTACGACAGGATCGGTCGTATCGAGTCCACTGTCGATGATCGCAACCCTGACAGGCCTTGTGCTCGGGGGAACCATCGCCGGGTGACAGTTGCGCAAAGGCTCAAAGGTGTGCCGGAGACGGTCTAAGTAATGCTTTGCCCTCCGCCTGTTCTCTTTGCTCTCTTCCTCTTGGTCGTCATACAATGAGACCGTAGTGTTCGGGATGTCAGTGAGTTGCAGGGCCTCCTGGGCACCGACTTTTTTCGACTTGACATCTCCAGATGGCTGATCTCGTACCAATCTGCTCTGGGGCTTACAGATACGCTCCAGCTCCATGACAATCTTCTCGTTCAACTCTTTTCTCATTAGTCTTCTTGTGGCTGAGTCTTGACCGGCATTGCCTCGCGGGATCTGTAGGGCAGTGCCAGCAAATAGACATCCCCGCACAGCCCTCAGGTAGCCAGGGTTCTCTGTCTCTGACTCTCGCAAGTCAAGATATTCGATGAGTTTCCCTAACGCTGACATGTTTAACCGAGGTTCGGGATGGATGTTGACACCAATCTCTTCGCCGCTTTCAATCTCCAACAGGAGCTTGGCAAAAGACAGTAACATCGGATTCCCAGCGGCCAACCCCGTAGATAGGTTGAGGGTCTTTACCTCGGAGGCGACTGACCGGAAGGAAACGTACAGGCCATAACGGTTCTTGTCACTAGCCCCATTTGATGATGCCCGTTTGAGGTGAATGTGGCTTGGAGTCCAAGGGAGTTCAAAGTCCTCGTCAAAGAAGTCGACTAGGCATTTTGAGAGCACAAGAGCCATTTCAACCTTCTCGTGGTATCTGACCTTCCCTTTTGCCGTGTTGTCGAGCAAATCTCGGAGCCTGATGGGAGTAAAAGCTTGTCGCTTCAAAAACTCGCTCAGTGATTCTCCATCAAAGTTATCAGACTCCAGCTGTTCGGCCTGCACTTCCTCGGTGATGTCGAACAGTCCATTGGGTCCCACTTGAAGATAAAGCCTCTGCCTTTTCTCGATGGCGCGTCGAATTGCTTCACAGAGGGTCTTCTTTGTCGTAGAGGGCTCAACTTCGCAACTATATTGGAAATCTGTCAGCGCGGCTTCGACTAATAGACAGAGACCAGGCTCACTCAAGAGATTTGCATTGCGCTTCATGCCAGAACAATGTGCCGTTGGGACAGCAAGACACAAACATATCCAACGAAGACTTGGGCGGGCCAGCGTAAAGTTCCTCCGAGACTCTGAGTCGGAGCTCGTGTGTCCCTGGACGTGCGCAGTCCAGTTGACGAAACTGATCGAACATCTTGCTGACCATTAAACTTGCCCTCTTATCAATTTCATTCACTTCCTTCCCTTCTAGCGCTAGCCCTTTCGGTTGTTGCGGCTGTTGTGGCACGCTCCGTTCAAAGTCTAAATCAGCCAACAGTTGCTCTGAAATCTGTTTCCACTTTTTCAGGCAGTTCCACGTGGCTCCTATCTCATCCGCTCGGAGCTGGAAAAGGGCGGTACTCGGATTGGCAATCAGTGTAAACTTGGACGGCTTGTCGCTGGAGTTGAGAAAGCAGAGAAGAGAGTTCAGATTGTGGAGTTTGAGTTCACATAAAACTTGATTTTGATCTCCTCGCATCATCCTCTCTGGGCAAACAAGAGCGTCCAGGGCAGCTAGAAGTTCGAGTGATGCTTCATCCATTTCCTTGAAGACCTTGGATGGAAGAGGCGCAGCAAAACGCTCCGAAGTAAGTGCGTCAAAGAGATCAAATTCAAGGAGTGCAGTATCGTTTTCGAGCTTGCTTGGTCGGCGCCTCAAGTCTGTGCCAGGTTCCGGTAGGCAAATGCGACCCGAGCAGCGGGATTTCACTTCTTCAAGTCCTCTCCAGCCCAACGAAGCCGTGGGCAGAAGAACAGGGGCAATTTCTTGGGATATTCGGATTCCCGCGACCTTGGAAGAAGCTTCTCCTGCAGTAATTGCAGTAGCCGGAGTAGCTTCCGCAACGGCTTTGAGATGGTCGCTCTTTCGGATTGGTGACGAGTTCCGAGGAGCTGCAAATCCCTTCACCGTTGTGACCACCCGAGACTTGAGAGCTGTAACCCTTTGGGGAACATGAGAGAGGAATGAGCGGATCCGCGACCTTCGAGGGTCAGATTGACTGTTGACGTTTGGCATGATTCGCGGGGTTGCAGTGGTCGGTGGAGTAGATATGCTGTAACAATACCGGGTTGAGTGAGCACTCCAAGTATCTGGAGAGTCGACTTTCGATGGTGACTGAAAAGCGAGCAAAAGAGATGGTCTGGAAGGCATTAGGCCAAAATGGAGAGAGCGCGCAAATTTCCCCGCACCTTACCCCACCACTCATTGGCTAAGGCGTCGATAGCGATGTGGCCCTTGGTTTGTGGTTAGCTCTAGATAGTCATCCAATCGTGAGGAAGCTGCACAGTCATCCGCAGACAGTAGAAGATATTGGCGTCCTACATGCCGCCCTGACATAAAGTCATTTCATAATATTGCTAGTATTGGGAGAGATAAAATTGTCCATGAAGTTCTGAGTGGTGGCTATTGCGCCGGATTCAAATGTCCCAGTTCTGTGACTACCTATGCTTATAGGGTGATCTGGACTAATTCAGGCCGATAATAGCCGATTAGAAGAAGAAAGACCATTAAAGTAAAGCATAACTATCACCAAAATTGTATTGGCATATCGCCCATCTATTAAAAACTGTATATAACCGCACGTCGCAGTCGGGTTTCAAGGGCCAGGCCTAACCAAAAGCCAAACCGGCCGACTAACCATTGGCCTCAGGCCAACGTGCCAAACTTTAGTCGACAAGTAGCTTGGCAATCGCACCGAAATTGTAGTATTAACTAACTAAGGACCTTAAAACCAAAGTATATTACTGAACTAATTCAGGCCTACTAGTCTCGTGCTGCCGACAGTGCCCCACGTCACAGGAATATTCGGCTCGTTTCTTTGCGCGCACACCCAGGTATAGGCGGAACTCTGGTGCGAAGCAAAAAACCGCGCTGTGTATCTCGGGGTCACCGTAGATAAACGCCTCAACTTCAAACACCAGGTGGAGAAAGTGGTTGAGAATGTGAGTAGCACGGTCGCGTTCCTAGGCCGACTAGGGAACTGCGTCAAGGGCGGCCCTCCCCCGTTTGGAGGACAGCCCCGGGGTAGTCGGTACATCTGGAGTCAGGGGTTCCCCCTTGGGAGAAAATACTGGATAACCTCCGTGTGAAACAGAGGGAGAGGCTCCTTCGTCTAGTCGAGTCAGACAAAAGGCACCCCCTGGTGGTAAGACTCAACCAGCTCTTCCTGACACAGCCGAACATCGACCTCCGAACCCGCAATTGACGCCGGCCACGATCTGACTCCCCTAGAGCTTGCCGTGGTCTTTTCCAAGGTCGACTTCAGCCATGTCAGCAAGACCATCAGGCATCAATCTCCTCCTCGGCCATCCCCGACACAGACCCGAACATCAGGAATGCGCTAGGGACGACTCCGTTGCAAAGTGCCATCAATTTTAGAGGAGTGTCGATGTCTGGCAAGGTCAAGTCCCTCCTGGCTCTCCCTCAGACGGACCCCAATGTCCGCGATTCCCGCCAGCGGACCCCTTTTCCATATATTAGCCTCCGATTATCTTTTCCCGACTAGAGAAGAAGACGGCATCATGCAGATGCTGCTGGAGTACCCAAAGGCAGATCCCAATCTTAGGGACAGCGATGGCCGAACCCTGTTACTCCATGCCGTGGTGATGGGCAATGTACGGGCCGTGAAGATTTTGTGTGTGAGCATCCGGATATCGAACTCGACTCGATAGTAGACTAGCGATGCTTGGGTGGCTGGGCTGGACGGTGGTCTGGACTCGGAGAATCAAGGAACCAGGTTCTCGATTGGATCTCGGATGCCGAAGCCAAAGACAGGACATATGACAGCTGGCGGCTGGATGGTAGTTCGGAGCTCAGGGAATCGATATCGAAGTTGGCGAGATACTGGACAAATGATCCTTTTGATGGCTGGACGATGTTCAGTTCAATGGTTGACTCCGCGAAAGGATGGGGTCTGGTATTTTCGAAGTTTGATGCCAATTTATGGTCTTGGGATTGAGCAGCGTCATTTTTCTCTTGTCATTGGCCTCAAGAGGGCGACAAGAGAGTGTCGGATTTATACATATTAAAATACCAAGTCAATGTGGGCTTTAAGCCACATCGAAATCCCGAAGCGAAGCCGCCACCGCCACCGTCACCGCCACCGTCACCGCCACCACTAAGTACTACGTAGGGTAGAGGGTGGTAAATCAACGATGCACGCCCGAAAAAAAAAGCCACCTAGTTCTATTTCTTACGGTAAATCTAATTATCAAGGCCCTATCAGGTCCTGCAAGGCTAGTTGGAAAGCTGGTGGCCTGGATTGCTGGATTTCTTTTTTCGCCTGGCAGGTGCTATGCCATCGCCCAATGGCCGCTCGACGGATAGTTCCGGAAACCATTCGACCAATGTGATGACGAAAACCCACGGCTCAGATATCATATAATAGAAGCTCAGCTTGCCTCGCCCCTTCACTTCGTTGAACTCAGTTCCCGGAGCATCATCGAAGCTTCGCTTCGATTAGTATGCTAGCGAATGGAGTCAACCTTGCATCAATGCACCAGGGTGGCTACCTTACCGTAGATATAGAGTGCTCCTTCCTTTAGTGTGCAGTTCCCTACGTGTGGATATGCTAGGTAGGTGGGCCCCTGGATTTGACTTGTCCGGCACATCCAAGCGGGAATGGGTGGATCGATGCCTCCTTTCTGACAGACCCCGCTGTGCTTTTTGTTTTTTGTGGTTCCGGCCCTCCGATCGAAGGAGTGAGCTGCAGAGTCTCCGTAGGTTTGGATAGAGCGGGGGGCGCACATCAGAGACAGACCCCAAGCCGACCTACCTACCTATAGTAAGGGTGAAATGGTCCGAAATCTTGCATTGCATATGCATGCAGTTAGTTGGTAGCCCTTAAAAAAGGCAAACAAGCCCCACAGACGACACCTTGGGTGGCCTAACGGCCATTCTATTCTTCACCGGCTTAAAGCTTTCGACCGACCAAAGATGCAGAATCATCTGATCATTCCCAAGCATCCATCCACACTACCACCGGCTTTCCCTTATCTGCCCTTTTTCCTTAGGCTTGCAACAAGGTATAATTCATGTCGGTCACATCTGCTAACGCAGCCTTGTGCAACGTGAAACATAAGGCAACGAGTCTACTCTATTTCCTCAACCGCTTTGGCTGGATAGATGTGTTTTTACACACACGTGGCAGCATACGATTCGTAGGGGCTCCAACGCAACGTACGTGGCCACGTTTCGATATCCCCAGTTTTGTTGCAGCCCAAGGCTACACAAGGGCGTGATTCTTTGCCGCAGGTGGCAGCCAGTTAGACCGCATTCGTGACACCTCCCCCTGCTGAGCTGAGGGCTGGGTCAAGTGTTTCAAATAGAGAGGCTCTCACCGACAAACCACCTGCAGAATCAAAACCGGTTGAAGGTCGATAAACCCCTCCACAGAGCTTTGGGGGCTTCGTTGTGGCCAGTCAGTAATGCAGGGTGAATGTGAGCCCAAGAGAAGAAGAGGCCTCCCGCACCACAGCAACCAACCGGTGACTACACATGTCCAATTACCTAGGTAGGCGCTGTTCAGCCACTCGCCACCCACCCCCATCCAATTAAGCCATGAGCTTTAGTTTGACGCCAGCGACAATGGCGGCAGGCAATCAATGGCCCTCAATAGCTTTCTGGCAGCTGTAGAGCGCGGAACATGCCGTTTTACCACTGGAAAACCCACGACCCCACCCTTTTCTGAGCCTCCAGTCACATATCAAGTCATCTTTTGGAAGGGGGGAGGGGAGGTGTGTGTGAGATTGATCAAATAGGTACATAGGGGAATCGACTTGCACAAAGCTCTGTCTTCGGCAAATTTTCTTGAGACTGCCACTGAGATTACCACTCCTTTTTTTCATGTGACACACAGCCGCTTGCAGGCCTTGTCTGTCTCCTGTCTCATGTTGACGCTCACCAATCACCTTTGATGCGTTGGGTTGGCCGCGCCGCGCTATGATGGCACAGGACGATATCGATGCGGCATATCCTTTCCTTGTCCGTGAAGTGCCTCGCCCCCGCTTCCTTGGACAAGGCAGGAATTGTTCCTTCAGCCCTGAGCATTCCGAGCGGATCCGCGATCGACTAAGAGCCCTCGAGCCTGCCACGGGCGCCATGTTCCATGCCAAGCCCCCCGATGCTAGTCCGCCATTCCGACTCCTGATCAACAAGTTACTAGAACACGACGACAGCCTTCGGTCTTTCGTCGCACTCAGCTACTGCTGGCACCCCATCATGGGGTGCCCACTGGGACAGTGGGAGCCGGTATCGGGCTGCGAATTGGGTGCCTCGCAATATCACAAACACCTGCCCATTTCGGATCGATGTTTCACAGAGGTGCTCGCCAACCTCCTCCAGCCGGTGGAGGGGATCTGGATCGATCAGCTCTCCATCGATCAGGACGACGAGAAGGAGAAGGCCGAGGCCATTGCGTCGATGGATCTCGTATACAAAAACGCCAGGCTGGTCATCATTGTGCTTGAAGACGTTGAGCTCACCGAATCCGAGTCATCAGTGGCGAGAAGCCTTCGATACCACGGACAGAGAAACGAGCCGGATGCCTTCAAGTCCGTCCTGAAAACAAGCCCACATGTTGTGCGGGACCTGGTTTGCAAAATCGGCAGCTCTCGCTGGTTTCTGCGCGCGTGGTGCTCCCACGAGTTCTATCTCTGCCAAGACGCAGCCTTTGTCATTCCCTGCTATGAGCAGCGCTCCGCCCTGTCGCTGGGGCTCGCCGCGCTCCAGGATATTCTCATGCTAAAGTCGGACTGGCTTCCGGCATCGGTGGACTCTTGGGCCGGCAGGCTAAATGGCTATCGAACTGCCCTCCGCCTCCTGTCCACGCGCTTTGTTATCTTTTGGCAGCAGCTTCCCTCTCCCCCCATCTATGGTATCTGTTACCAGGTGAACGACCTGCAGGCGTCTAGGGGTTGCGATAAGGTCTCGATCGCCTTGAATCTCCTAGGGC
>Ga0247763_1000962_pt1 | contig 17185 bp, 14 predicted proteins | sample UWRJL141409B4_FD_179926 | JGI IMG/M metagenome (GOLD analysis project Ga0247763, IMG submission 179926) | Plant litter microbial communities from Arlington Agricultural Research Station in Wisconsin, United States - UWRJ-L141-409B-4 | ecosystem: Environmental > Terrestrial > Plant litter >...
CCCCCCAAAAAAGCAAGGAGCCGGAGAAACCCCAAAAAAAAAAAAAAAAGAAAAACAAAAAAAAAAAAAAAAAAAAAGGGGGGTTTTTGGTGAAAAAAAAAACCCCCCCCCCCCCCCCCCCCCCCCCGGAAAAGCTTCCCCACGACGTTGTAATCTGTAACATGTCGCTTTTCCATTCCAAGGCGCTCACTTTAGCTGTTAGCGCCCCGGGATCTATCGAAGATGGAACCGCTGCTACCGAAACCAAAACTGCTACCGCTGCCAAATCCGGTTGTCTCAGTATTAGTAGCAGGAGTGCTGGAGCCGAAACCGACGCCGCTACCAAAACCAGCAGTACTGGAACCAAAACCGCCGCTGCTGCCGAATCCAGCAGTATTAGAACCAAAACCGCCACTGCTACCAAAACCAAAACCGCTACCGCTGCCAAACCCGGTTGTCTCAGTATTAGTAACACCGAAAAGACCACCACCGAATCCTCCAAATGGGCTCGTACTGGTGCTAGTGGCAGGCTTTGCACCGAAAAGACCACCACCGAATCCTCCAAATGGGCTAGTACTAGTGCTAGTAGTAGGCTTTACACCGAAAAGACCACCACCGAATCCTTCAAATGGGCTAGTACTGGTGCTAGTGGCAGGTTTTGCGCCAAACAGGCTGCCAACATAGGTAGTGGCAGTATTTGGGCCGAAACAGCCGAAACCGCTGCTGCTGAACCCTCCAGCATTGGTAAACCAGGGTGATGTCTTGATAGTGCCAAACCCAGTATTTGTTTGAGCGCTCGACCCGAGACCAGCATTTCCTTGCTTGCGGCCGTGGTTGTAGTCATCCAATCTGAGCTCCTCACTAGACCACCCTCTGTACGCTTCTGTGCAAAGGATGTTTTGGAAACAATCAATATCGCTTGAATAAGAGTTGTACTTCGCAGTGAACGGAGTAAACGGAAGGCTGGTGGTTGCACCAGGAGGGAGGCCACTGGTAGTTGCATTATCTCTGGCGCCAAATATAGCCCCTGCCGTGCCGGTGCCGCTGAAAAGGCCGCCAGAAGCGCTACGGCCAGTGGTACTGCCGGTGGTCGCATTAGCTTCTTCCTGTAACTTAGGGGTCGGTTTGGGCTCGGCAGGCTGCTGCTCCCCAACCTGGGGTTCTTCTCTCGCAGCGCAACCCTTCTCCACTTTTCCGTTCTTGATGTCCTTGACAGTATCAACAGAGTTTGGATCAGGCTTGGCCTGCCTCACAGGGTCATTTATCCTAATCTCTTCCAAGGCTGCTAAGATGTTTGTTTTATCCTTTTCAGTCTCCCCAGCCGTTTCGGATCCCTCTCGCCTGTCATTTTTTATCTGGGGGGAGTTGATTGCCGGCGTAGGTTTTTCTGGTATGATAGTGGCATAGTTAACGGCGAGAGCTTCGGCCATCTCGCGATAGACCTCCAAAGCGCCCCTGAGGAGGGTTTCTGCGGTGGAGACACTGCCTTCCTGCTCACCCTCGGACGGATCACGTATCTCGGACTTTGCCGGTGCTGTGGAGCCTTCGAATGCGGTCTTGACGATGGCCTTCATATAGGTAGGAAACCAGGTGTCCTTGTTGGACGATGAGGGATAGATCTCATTGATGGCGTCGATGACTGTAAAGGCTTCTAGGTCCTTGCTGAGGAGGGAAATCTGCTCCCTGGCTAGCGTCTCCAGGCCATCAAGCTCATACTTGCGGGCGGTAGCGTAAACCTCAAGGCTTATCTTCAGCTTAGCGATCGTCTCCTCGCGGCCAGTCGTAGGGCCTAGCCACTCCAGCACCTGGTAGGTGTTGGTATGTAGGTAGTGTATGAAAGTGTGGCCTGCGCTCCGCGAGATGCTCTTTAGGGAGAGAGACTGGGAATTTGTTGTACAGTGGGGGCAGGGAGACAAAGGGATGAGAAGGGCTAGTTTCGGGTTTCGTTGGAGGAGCGACTGCTCGACGCTGAGGTGGCTGCCCCCTTTAAACAGGAAGGTAACCAGGGGCACCGAACCGAAGGGGCTGGGTACAGTGCATCTGTTAGTCTAAGCTCCTCTAAGCATCGCGGCTCTATATTCGCTTACGATTTAGCGAAGCAATCATCCTCCATTTTTCTGGGACTCCGTCCCAAACTGCCATCAAAATCTTCTGTGGGTTTCATTCTGCCTGAAATCATCTGGTTTAGGGGAGCGGACGACTAGTATTTAAATCAAATCTGCTGGGGTTTTGGTCGGGGACAACAGTAGTAGGTTAAGACGTGTATTCCTGCGACAAGGATTGCAATGCAGAGGTTGGAACGCAAAATCCCGAAGGCCTTGGCTGTAAAGAGAGAACAAGAGGAAATTCCTCACTGGGCCTCCTTCAGGCCTGGAGAATCTAGGTGGTCCGAGCTTTTTCTGGGATGCCTTCCGGCGCTTTTGTGGCCTTGGTTTGAACCAAAGACCTCTTGCCACGATGTGGCGATGTGTCAGATTACCTAGGTACCAACGTTAATCCGAGCCACAGGGCTTGGCGCCAAGATATCTGATCGTGGCGGTAGGGGTCAAAGACAGACAGAGTTCCAGTGGAACCTGGCAAAGCCAGAAAAAACCAGACAGAACACAATACAGTCAATTGAGCCTACCTGTGTTAATCGTGTGGGTAATACAATCCAACACAATGCCACACGGGCCTGGGCGGGCTCAAAAGGCTATTCTACCTAGCCAGAGGTCCTCATGAACAGAGGCTCTATGGCATTCCATGTCCTGCCAGCTGTGGCCAGTGGGCGCTTGCCAACACGAAGAGCGCTTTGCCAACGTACCCTTGCGGCCAATTGGTGGTGATGGCTTCGTTGGTTGGTGTGTGGTGCCGAGTAGGCGAGTCTAGGTGGGACCACGCCATGGGATGCGGCCAACCAACAATAACTAGCTATTACAAATTCAAAGTGTCCCAGTTCTGGGCCCCTGCAGAAACTGGGACCACTTTTGGGCTCCGGCAAACATTGCACTTTTAGCAAAGCCGTGCTGTGTGATGTGGCTTGAATTAGGTAGCTATTAGCCGGAGCTGAGCCGAAGCTGATCTGGACTGCAACGTGATCAAAGGCGACGAGGGATCATGACCATGAGTACGGGTGATTGTCGATTTTTGAGTTGGTGAACCACTTTCTCTACTTGCTATCTTCGACACCCTGGTACAGTGACAACTTTCCAACCTCCGCCTCCAGCATAGCAAACCTCAGCAGAGCCACCTCACCATATCACCCCGTTCTAATGCCTCAGCATCAGCGACGCCGAGCATGGAGGTCCGAGGCGTAATAGATCCCCCAAAGGGTGTTCCCCTCGCCACCCCAAATCCAGTGTTTAAGCCATCTAATTCAACCTTAACCAATCTAGTCTATCGGTCAGACCAGACAGCTTACTGGCCATTTAGCTCCATCGCACCGGTTCGTCAAAGCTCCGAAAAAACACTCCCATAAACAGAGCGAACCCCCCCCAGCTCTAGGCCCACCACTGCCTCCGCAACTCCTCCAACCACTCCATGCGGACCGTCACGCCATTTCCAAACGACTGTGCCGCCACATGGAGAGCCTCTGGCGGAATCGGCCAGGCTCGGTAAAAGTCGTGGAACGGGTTACACCGATGGAGATACAGCGCGGCCTTGCGCTCCTCGGGAGCTCTCAGCAGGGCAAGACATTCGACACACCAGCTGACTTGGCCGGGACAGACTTCACAGATGTGCAGTTCGGAAACTTCTTCGAGGCCCTTTTGGCAGTTGCTGCAGGCGTGAGACATGGATTCGGTCTGCGAGATGTTGAGCTTCAAGCCATTCGTCTCCTCAGCCGCTTCCGGGTTCATGTCCGTCGTCTGTGGCGATTTCGTGGTTCCCGCGCGGAAGAGAATCGCCATGATCGCAGCAGCGTTGGCTCTATCTCCAGCATGGAACAAAGAGATGGCTAGACTCGAAATGCCCAGCGTGTCATTAGTTGGGTCGTCATCGTCGACGGTATTCATCTCCTCCAGCAGTCGGGCTCGAAAACATTTCCTCCACTTGCCACCTTCGACGCCCTTGTAGTCGCGAAGCCATCGCCCCCAGAGCATTGCCGGGTAATCAGTCCGGAAGAGATCAAACCCTTCATAGTCGTCTCCAAACCCGGTAGACACCCCAACAGCGAGCTGTTTCAACTTATCAGCACTGGCCGGGCGGGAATCCCTTGTAGGGACGGATTTCCACTCAGAGACGGCTGCGTCAAAGTATAACTGCGCGAGGAGATTCCTGGCGTCTTTGCGGGCGACAGCATGGACTCTCTGAACGCTCTCATTCTTTTGCGCGAGGCGTTTCAGAAACGACTCCAAAAGTGTTGTGGCGGCCTGCTCGAGTCCGTAAAAGGTATACTTGAATCTCCCCGCCTTGTAAGGAAGCACGATTTTGACTTCCTCGCGATCGCCGCCGTCAACAATATCCATCGCCTCCTTCAGGGCTTCCAACACAAATTCTGGACGGCCCTCTTTGGCGCACGCTCGACCGATAGCCTCAAAGACGTCCTCGTTTCGGACAAATAGACGTACTAGCGCGTTATAGCTCGCCCCGGGGACATCGGTAGCTGCAAGTTTGCGCAGACACTCAACCAGCTCGACGGAACGGCCTCGCTGGTCGAGAAGCGTGATATACGTCGTCTCGGCCAGGGTGCATCTGACATTGGCCCGGAAGCCCTCGATCGCAGACTTGAAGGCCTTATCGGTATCACCAAGCTGGCCTGCCCAGTCGGATATGCGTGGCCACAAAAAGCCCGAGATCCAATGTAGGTTCCCAGGGAGCGCATCAATCGCCTTCTCCTGCCAAGCAATGGCCGAGACATGGTCGCCTTGTTCTCCAGCACAGCGAGCGAGACCCTCCAGGGCCACCCAGTCCATTGGATCGAATTCGACAGCTTGTTGGTAGTGGGCTGTGGCATGGGGATAGTGGTATCCTAGCATCAGACTCCAGCCGAGAAGGGTGTGCCAATGTACGTCCTGTTCGAGGCCGACGTATTCGGCTGTGTGTTCGAGTCGTTCGGGAGTGACTTGGTCAAAGTCGAAGAAGGTGGCCGGTTCGGGGAGAGGGACGCCTGTTTCGATCTGTATAAGACGGTGTTAGCGCATCAGTCAGCAGAGGGGGGGTGCCTGTGTAAACTGCAACTAGAGCTCTGACGGGGTGGTAGAAGGAAGGGAATTACCAAAGTCAACCACCCATTTACCAACCAAGCCGGAAAGTCTCCCTTGTCGAAATACGTCTCACTGTCAAAACCCGGTTGACACAACCACATTTTCGACGCCGTATGGATTGCCGGTTTCAGAAACACTTCCAAAGAAGACGCCGCTTCCAACATCCAAGATACCGCATTGCTATCGCATGCTGCATACTCCCGGAACGACTCAATCTCCCTGAACCACGACTGCACCAGCTTGATGTACTTATCGGTGCCCACCCACAGACGCCACAGATCCTTGTTGGAACTCTGGAATTCATCTTCCCGAATCACCGCCGGCGGCGCCTTCAATAGGCAGAGGGCACCCCTTTCCGTCCCAAACAACCAATACAACCCCTCAATTATCATGCCTGTTTTTTCCGGAGGGATGGTGGATCGATCAACCCCTTCGAGATGAAAGGGTAGGTGGCAAAGCGGATAATCAGCCAAGAAACGCTTTTCGTCATTGAGGGACAGCTCCAGGCGGAGGATGTCGAGACATGCGATGGTAATGTCTGTTTGCACGTCGTCATCAATCCCAGGGATTATAGAGAGTAGTTCGCTACGCCTAGTGAGAGGGTTGCCCTCTTGAGCGAGGAAATCCCGGATTCGCGTGTGGCAAAAGGAAACCCGCGTTTGCACCTTTCCGGCCGTCAAGTGGGAGAGTAGGTCTTCAAGTTCGGCAGCCTTGTCGCCGTCGCTATCGGGATTGGCATTGAGAGTCCCGGCCCGAGCTAGCTGAGCTGTGCTGAAAATGTCATCGTCGTCATCGCCAGAAATCACCCCCTGTTCGTCGGTGCTGTTCTCTTCATGTTCGTAGTCGAAGTCAAAGTCGGCATCATCGTCACTGCCTCCAATATAAGAAGCATCGTCGCCGTTTTCGACATCGGGCTTTTTCTTCTCTTCCGCCGTGGGTTCTCCTCCGTCTTCATCATCATCGTCATCATCGGGATCGACGTCCTTTGGAAACTTTAGATCAAACACCGACGATAGTTTACCCCGAGTATGTTTCCAGAGAAGATAGTTTGGCTTTCTCGCCGGCAAGCTCGTCACCAAGTCCAACTCCCCAAACAAGAGTGGCCGTCGCGCATGGGTCATGAACATGAGCATTTTCCGAAGGACATGCTGGTCGAGTTCTTCATCCTTGGCGAGCCGGTCAAAGACGGACCAGATCATCTTGTCGAGGGTCGAAGGCGGACTGGCCAAGATGGCTTCAATCTGTGGGAGGTCTTTCTTCATCAGGCTGTCGAGCAACAACTTCGCCCAGAGGAACACCCCATCTGCCCCCTCGGCAACCCTCTTCATGATTTTCCCTCCTTCTCGGTTCGCTCGAGCCTGGCCGTGGGGTTTCATCTTGCGCATCTCGCGGAGGATATCGAGTTCCCCCAGACGTTTCTTAATGTACGATTCAATATCATGGCGGTTCTTGGCGCGCGAGACTTCGATGAAGTAGTTCTTTTCAAGTCGGTTAAAGTCCATGTCGCTGCGAAGGGATCCCCTTCCGACAACGGCCAGTTGGATCCCTCCGGAACTACTAGTAGCAGCCCCCCCGGCGGGTGGAGTCACAAGACCTTTCATGAGTCCCAGCATGGTCTGTCGAGTTTCGGGGGTGGCCTCGTCAAGTCCGTCGATCACAATCGTGACGCAACCGCCGCTGTTGCGTTCGCCGCCGGATGAGGAGGAGCTGGGCACGTAGTAGCCGAGAAATAGATTCTCCCACGTCAGATCCGGCGTGACGGTCAACGCCCGCTGTCGACAAACCGCAATAGCGTGTCTTCGGAACGCCATGTCCTGCGTGGCAATCTGCCAAGCCAGCGTCTTGAGGAGGGTGTTCGCATCGCGTAATGTCTCGCTATTCTCCTTGACGAAGAAGTAGGCAACTGCCTCCCCGTTACCACCACCAGTGTGTGAGACCTTTTCTTGAAGGATCTGAATCAGACGGGTGGATAGAAAACTCTTCCCAGCTCCGGGCCCGCCAAAGATCCATAGGATGGTGGCTTTGCGACGCATCCACGAGTTGAAAAAGGGTTCGTCCTCCAACCAGGCGCCCGTGCCTTTCAAGAGGGCTCGCTCATTCCTGACAAATATTTCCTCCACTTCGTGGTTGGCCGATGTGCCGTGTAGTGTATTGCGCAGACGACTTTCATCCTCCTCGCGCGACCGCTTATCTCGCTCCTCCTCGACAACATCCAGAACCTTGTGTACCGCATCATGCGTAGCTTTCGTAACCTCTTCGGTCCGTTGCGTCGAGGCATACGTAACCCCCAAAACATAGCGCTGCTCACTCCCCAAGACTTTATTCAGCTCATCAACCAGCTTCTTGGTGGTAGCGTCCTTGCCGAGAAACGTCACGCGGAGGTATTCGCGGAACCGCTTCTCTCGAACCAGTTTCTGCGAGCGACCGAGGACTTTGAGAATGACCGCGAGGATGGCAACAATCTTGCGACGAAGCACGGCGTCGAGAGTGGTCGTTGTCGTGATGTACAGACCTATCCGTTCGGAAAAGTCTTGTAGCTCTCGAAATAGCTGCTCCACCCAGTCGTAGGCGTTGCTGACCCCCTCGCAGGCTTTAAGGAGGTATACCACGGCCCCCAAAACCGCGCTGGAGACGGAACCGAAATCTACCACGGAAGAGGGGGTGATAGCCAGATTGGCAATGGTAGTGATCGGCGCGGCAAAGGTGGTCAGGGCAGACCAGAGACGGTGATTCTTAGTTCGGAAAGTTTTAAAGGTAGCTTCAGAGGTCTGGATGTGTTTGGAAATGTCCTCGATACTCTGCAGCTGGCGGAGCGCGAGGATCTCGTCAATGGATAGCGATTTCTCCGTGTCTCTGGCATACTGGTCGAGAGCGTCGCGCCTGGGCAGGGATTAGGCCCCAGCCTAGCCTTTGTGGGTGTTACCTGGAAGGGAGGGGGCATACCACAAGTCAACGAGTTCAGTCTCGTTTTTTTCATACATGTTTCGATCTGCCACCTGTCTGACTAATGTGTTGGCCATTCTAGGTAGGTTGACGGGCTGTGTGCCTGAGATGCGGAGAGCTCGGGTTTCGAATCCTTCCCCACCGGTCCTAGTATTTCGCCTACCAAGGGAGCCAATCACGATGAACAAACGAATACGGGGTGCAGTCTTCAGTCTTGGCAGGCTGCCCTAGAACGGCCGAACTCACAAGGGCAGTTCCGCGGTTGCAGAGTAAGTTATAGCACTGTTCACGCTGTCAATCTTGGCCGACTGAGCATAATTCTGTGCTCCACCAGAGCCGGAATACACCTGATTAACACCAAGCTGATGACACTAACACTATTCGACAGGCCCGCAAAGGCAACCATCTACATGGCATGGCCAAAACATTAACCGACAAGACCGGTTACAGTGGGAATCCTCAACTCCACCAGCGCCAAAATCAGTTACTAGTTACTCCCATCCCAACTTCTTGTTCGCCAGCTGAATAGCTTCACGACCTCCAGAAGTCTCCTCATCGCTAGCTTCAATCTTGGCAAAGCCCATGGCTTGAATCCCAATCGGATCGCACGTCGTCATGATAAAATCCAGATCAGGCCGTCTGGTATGCCCCGACTCTCCAACGCCGCCAGGGAAGTCGGGAGCAGGAATTCCTTTCAGGAAGGCCTTGCGTTGTGAAACCACGTAGTGGGCGTTGGCCTTTGTGGTAGGACACACTGGGATGTACAAGACACTCGAATCGGATTCTCCCTTGTGGGTACGGTCAACTGCATGAATGGCTGTTCCGGTTAGTGACGCTGAGAACATGCGTGCAGGCAACTCACTATCACAATGCCACACGACATAGTCGCCAGGCTTGACCTCGGGAATGTTCACCATCGTCTTGTCCAGCTCGAGATGGGGATGCATGCCCTCGGGAAACTCTTGTCCGTGTCCAGGGACAGCACCGGGAAGGTCGCTGGTAATGTTATCTCCAGCAAGAAACTCCCAGTTGAGCGGATCGAGATGCTTGCTCGGGTCTCGGAATTGCTCAGGCTTCCACATTGGGCGGAAAAAAGGTCGAAGAAGGGCGTAGGCGGTGGCCTCCTTCAACAAGGGATTGACTTGGAGCGTGCCCTCGCCAGGTCCGGTCTTGCTCATCGACAACCAGCCTTGCCACATTCTGAACATGCTGCAAGCGCCAAGACCACCGTACAAGTCGGTGAAGGCGTGCATGCGGGCGCTGGCGTCGAACGGGTCGTACGCCTCCCACTCGCCACGGAAGACGGCGCTGTAGACACCGCCACCGCCATAGCCATAGCCTTCCTTCTCCCACCGCTCGGTGCTGCCGCCGTCCTGGTGGGGACCGAGGGCGAACTTGGCGTCACCCGGCTGTCTGATGCGAAGACGGTCTGCGTAGCAGAGGGGCATGCCCAGGGAGATGGGCGAGCTCGGGTTGGAAGTATACCACAGCTTCTTCATCAGGGCGATCTGCGTCTTGAGCAGGGACGGATGGCCGCGAGCCTTGATCTGGGGAGCGGACCAGTACAGCTCGAGCACCTGGGGGTTCTCGGCAGGGAAACCTATCGGTGTGAGAAGAGTTCAATTGACGGACCGATCAAAGACTTACCTTTGGTCTGGGGGTTGAGCTTGACGTAGTCCTCAATCTCGGACTTGTAGGCACGAGCCTCGTCCTCGGGAATGACGCCTCTGATGACGACGACGCCTCTCTTCTTGATGATGTGGGCATACTTGGCCAGATCCTCCTCGAGATGGCTGAATCGGACCTCGGGGATGACTCTGGGACCTCGCTTTGCAATGGTTTCATTCTCCTTTTTCAGAGACTCGAGCAGCCTTGTCCAACCATTGATGATGGGAAATTCGTTGCCCTTGGCGAGCTCCTGTTTCAGCAGGCGGAAACGATGGGGAAGCGGCTCAGCCATCTTGCCAGAAAGTGAGGTGAAGGCGTCAGAAATGTCCCCCTCCCGCTTCCCCATGGCTCCCACGGTCTTAGTGCCCCGTGTCATCCATCGTGCCTGCCCTACGCAGACGTGGAAGGGGAAGCAGCGACCTAGTCGCAGTGTTTTGAGTGCCATTTTTGCCCTGGACTGGGATGAGCAGGCCGATGCGGGAAATGAAGAGCTGGGCACGCCAGCTTTCTATCACATTTATCTCACCGTCACACAGCCTTCTGTCGTGTATCGAGCTCGCCACCGCGGAAGTTCCCAATTGGGGTATGCCGGGGATTGGAAATATTCTTGGAAATATGGTAGTGCTGGTATCGTGATAGACAGAGAGAGGTCTCTATAACGAGCTGGAATGGGTGTCTACAAAATAAGGAGATCCGTTTCCCAGACATTTTATTAGCTCTACGGTTTTGCTTTTGATCAGGTCATTCCGACTGTCTCTGTCTGCTCTCTCTGCTGGGCCTCGTGCTATCATGATATCAATGTGGAGGCTGTCAGAAGTGTGGAGTGCGGGGTATCCAAAGTGGCAACTCCGCGAAAACATGATCCTAAACCTGATTCCAGCGCGACACTATTCGTATCGCTTGCCACTATATCCCTCGCTTCAGCTACCTACACTGTTCATCGGACAGGCCACCAATATCGCGTAAACAAAGTTCGGACTAGCCTTCTTCCGGAGTAACCGCTTCCATGGCTGGACCCGTTAAATTTGTCAAACAGGACGCCTCCGGCCTTCCCGTCAAACGGAGACAGGTCCAACAGGCCTGCGAAAACTGCAAACGGAGAAAGGTATGTAGAGCCTGAAAGTACTATTGTCTCTGGTTAACAGCCCCAGAAACGATGCGACCACACCCCAGACATTATGGATGCCTCGGATGCCGCCGCTCAACTTCTGCAATTCCAAGCCCAAGCACCAGAACCATCACCAAGCCCTAATAGTTCCACTGCTGTTCAAAGTCCGGATGCTCGACACGCCAAGCTAGACCGAGCTGCTCCGTTTCTTGGTGATCTGAACCCAGAAGGCGTTTTTGTCGAAGCTACCATGACCGAAGTCTCCAAAATCGCTCCAGTCGAAGCCGAAGGAGACGCTCGTCTCGGAATCTGGGGCACATCTGACGCTGAGCTCGTGGACAGACATCCAAGAGACACTGTCGCCAGTACTGTCGCAGCCCAAGATCTGCAACGGGCTCCACATCTTGTTCTCCCTTGTGTTCTCCCCAACGGCGAGTCCAAGACCATTATCCCCGTAACCGACGCCATGGCGTTTGCCAAATACGCCGCCGAGGCTTTTGTCAAGGAGCTCGAATCGGTTGTGCGACCGTCAGAAGGCGACTGGGCCGTTCTGAAAACCATCTACATCACCAAGATTTGTCCCATCTTTCCCATCTTCGAATCTCCCACCCTGGACAGCATCTCATCACAGACTACATCCCTGGTGGCTGGCCTCATTAGAGCATCGGTATGTCTCGCAGCTGCGAGCGATGCTCTTGCAACACCCCATCTGTATCTCCAGAAGCCAGTGTCAGGGCCATGGGATCGCCGGTCCGAATCAGTGTCGTACGCCGAATACAGCCGGACGCTTGTCAACTTCATCAAGGAAGGAGTCAAGATGTTGCCGACCAAGGAGTCGGTGCAGCTGGTCAACAAGATCAGGATCATGGCATTGACCTGCATCTACTGGCAGCCGGAGCCAGACTCCCGGACTGAGCCCTTGGACTTTTACGCCGGTCTCGCCAGCATGGTTCACACGTACGGAATCCACCTCAAGGAGATGGCTGACACCAGCAATTCGGAAGGCATTGGCCGTGGTGATGTTGGCCGGCTGTTTCGCTGTCTGTATGCGCTGGACCGGATAACTTCGGCCCTGGTCGGCCGTCCGCTAATGTTCCACAACTACGACCTGCTCATGATCCCGCAGTCGGACAAGAATGACTCGCCCAGCTTCAAGCTGTTCATGTCGATCATCATGCTGCTGGACAAGACTATCAACTTGTATCGGCCGCATGCAAAGGAGGACCACATTGACGTACCGGTACTGGAACGGTTGATTCTGGATGCCGAAGCTCACTACGAACCAGACGGATTAATAGGTAGGCTGCTCATTTCGTTTTCTGCGGACGACTGCTGACTTGTGTAGCGACGCTCGAGATTTTATACCATGCAGTCTGTGTCTTGTCAGTGCGCATGCCCCGAGACCGATTCAAGACGTCGCCACAGATGGATGCTGTGTCAGGGGTCACTTATAGCCATCTCCCACCTAGTATTCTCAACGCACGAAGGTCGCACTCGTCCGACCGCATCTTTGACATCATCAACGAGGGAGATCGATACCAGCTGAGCCCCATGCCGTTCATACCGTACGCACTGGCCCTATCACTGACAACGGCCTATCGGAAGTGGCGGTTCAGCCGGACCCCAATGTTCCGAGTCCGGGGGAAGGAGAACTTTAAGGACATTCTCCCGCTCCTCAAAGAGCTTGGCAAGGTATGGACCAGCGCCCGCATCAACAGCAATCTAGGAGAAATGGTCATGGCCCACGTCAGCAAGGCCGAGCAGAATATCCGGGTCCGCACTCGCAAAGCCTCGCCCGCAGCCGTCGGCGGCGCAAAACCAACCCAGCGGAGGACGCAGAAACCAAATCGACGGGCTTTGCGAGCGGAAACCGGGGGTTCGTCGTCGTCAGTACCAGAACAGCCACTCGTACCCGAGGTTGACAAAGCCACTGGGCCAACACCCCCGAATCCTGGCGATGCAATATTTGAGTCGCCCAGCACCACCACCAGCGCGGCTACTCTTGCCGAGTTTAGTCATGACTTTGGCCTAATGGGTGACGATAGTTTAGGAACCGAAGTCTTTACGGGGGTAGACATGGACGACACGGCGTTTCAGTCGTGGTCACTGACGGATGCGATAGACTCTTGTTTTATCAGCAATCTAGATCCGGGCTATCCGTTCTCGTGGCCGCCAGAATATTCCACGGGATACTAATTGTATACCTAAGGGTGGAGTCCCTGAACGGGGCGACGTTAAACTATATTTCTTTCCATCGTAGAACGTTCTGTAGGTATCTTGGACGTAATCTAAGATAGCATTCTATAGAACTAGGCTGGGGGCCAAAGTCAAAAAGTCAAAAAAAAACAAGAGGAGTGACGTTAGCACTTTATTTTCGTTCTCACGAGGCACATTTACCACCGCGCATGTTCTAGACCATCCCCTTGTCCCATATAAATAAACTCTTCCTCTTCCACCTCCCCTCCCCTTTCGATCTGAATTTCTTTTTTTTTTTTTCTTTCTGGGGAGCATAGAGCTCGACTCGATCCCCAAGATCTCCTTCTGCTCCTGCGTGGGGAGACTCCCCTAAACTAAACCAGGCCAAACTAAAACTGTGGCGCAGGCTCACCCGACTTCCTACGGGCGGTCTCTTCTGGGGGGGCTTCTGTGGGTGCATGTGCATATGGCTGGCGGGGCCATAGCAGGGGGGAACGGCGCACGAGGTAAGGTAGGTACCTAAGGTAAGTAGGCTTTCTTCTTGTTTTTGATAGCTAACTGGCTTGACTTTTTTTTTGTACTGATCGGGCTTCGTGTTCTGTCATGCGTGGTAGATCTGGTGGTGAAAGATGTCTGATGGGACTCAATGGAGTGGTGTACGGGAGTACGGATGTTGTAAACGGGTAGGTAGGTAGGTACGTCATAAAACTGAAAACCGTGACCTTGACCTTAACATTGCATGGTTGTACGTTGATGTCTCCACGTTCTGAGTCCTGACGCGGTGTTGCACCTAGCACAGCACTTGGTATTTTTTGGGGGGGGGGGGGGTTCTGTGATGCATTGGCACTTTCTTTTTTTTTTTTGGCCTTTTTTTTTTTGGTCCCTGTCTGTCCTTGTCCTGCAAAGGCGACTGGACGGGATCATAGCTATGTTGATTCCTAAATACCACCGGGGCGTTTGTAAATTTCCAGGTTCAAGTGCCTCGGATAGCTCGCATTCTACATCTGCCGCTCTTCCGAGATAGATGAGATGAGTAAGTGAGGCCGCAGCCGACTGGAGCTGAGCCGAGCTTGGCGACTTGGACTAGATGATGACATCAATATTATCAAATCAAATCAATGACCAGCCTCAATGGAGGTAGACATGAACATGGTCAATACCTTATACGACTCTACATGTAGAGTCCGGTCAGGTTCGCAGCATCCAACTCAGAGCACAGGATCAAAAAACACTCAGCCTCTACGTATGACGACTGGACCGAGACTGGACAGGAACAAGGGCCACTTTTTTGATGCTATACAAAGTAACGAAACGAACTTTTGGATGGATGGACAGTCCTTGTCCTTGTCCTTGTTTTGGCTACATGCTCGCTTGCTCGTGCGGGCGGGCGACTGGATTCAAGGTACGTAGGTAGGTCGGCTCAGCTCAACATCGGATCGATCCATCACATATGTCATGTCCATGTCATGTCCATGTCAACTAGCCCTGTCGGCGCGAATGAGCTGAGCTGGGATCTATCTAACTTTGCACTGCTGCCTGAGCACATAAAGGGGAGGAGGGACGCCACACGCGCAGGTATAGCTTCATTGACGATGCACGTGCTTAATTCCAGTCTCTCAAGCCAGGCGTCAATTGACATCTGATCCGTGGTGGACGAGTTCACTGCCACTGAACCCCTGTTGAGTTCCAGTCCACGCAGATATCGCAGTGTCTCTCCCCCCCCAAGGTTCGCGACAAAAATATGCAGGGTGTGTGTGTGTGTGTGTGTGTGCATGGAATGGAATAGTATAGCTCACAGTGTGGTATTGTGTTGATGACCCCGGCCTGTGGAGTGTCAGTGCATGGATGCATGTAATTGCTTTGGCGATCGCAAAGCTCTGGTTTGAAGGTAGGTAGTTCAAAGGGTGTCCTCCAAGTCAAAGTCAAGTCAATCTTCACATCTGCACTGATCCATTGCTCCACTGGTCCCGGACTTGACAAGGATATTAACCCTCACCAGAGCCGTTCAAGTTTATTCCCAACGAGACACAGCTTATATTTTTCTTGCGCCCCAGCACGGATGGGAAATCTCCTTTTGGGTCTCGAACTCGCTGCTTAGGATCTACTCGCACTCACACAGTCGAGCGCAGCACGCAGCACGCGTGAACAGGAGGTACCTATTTCTAGAATAGAAGCTGGCATGGCACCGACACTATCACCACAAAGTCATGTCATCCATCCGATGGATAGCCGCTTGTCGTGATAGACTTTTAATTGTAAAAGTGGATTATTCTAGAAAAGGCGCAGAGACAACCAACCAACCCCTGCATTTCTCACCCCTCGTCTCGGTCAACTTGGCTCGCAGCGCCCCAAATCCGAGTTTAGGAGTATGCGAACCGAACCCTCAATTACAATTACCCTACCCTAGTTAGCTTACTCTGTTTGATGGGCGGACTCCCCCAGGTCTGGGCAAAGCTTGGCTGCACGGCCACTCTCTGAACATGGCAGTGATTGGTCGTCTGTTACAGATCGCGAGGCTACAGAATTGCCACTGCCTGCTGTTACACAGCCCAATGGAGCGTGATGCCGGCCGGCTATGAACCTAGATGTCAGCCTCGGTTACGGTCTGGATGTCAGTTGAAGCTGGAGTAGTGATGATGAAAATAGCATCTCAAGACATCAAGACTCGGACGCTGCGTGAAGTAGCCCCGCGTATAAAAGACTCCGTGTCGTCCTTCTCAACAGCATTCTCATCACAACAACCTCAACAGCCTCCTCATCAACACATCCACTTCACTCATCAAGATGAAGTCCATCATCAACCTCGTCATCACTGCGATGCTCCTCGCACCCGGCAACGCTCTCCCCGCCGGCGGAGGAGCCGCTCCAGTGTTGGACCCAGCTCTAGCTGCCCGCGATGAACCTGTCTTATTGGACCGCCACTTCGGATTCAGACCCGGTGGCAAACGCACACGTGTTGGTCACCTCGTGGGAAGCCGCAACGCCGACGAAGAAGAGGAGTTAGCTCTAGTTGCCCGTCACTTCGGATATAGACCCGGTGGAAAACGTACACGTGTTAGTCACCTCGTGGGAAGTCGCGACGCTGACGAGGAGGAAGAACCAGCTCTGGCTGCCCGTCACTTTGGATATAGACCCGGCCGCAATCGTACGCGCATCGGTACCCTCGTGGGAAGCCGCAATGCCGACGAGGAAGAGGAGCTAGCTCTGGCTGCCCGCAACGATGATGATCTCCTTTCCCCTCGGGAACCTTCTTCACCAGAACGCCAAGCTGGACATAGATCCGGCGGTAAGCGTACGCGCGTTGGCCACCTCGTGGGAAGTCGCAACGCCAACGCCGACGAGGAAGAGGAAGAGGAAGTCGTCGATGAGATTCTTAGTCGCGATCTCAACCACAACGAACCCCGTGCCGACTCCTGTTCTTACGGAAAAGTAAAAGACCTCGGCTCTCCTGGAGGAACGAGAAAGAAGGTTGAAAAGCGCAACACTAACGCTGACGAGGAAGAGGAAGCCGCCGACGAGATCCTCAGTCGCGATCTCAACCACAACGAACCCCGCGCCGACTCCTGTTCTTACGGAAAAGTGAAAGACCTCGGCCTTCCTGGAGGAAAGAGGAAGAAGGTGGAGAAGCGCAGCGGCAGCTCCGCCGGAGGATCCAGCTCCCCGCCCAAAGATAAGGGCGCGGCTCCCGTCCGGGACCGCCCAAATCACAAAATGTTCAAGATCATGCCCTGGGCTCGGGCGAACCCACCAAACAACAACCCGCAGGTGGGCAAGACGCGCCCAAACAACCCACAGGTGGGAAAGCCGCGCCCGCCGTTCGATAATAAGTGGACGAACCCGCAGGTCCCGGAAGTGACGCTCCCGGCCCCGACGAGCCGGAAAGTGTGGAAGCCGAAGGCGACGACCCTTCCCCCGAAGGTGAAGGTCCCGCGTCCGCCCGTGGTGTTCTGGGACTGAGCGGGAAAATAGCATACCTCAAGTGGAATTTGAAAGCATCAAGGTGCGGCTGGCATTGATTCGACAGGCAATGAGAAAGTTGGCTGTTAAACCGGGTTTGAAAGATGGGCTGTGTGGTAGAGGCGAGATACATGGACTGGGGCGTTGCGGG
>Ga0247763_1000963_pt1 | contig 17184 bp, 14 predicted proteins | sample UWRJL141409B4_FD_179926 | JGI IMG/M metagenome (GOLD analysis project Ga0247763, IMG submission 179926) | Plant litter microbial communities from Arlington Agricultural Research Station in Wisconsin, United States - UWRJ-L141-409B-4 | ecosystem: Environmental > Terrestrial > Plant litter >...
TTGCTTCGTGTTGTTGTGGTCCTTCACCGGCTACCATTGGTCCGTCGTCAGTCAGTCTCAAGCGGCTCTCGGGAGCTCAATGTCAACCACCCACGGCAACTGAGGCCTGCCATGGCCACCATCTCCAGGTTGCACAGCCGCGTTGATAAACAGCGTGGTCTGCCCCTGTGCAGCGGGAAACTCGTCTTGACTGCAGTGACTTGTCCTTCGACATGCTTGTTCCGTAAGGTTTCGGAGTCGGTATTCTTTGTCCAGCTTCGTTTCGATACTATCATTCGGGCGAGACTCAATCGTTGCGAGCGTCTCAATGACACAAGACGCGCCGTTGTCAATGTCGGTGAAGTGGGAGGGGTTTTCGCTACTCGGTTCCGTCCCTCGCCAAGCCACCAGTTTTCCACCCCATCCTTCATGTACATGTCCAAAGCAGTGCAGGAGCGGCCGGGCTTTAGCGACGGCCGCGAAGAGCTGCTCGCAACCTGCGCGCTTCCTGGAATTTGTTGACAGGTCCAAAACTCCCTTGGGCGGGCCGTGTGTAACAACCACATGCACGTTGCTCGCTATCGCAAAATCGTGATGATCCCCTTGCTTGTATTGAAAACCCCAGTCAGCTTCAATAGACGGGGTAAAAGGGCTTGCATAGACCGTTAGGTCCGCACCGTTACCGAGGCGAAAATGGTGCGTACCTTGGTCAAGCAAGTGAATACCTTCGGACTCTTGGCTGAGAAGTCGGCGTGCATCACCGGGATTACCATACTCCTTCCTCATGAGTTCCTCCGTGATGGAAAATAGCCTCCGTGCCGCATCGGCTTTCTGCTGGTATACGGGCTCATCGAGGGTAAAGTCATGGTTTCCGGCGATGACAAGTTTCAGAGGCGCGTCAATGCTACGAAGCAGAGCGAGCGTGGTCTCAAACTCTTGAATCTTGGACTCGTCGGTGAGGTCGCCGCAATGGATCGCCACGTCGACTGGGAGGTCTGGAATGGCTATGCCATTTTTTGCGTGGGTATCGGAAAGAAGGAGAAAAGTGGTCTTGATGCTCTGCTGCTGCATTGTGTTCTCGGTTGGGAGAGTGATATCTGTGTTGAGTGAAAAAAAAAAATGAGCTTGGATAGATAGAGGATGGATGTGGAGGATTAAGATGGGACGATGACAGGGCCATGTGCCTAATTTATAGTGTAGTGCTGGACCTGTCCTCCACTCATCGAATATCGGTGCCTAGGTTAGGGCAAACCTTAAACAGCCACCAAGTAGGGGCGCTCCACTCCAACTAGAACTTTAGGATGTCATCACAGCTGACCCAATAACCTTTAGAAACCCCTCAATCTCCCCAAGGAATTCCTCCGGTGCTTGTAACGCAGCAAAATGACCCCCCTAATGTTTCATCACATTAGCGCTGATCTACAATGTGCCGCGTAGTTGGATAGTTGGATGGATGGGAGAGACCCACCTTCCCTGGCTTTCCATAAAAAACCAAGTTTGGAAAAAGATGCTTTGCCCAAGCGTGCGGCACCGTCGCCAGTTCTACTGGAAAAGCCGAAAACCCAAGCGGTTTGGTCATGGACATGGGCATGGGCGGGAGAGGTCCCCCCACAACACGGGTTAGGGCTCGGTATGCCCACATGGAATGGCTGTATGAGTCGGTGAACCAGTAGAATGAGACTTGTGCAAGGATGGCGTTGAGCGAGAGGGGGTAGCGGTTGTCGCTCCATTCAATGAATTTTTCACCCATCCTGTCAAGTCATTATTAGAGTGTAGTCAGTCAGTCAGCCTGTGGAAAGTTTTGGGGAGAGACTCGGGTTTATGTACGTAAGTAGGTAGGTAGGTACTTACCAAGTCAACATAGCCAGCGGATTAGTATTGAGAACCAATGAGATGGTCGAAGGACGAGTTCCATGCTCAACTGCATACGCTGACCCCGTCTGCGCCCAGGCATTGACGAATTCCTGCTGCTTTTCTTCCTCGGGGGTAATGGGTATGTTTGCCACTTCTGCGCTTTGGTTTGCTGTTAAGAAGAGCATGTTTACTGTTTCTCCGTCAGAACCACCCTTCCATCGTTTGGCCAACATTCTCAAGTTGGGGATTGTCTGGAAGAAGGAAGGGGAGGTTAGGTACCCACAGTGAAAGGCCCTACACTCGTCAAACAAGCCACACATAGTCTGCGCCAAAAAGCTACCTACGTCCCCACCCTGTGCGACATAACGCTTAAACCCCAACGCTTTCATCAGCTCATTCAGTGCTTCACTCGCCCTTTCCATAGTCACCTCCCCCGCGCCCATAATCTCCTGCGGACGCGTGGAGAGGCCATAATCCGGGATGCTCGGCACGATAACATGGTAAGGCAATGTCTCCGGAGTGTATTTCGTGGCAAGCAATTCCAACACCTCCGCAAATTCCGACCAAGAGCCAGGCCACCCGTGAAGCAGAGTAATCGGAATAGCGGATTTCTTTTTCGAAAAAAATGCAGCGAAATGTAGTTGGAAGACTTCCTGGTCGGAGGGCACAGTGATGTTGATCTTCCATTGCGGAAAGCGATTCTGGTGCTTCTCATGTGCGCGCCAGGAGAATAACTTTGGGTCCGTCCAGATTTCCTGCGCAGTAATCAGCCAATCGCGAGAGATGCCAAAGGTTCCGTTGGTAGGGTCGGCGTTGGTATTGTAAAAGGATGGGGCGGCGATATGGGCGTGCTGAACGAGGGTGTTGAGAGTGTGGATTGAGGAGCCAGGGACGTGAAGTGTAAAGGGGACGGGATGTCCCAAGATCCCTGTGGGGAGGTGTCCGAAGCTGGCGAGAGACATGGTTTTTTTTTTTGTCCGTCTGATGTCGTGCTACATCGGACCGGTCAACTTCGGGTGGGAAAGGTATGTTGGAGCTGATATACCCACCAGTGTGCGTTATCCGATGCGTGCGTCGCGGGGTACGTAAGAGATCGGGACCGTATATCCACTCGGATTCCGATGGCCCCCCATCACATCCAATATTTAGCAAACGTCACTTGCAGTAGTATGTCTTCCAGGCTCGTACCAAACATCTCATTCGCGCCCCGCGCCCAGCTGCAGTGCCAAGCCTGCAGGCGGACTGGCACACCGACTGTAGCCGTCATCGAATATGGTAATGAACTGCCTTTAGCTCTAGGTGCTTGAAGTATGCATTTGCTGGATGGAGCAGCGCGGAGGATCGGGCCGATGGTACTGTGTGCGTCATCGCGGGTAAGGAACAGCCTGGCCGGGATTGAGTCCAAAGTTTGTGGCCAGAGCATGTTGGCCCTCGGTTTCCTTTCAAGTGAATATGGGTACAGAGCGAGGTCCTCCGTGAGCTGCCGCCTGGTCAAATACATAAAGTTGGCGGGAGTTATCTGTCTGATGCTCCCTCATACCAGCCACCTACTTTCAGGCGCTGCGCGACTTCAGTTGCATAGCCCCATCAGCATCTGTTTGAGGACCTTTAAATCTGCCTCTTCTCCCTCCGCCTCCAATAGTCTTTTGAAAAATTCCGTCACCGGGATAAAGCTGCCCTTTTCCCCTTGATTTGATATGTGTCTCAGAGCGCGTTCCATGCCATCTGGCGATTGCAGAGAAGCCAATCCATCATTCAAAGCACCCGTCTCCGTAGCTTCTTCCTCCGTAGCATTCTTGACACGAACCAGTGCTGCAGCGTAGAAGAGGAGGCCAGCCAACCCCAAACCCATCGCGCAGGCCACTAGTCCTGGCATTCTAATCTGCCAAGGAGGCTCAGTTTCAGTCTCAACCCCCAAAGGTGGGAGCTGACTGGGGAAAACCAAGGGTTGGAATGGGACGCCCGTGTCCATGGAAAAGGCGCGTGAGCCTTGACTAGCACTCGTGACAAAAATCCCGTCCCTGTCTAGCTGAGGCGCTGAGTTCAGGCCGTTCTGTCCCCATGCTTGAAGCAAGATGCAGCCCATCTCGCGGCATTGGCGCAGCATAATCTGATACATCTGGTACTCCTTGCTGGTATCCGCTCCGTGAACCTTAACAGGAATGCAAAGGATATCCGGTTTCTCACCCATGGCCGCCTGGATGCACTATTGGCCAGTCAGTCAGTCAGTCCAATGATGGTCTCGCGCTAGGGGTGTCAAAACTCACTGTTATCAGGGTCGGCATCGAGAAACCGCCGCGGCCACTTCCGCCACTAGTTTTTAAAGGGACTCGGTAGAAGGTTATGTGGGAGAATGGTGCGAGGCGGAAAACAGCCTCTATCACTGCGTTGAAAAACCTTTTGTCCGCGGGGCCGATCACAAAGTCGTTGGCGTCACTGATGCCCCAAGACAGATCAACAAACTTGAAGTTCTCCGTTGGAAGTTGGGGATTTCTGAAGAGGTCCAAGTCTGGGGCTAGTATAGCCATTTTCACCTTTGGGACGTCAACCCCTCCCAGTGACCACATCTTCTCGGCAACCATCTCCACCGACTCAAACCACTGAGCCTCTGGGTCGGTTTCATTGCTTCGGCGGAACCTGACACTAATGTCGCTGCGCAGTGTCGACATCCGGTGTCGAAAGCGAAAAATAGTATTTCGCAAGGTACTGCGGTCCTCCACTGGGTCCTCATCAATCCGGACCAGCAAACGCCGCAGTCGCGACAGGCGTGGCAAGGCGTCCGGTTGACTCCAAGCACGGAGTGTCACGCTGCTGCCACTCCAGTGGAGAGTCAAGCTCCGGACATTGGGGGCGCCACGGAGAATGGTGTCGGGACAGAGGTTCAACTTTGCCCAATCCAGAATCTCCACATCAAAAAATCCAAGAGATTTCTGAATGGCGCTGTCGCTGTGTGGCCGGCCCGGGTCCTCGGAGACGACAAGGTGGAATATTTTTCTCACCCCATGGTGGTCTCTAAGACGCCCAAATAGAGGAACGAAATCGACCCGGCCGCGACCGCCGGGATGAGGTCGCCTCACGCGGGAGGGCGGAGATTCGAATCGGACTTTGTGTCCCGGTAGTGACACTAATGCTAGTCTCTGGCTAAGTTTTTTTGGCGCTCGTGAGTCTCTGTAGGTACGTCTCGACAGGAACTGGCGCACAATCTGTTGATGACGCTTGAGGGGCGAAACAAAACAAGGGCGCTACAAGGTGGAGCAAAAGCAGGTTAGTCGAGAGCCTGGTGGCGTCTTGCTGGCCAAACGGGAGAATTCACAATCTCGGGTTGATATCCCCTGGCCGAGAAGCTCGGAGCAGCGCTGCTGTAGCTCTGATGGAGAGAGTGAGAGGTTACTCTCTACCAAATATCGTAACGTTCTGGTGCCGAGCAGGTCCTCAATCACGGATAGAGACTCATCAGTTGGCCTTTCCAATGGATATTGTTGAAATCCATAGGGGTTTTGCCTCCACCGTTCAACTGACTTGATGTGGAGGACGTAGACTGATTGACCTAAGGAGCTCTGCAACGCTAGGGCATCGCTACAACGGGCTGTCGTAGCATCAATGATTTCGACATGTGAGCGTGTGCACAGTGGTGCAGTTACTGCCCAATGCAGTGGTGTTTGTCCCCGACTATCCTTGTTCCCCCAGACTTGCTGTGGCGCCTTGTTGATCAAAGTTGTCAAAACCTGTCGTCCAAGAAGCCTGTCACTGCGCCTTAGGGCAAGATGGAGACACGAGACGCATCTCTCATCCTCAATCGCAAGCAAGCGTTGCACACCTTCGGTGCCCTGGAGATCTTCTAGTACGGTGTTGACAAAAAGATCATTGTCGACCTCAATGGCGACATGCATGGGCGTGAGGCTCTCGGTCTTGCCTTCAAGGAGTTCAGGTGCTTGCTGGAGAAGAGCCCGCAGAATAAACTCGCGACCTTCAGTTCGCATCGCCAGGGCGTGTAGGACATTGCCATCTCCAGCACGAGGGAAATCCTCATCGTCAGATTCCACCATCTTAATCGGAGGGGGAGACATGGCCACTCTCTCCCTGACGTCCTCGATGAACCGGGGGAGATCGAACGGTGATGAGGGGAATTGGTGTTCGTAGAGCTTGTCTAGCCTTTGGCCCATCAACTCGAAGCGTCCAATAATGCGGAGGCCCCAAGCAGACCCGAGACCAAGCATGGCATCTCGGTCGCTATGATCACTGCCGCGGACCATGGTTTGGTTGTTGCCGACGTCATCGTGGGCTGCGTTTCGACAGTCCTCATCACGGCCATTGTCGTTGTCGCTGTCCTTCAGAAGATCCATTGTCGCAGTGGGATCGGGACGGGCGGCTCAGGACAGAAGAAGATATCAAAAATTGGGTTGAAATACCTTGGGACCCTTGGCGCAAAGCAGATTTTCTGGGGTGTCACGACAGCTGCCCCATCCAATCATGTCCATGAGAAGGTGCCGACGAAAAGGAGGGGTGCCCCTTCACTGCCAGTGAGTCGCAAGTTGGGCTCCGGGAAGGGACGTCCTGTGACCCAGCACTCGATAAGAATTCTCCACTGCATTTCGGCCCCTCCAGGGAGAGAACACTGGACCGCCCAACAAGTCAATCCAGCTTTGGCTTTTTATCGGAAAAGCCATCGCCGCTATCGGACTTGGGACTTGGGACCAGGGGATGATTTCACCAAGAACTTTGCAACCGACCTTGCCTTGTCCTGGCGATGGCATCGGCCAGCTGCTGTTTTGTATGGAAAATGCGGTAATTTCGGTACAGAGGGAGGGTGTGGACTTTATGTCGTGGGGATGGCCGCGGTAAAGATAATGGTGGCCACTTTGTTTGGGTACGAAATCGAGCCGCTAGGGCTCAACCGCCACCGAATGCCCCTACGCAGTAATCCCAAACACCGTCTGTGAAATGTAGGCATTTGTCTTGGGCGCCGGCGTCAAGGTGGGCTCGCGCTTTACACGTCGATTCTGTCGTTTCTCAACGTGGTATTTCCAACTTTCTTTCAATTTTTGGTCATGGCGGGTTGCTGGCTTCGGGCCGAAACCGAAACGCCGAACATGACTGAAAAGATCTCTCAAATCCATGCATACCAAGCCAAGTACACGTGGCTTGCTGGAACTCTTTAGCGCTGAACGGACATCCTCGAGTTCCTGAGACGGTTTCGGGTTGGCTACTTCGTTCACCAGTAGGGCGTACTTGGCCTGCGTCTTGCTCATAGCACTCCTAGTCGCTATGACAAACGAGTGGATCCCATTTTCCATAGCAAAGGCCTGGATGCTGGAGTGCTTTCGGGTTCGGCGCGCGCTGCAGCCCTGCATACGCATCTCAGACCAATGAACCTTGTCGACGATCCGGAACCGATATTCGGCTTTAACGTAGAGGCTCCAGACGTGTTTGGCAGTCTTATCCAATTCGTTCATCAGCTCGACGAGGGCCATTTGGTCGTCTTGGCCAACGAGCTTGGCGTAATCGATGAACTGCCAGATTAGGTGCCATGCTTGCGTGTACCAGATATCAGCAAGATAGTATGCTGGCTGATTGTTGCTGTGCGGGTGCAGGACTGTCTTGAGGTGCTTCATCTCCAAGATTGATGCTTTCATCAAGCAGATATGGGGGCTGAAGGTAGGTTGTTTCGACAAACACGCTTTGAACCGCGCCTTCACTTCAGCCGTGCTCAAGAAGTCAGCCACGCTCTGATGCATGAACTGGATGGTTCTTTGTCGGATATCCGTTGTCGACGACGAAGCTGGAACCTCGAGTAGATCAAGGCATCTTGTTTTGATCCGGCCCCGCATGAAGTCGGCCATATCGATCTGCTGTTCTGTCGTGAAAGCATCAAAATTGGCTGCGACAGCCGCGTTAGGATCCTCAAGGTCGGCGTAGGCGAGTTGAAGTAATGTGAGAGGCTTGCCGGCGTGAAACGCGATCAGGAGAAGTTTTGCTGCCTGCTCCAGGTAGAAGGCGGGCTTCACCGACTGAAGGATGTGCCAGTACAGGTCTTCTAGGTCTTCTGGTAGATCTTCAAGACGCCTCTTAAGGTCCGAGAGGCGGTCGAAGCTCCCTAGCCCTTCGAGAAGTGACCGGACGACGAGTTTGACCCAGAGAAACACGCCAGCGGCTTTGTCAACAACCTCCCGCGCCAGTTTCGCAGCCTCTGGCTCTCGTCTCTGGACTTCAATCATTTGATCGTTCTGGTTGAACTTGGTCGTGACATACGTCTTGATGTCCTGGTGCGTGAGATTTTGGAGCATGAGGCTGGGGTACTTTCCGAAGGCGTTCTGGAGGCGATATACGGCCTGCTTGAGGCGCAGATCCTGACGCTCTCGGCGGTCGAGAGGTCCTTCAGCAATGCCGTGATGTCTGCGTGGTTGCCAGCGTATTCATCCAGACCATCTATAAAGAGAAACACCTTGATAGACTTGACTGTCTGACTGACCAGCTTGCGGAAAACTCGTTCCAGACGACTCTTAGTCCAGATTTCACTCAGATCATCGTCGGGCTTGTAGAAACCTATCTCACGCCGAACAACCGGGATCAACTCCCGATGGCTGGAGAGGATTTGGAAGAGCAGGGACCGGAAGAGACCTTGCTGCGTTTTTTGCATGGGACTGCCGGTATTCCAGCTTGGTTGTCTGCGACGAATCTGGGCAAACGAAATTTCCTTTTTCGTTCGTAATCCTGAGCTGTGGTGAGCTGGGGGTGAGCTGTGGCTGATTTGTCCTAAGCTCTACCTGATCCTCCCCTAAGCTGTAGTGATTCGGTACACCACCGCCGCACAGCCTCAAAGGCCCATTTCAGTCCCGCGGCTAAACTTTCCCATCGATAGGAAGCAGACGAGGCGTAATCTGTAAGGATAGCTCCCAGGCAACAATTCCAATCACGACGTACACGCGTACTAGGTGTATGTCAAGAAGAAGGGGCCAGCTAACCAGCTACCCAGTTCAGCTGTTGTGGTCGTGGTAGTTCAGCTAGTGTGGGCCAACGTTGCCACACACATCGCCACCCACCACAAGTATAATAGGAGCTCTCTGGCTCTGCTAAAGAGCACAAGCAAAACAACAATCACAATACGACTTCTTCACGAACAACACATTCAATTTACACACACACAAGATTCGTGGATAGAAAAGGCCGTGTTTCTGATAGTAGCTCAGATCGCTCCATTCGCTCCATTGACTGGTGAAGCTGAATGAACGCTCCGAGCTGGTTGGATTGACCGGCCCTGTACCGGACCCTCGTATTGATCCAGCCAGCCAGACAATAATACCACAGCTTGGTATGTGAAGAATCTACTATGTAGATAACTGAGGACCTTAGGCGTAAAGAGGCCAATCATTAAACTACCTACTGCCCAAGACCTGGTATCCATCACATGACCAGGCCTGGTGCCAAGGGCCACTAAGTACCGTATACAATGGTATGTCAGTGGAGAGCTAATTCTTGCTTACATCATTTTGCTGAGTGCCCCCCTTTCTGACCATCTATACAGTCGATGGCGATATCAGCTTCCTCTCGTGGTTTTACTTATTAAAAAGCCATCCCTGAACCACAAAGGAGGTATCAGCGACTTTGCAGCGCGGGGCCGATACGCCGCCATCACAATCCCGACCTCCGATACTACGACCATCAATCGTCTACCACATATCCCTCTGCAGTGACGAAGCACTCGAAAATCTTCGATCTATAGCTGTGAGTATTGTTCTTCCTAATAGATATCATGCCTTACATCGTTCCTTTCACCATGTAGCCCACGATTCAGAAGCAGTGTGCTTCACACGGTATGAGTCCGCCGTAGGCGCACTCCAGCTTCTTACTTTCGGTACCGAAGATAGAACAGTATAAAAACAAGTTGGTTATATCGCAAGGTCCCTGGAAGAAACAGTGTTGAGAGGGCCGTGGGGAAGTTCTCGTCCAAATCGCACACGAGTTCTGACAATGATCGACAGGCCATGAATTGGCTAGTACGAGGATATTGAGAAAGAGTAACGAGATTATAAAGGTATTCATGGATGCGAGATACCTAGGTATTTTGTATGTGAAATATCGGCGAGAGGTTTGTTTGAGGCTGCAAGGACGCTATGGGTCTTGAGTGACAGAGCGTCATACGGTGAGGGTGGGTGGCACTTTTGAGCAAAATCCTACTTGGCTCCGAGTTATATCTTGCTTTCGATCTTCACTCCGGGGATCCTAAAGATGCCACAAAAAAAAAAAAAAAGCCCCACGGAGCCCGGCCCCAAAAAACATTGCCGGCAACATATGAAGACAAAACCAAGCCCCGAGGCCAAGACTGATTGAGGACCAATGTCTACGTAGTGACCAGTCATTCCACGGCGATCCACAGACTAAATGCCGAAGATTGCAGCTGTGCGACCCAATTAAATGCTTGATGTATATCTGTGTCTGGGGCGTGCATTCACTTCAAGTGTGGAAGGCCATCTAGGCCAATAGCGTCCAAGCGCGACATACAATAGTGGCAAACAGCGTTACTCCGGCGAAGCTAGGTTATTTCATAGGGAGATGCTTCAAAACTCGGGTCAGATGTTGAGCAGACGAATGGGTTCCATGGAAGCCCATAGAAACTCATGGGAAACTGTTGGACATTCCAAGGGAGGTCATGTGGCTGGCATGAGAAGCCTGCAGCGCTCAACGAACCCCGGAGCCCAGAACGTAGCACTTCGATAGTTGGCTCCCGTGTTATCATAGGGAGATTGCAGAGGCACGGTCGCTAGGTGGCCCGAGTGCGCCTCAGACGATCCAAGCAGCCACTGAACCCATCGTGCAATTGACACGACTCGCGCATGCGTTCACAACAATCAGTCGAGGCCGGGGCCTATCTGCAACCCTTTGAAACTGCGCTGTTGACGGCGATGCCTTGACGAAATTAACCCAGGCCTTGACAGAATTACCTAACCCCTCTCCATATCCACCCAAGTCCCAAGCTTAGACACAGAGACAACCACAGTCGTACCCTCCGTCCAGCGAGCCACAGTCGTCCCAGGGGTCGTCGATGCAAGTCTTGCCGTCCCTGCACTGGAGGCCGGCAAATCCGCCGTAGAAGACGGGCTTAACGCAGATGCCCGGCCAATCGCAGGCCATACCGCAGCTGTGCACGTAGTGGTCGTCGACGCAGACCTCATCCCAGCCGCAGCTAACGGGCTACGCCCGGAATCCGCCGCAGGACTTGTACGTGGGCCGCGGTGCCCTGGTGCTCGTAACCTCTGGCTCTTCTTTTAGATCTGTAAAAAGCCCGGATACTCCACAGTATAAGCGCTGGACGCGCCGCTTTCGCCCTAGAGAGGCTGAGAACATCTACAATCCGGCAGAGCTCGAAGGAAGGTTGGACATCGGGTAACGATGTAGACGATTTTCTCAGGCAAAAAGGCATCCAGGTGTCTAACTAAGTCGCCGTTAAGTAACCCAACGGGCAGATAGCTTTATTGTTGTACAATTGGCATTTTTGCGCCAATACTTTAATACCTATATAGCCGTCTCTTTGGCCAGCCGTTAATCGGCTGCAAGGTAGGCGCTGATGATTTAATAAAATCCGTAGCATTAACTGGTAATCCGACGTTTTTGGAGCCGGAATACCTGCCTACATGGAAATTTCACGTTTTTACAGCCAAATAGGAGGGTCTAGGATACTAGCTACTTGTCGGCTGGAATAAGTGGGCAAGGTATGCAGGGAGAGGACCTCATATTATAAAGCACCCCATCATATACTGGTATACTATGGACATACCGTCAGTACTGTCCCAAGTTTCAAGCTGGGGTACCATGTACTATCATATACCATCCCAAAATTCCGAAGTGGGGTATTTTGTACCATCCCAGGGGCATATACTAGTATATCCTGCGCAAAATTCCGAACAGTGGTCCAGAATTCAGGCCATTAGGGCACTACCCCTTTTTAGCAGTTTCCAGCCGCGGTCCCAAATTTGAGCCTTAACTTACCCACTTTCAGACACATTTTAATCATCTTTATATATTGGACCAGTTCTAGGCCCGCTCGACTAAAGTTGAAGTAATTCAGCTTGCCGAAAATGGTAATAAGGGTGAGCAAAGGTAAGCCGACCTGAGCAAATCTTAAGCAGAGACTGAGCTGAATCTGAGCCAAGGTGAGCAGTATCACGTGGGCGAGGTACCAAAAAGGAAGTTTCGTGTGCCCAGATTCGTCGCATACAACAAAAGAAAAAGCCAGCGATGACGAGGGGCTGTGCTGAAGTGGCCCAGCGAGATATCGATCGTCTCGTCCTTGGATCGCAGAAAATATATTTCATCAGCGTCGATTTTCCAGACCCGGCCTTGCCCGTGATCCAGTACAAAGGGTCATCCTCACGGAGCCAGGCTCGAAAGTTGGCCCATGGCAAGTCTTCGGGTTTGGGATCCTCAAAAATCCAGTCAAATGTCTTCTTCTCGGCGATAGAAATGTCCTCTTCGCGGTCCAGCATGACGGGAAACTTGAGGCTGTTGAGGATCTCTCGCTCTTCCTGTAAAAGGGTCTTGGCGTAAGAGTTGGCTTCGTTGCGTACGGCACCGGACGGCATAAGTGACCTCAGACTGAAGTCATGTGGCTCTCTGAGTTGGAGATCTTTGAAAGCTTCGGCTATGGCGCCCTTGAGTTCGCGCCGCGTGATCTCATGTTGCTCAGCTATCGTTTCCGCTGGGTCTTGACCTTGCCACATTGTCGTACGGTCCATCAGTTCTGAGAGCTTGTTCGTGACAGCTCTGGATTCCTGGAATTGGTCAAGCTGCCGCTGAGAAATCAGGATGACGCTCTCCCTAGGAAAAGTTAAAGGTCAGTTCAAATCGAGTTCATAAGCGGGATGCATTTACCTCACGGACGCAAGAACGTAAAACTTGAGCTGTTCCTGGTGTTCCCGAAGTGTCTTCAACAGGAGCTCTAGTTCAGATTTGCCCCAGACCTCCTGTAGGGCAGCGCTAACGCTGCTCCAGACGCGACGTTTCCCCCGCTCTTCAGCGGCCCTTAGTTTCTTGAGTCTTTCGATCAGTTTGTTCGCAATGTCGATGCAACTTTGAGCCAATCTTTCTCGGGACTGGTTGAGGGCGCATCCCGGGGCATGTAGATGCTGAGCACGGTGGAATGAGCGGCCAAGATCGCATTATTTTTTGGAGCTTCTCGCCCTCGGCGTGCACGGCAATGCCGCGGGGCGATGCGCCGTCACCACCTGGAGGGACAGCAGTGGCATCGATTCTGGCGGCGACGAGGATGAAATCCTGGAGCATGTTCTGAAGCCGGCCCCGATTTCGCGACTCATCCTGGGCTTCGGTGTAGATGGCATGGTATACGCAGCCCCGCTGAGCCGGAATCAGCGAGCCGCTGATCGGCGCCCCCGCTATAACCCTAACCCTGCAGCCACACCACCGGTGAATTCCGCGGATATTTCCGGTCGCTGAGGGCACGGCCGGCATTGTGCGGCAAAGTGGCGCTCAGCCGCTGATTCAGCCACCAAAAGGCCGCCGTAGATATACCCTTGAACTTTGGACACGAAATCGGAGGCAAACTGAACAAACTGGATCACGTTTCCAGCAAGAGCGATCCCCTCAAGACCTTCCATAGTTGCATCGATCGATCATTCGAAGTGAGGCCTCGGCGATTCTACTTCGCATGAGGCGAGTTCATGGGGAGAATCGAGAGCTGCTGCAGTGATTGAAGTGATGTGTGAGAGCGGTGGGCAAGACAAGCTGAGCTGCAGGGGTGTCGCATCGCCACAATGGACGCCTTTCCGATCATGGCCAGAGGGGCTGCAAGATGGCTAATCCCAATGCGATTTCAGGGCTGCATAGCCCCGCAGTCTGCAGACCAGAAGCACACCTCGGGGCCGAGGCGGACTGGAAAGGCTCTCTCCCGCAAAGGGAGCACGTGGGGAGCGCCTTCCCCCCGAACCCCAACACCAGCTGCACCTCAACGATCAAACCAGCGTCCACACAGAGAAGTGACCGCTCTTGACCATCTGCAGTGATTATTGTTAAATAGAGTCACTCACCTTGACCACGTCGATTGCTGGTGTCTTTTGCGCCACAGGGACAGCAGTGAAGCTACTTCACACTCTCAAATTAAATGTGACTGACGCACCCCACTCCCTCATGGCAATCGGGAAGTCGCGACCATGCGTGGCTCGATCGAGCTGTTAGCTGATTTGCTCAAAAATATGTCATCCACCGCTATCGGAGTCTGTGCTACGAAACTGTCTGACGTTTGCTGCAAGACCCCGATGCGGACCCGAAAAGGCTGCGCGCGATTTCGGCGACGATTTTGATAACAAGATGCACGGCCTACTCCAGGAAAACGAAACCGCGTAAAGACAACTAGACCGCCTGTAACGATGTATCGACCCCACGGTGATACGCTCCCTCGTCGCTGGCATTGGAGATGATGATGCAGCTATTGACTGCACATGTGAGGCCTGCCCAACTCGACCTCGCGAACAATAGCGGCAACACCAGACATTAGCTAACTGCGAATTTGGATCCCTCCAGGCAAGAAGTTGACAGTGTTCCCATGCAGTTTGCCTTTGAAACAGCGCTCGGCGACAAGGGAGTGTATCGTTGAGTTCGACAACCCCACGATGGCTTTTCGATCAACAGCTGGGAGGAACACTTTGTCTCGCGGAGCACCCTCTCCGACTACAGCCTTGCTGAGGTTAGGGTTCCATACGCGTCAATAGCTGTGACATTGTGTCTCAGATCAAGCATGGACGCCATACCAAACTTCCGGCAGATCAGTCTGAAGTCTCTCTTTGTCTCTTCTCAAAAGTGCGTTTCCAAAGTTAAGATCAAAACCAACGGAACTCTGCCCGCTCCCCATATCCCATCATCATACTCCAGGCCACTCCAAGGGATAGCAGCTCGTGCATTTTCAAGCCCCGTTTCGCGGGGTTGTTAGGACGTACAGTGTGGCAAACACCCTCACCTTTCATGGGGGTATCAATCTCTGCTACCTCTATGGAGCATGGTCTAATGTTCAAGGCTGCAGTCTCGTCAAAGGAGGCACTGGGAGCAGAATGGTACTTTGCCACACGGTCGACTTTCGCCGACGTTGTTTGCCCAGAATATTGCACGACCTGCTCCACAACACCCCACTGTTGCCTGTAGTCCATCACGAGGGCTCAGTATGTACCTAAGAGCATGGGTTTCAGGAGGGTGCCGAACAACCAGTTCTGTGCCGGGCTTGCTCATTGTCTGATATCACCATAGTGTCAAAACATGAATGGAAAGACTGGATCGGGGCGGTCTACGGTGGAGAATTCGGCACTTGTACATGCACATTATTTCAACGCGCCACATTCCTTCCGGCAGTGATAGAAGACTACACCCGCATCCGACAACTTAAAGCATCAAGTGGAAAATCCAAGTTATTAGAATCCAACAAGTGTTATCTCCACAGCCTCCTCAGATCCCAGACCTAAGAAGCAACAGCGCCTTCAACTCACTACCTAACCAGTCGCTAAATGTACATTAAAGACCCCTCGACAAAACTAAACCATTGAACCGTCATCACCGTCATTCTCATTCATGTTCGCATCATGTATGACCCTCCGCTTACCCATCACCCTCCTTCTTAACCACCCCCAAACCATCCCAGCTCCCTTTTTCCCTTTCCGTCTTTCCACTGAATATTCCGAATTTTTAAACTCTGTCAACCTCCATACCCCCAAAATAATCAGCGTTAGCGGCAAAGCAATGGCCCAGAGCATCCAAAAGTCCGGGTTCACATCCATATGTAACCCTCCTCCTAGAGATCCATTTCCTTCCTCAGATGAAGTAGAGGTTGAGTTGAAGAATTGCGTTCCAAATATCGAGGAAACAGCACTGAACGGGATGAATACCATGCCTACAATGGAAATTATGCGCACGCTCCGGCTGTTGTCGAGGTTGACCTGGCTGTCGTGGACGGTGTTGATGTGGAATGCCTATCACAGAAGTATTCATCAGCCTTTCTGTCGTCTGGTAGCGTGGTAAGTTCTGAACGGAGGTGGACTGGAGGAGAGGAAGGGGCTTACTAAATCTACGGTATTCTTGATCCTCGCCTGGGAGCTTGCCGTCCGTAGCCTCGTTGAATGAAACAGCTCGCAGGTATGTCTTAGCCGCCGTTCCGTGTTTGTCCACACTTTTGAAGGTTTCGTTGTAGGAGACGGCCCGTGACTGGCCACGGCCAGATCGACAGACCGAATGGCGGCGTCAAGTGCTTCGACCATGAAGATGGCGTTCTTGGCACTCGTGTGGATCCGATGCAAGTCGAGGTCGGCAATCGCCGTCTTGGTCGACCGCAGCATCTGGGCGCGACGGAAAATATCCTCCTCATCGGCGCGGATGAGGCTGTTTACCTCCCAGGCGACCTTGTCGATGCGTTCATGCCATGTTGCCAGTGCGAGGTTCACAAGGATGTACGGATCGTGGGTTACTTGTTCCCATTTGGGGGATTGTAAAAAGCGAACGAGCCGTTGGAGGGTTTCGAGGGGCGGTTGGAAGGCAAGCAGGCTTACGGCAAAGGTGTCTGAACCGGGGTGGGATGGTCGCCAGGACAAAATGAAGGCCCATTTCAGCCACTTGGGTTGTCGGTCGACGGGGTCTGTCGAGGGGAGCTCTCCGAGGAAGTGCATCCACAGGGCTGCCCGTCAGCTAAGGAAAAGAGAGAGGGGAAAGCTAAAAAGAGAAAGAAAAAAGAGAAAAGAAAAAGGAAAGGGACCTAGAAAACAGAGGAAAAAAAGAAAGAAAAAATTAACATACTCTCAACACCCCCTTCTTCACCATCCTCTTCTTCATCAGCATCACCATCACCAGCTAACCGCCTCCCAAAAGAATGCGTCACACTTCGTTCCCTCTCCAACACAAACTCGTCGGGAATCCGAAAAATATCCACCAGAGCCTCATATTCTTTTTCCGAAGTGGAATCATATTTTCCATCTAGGGGGGCAATTCTAAAAAGCACCCAATGCAATGTCAGCGTCAGCGTCTACGCAATTCTGAGTCTGCATGCAGTCTGAGTGGGGTGGGGAACGGTGGTGACGGTGGACGGTGGACGGTGACGGTGATTCACCAACACGGAAACAGAAATGCGGTCGCCGATCGGGTCCAGACCTGCCCCAATAACTATCGCGCAACGACTGTTCACATCGGTCTGGTTCACATCGGTTGACACCGACGCCGACCGGCACGGACTTGACCAATCAGGTAGCAACGGAAGGGGTCCCGACAAAGGTACCAAGATGAAACCCGACCCGAACATGAACATTTGATGAACATGGCCGCAGGGGGGTTGAGTTGAGTTGAGTTGAACCTGAACGAGACCAAAAAAAA
>Ga0247763_1000965_pt1 | contig 17174 bp, 30 predicted proteins | sample UWRJL141409B4_FD_179926 | JGI IMG/M metagenome (GOLD analysis project Ga0247763, IMG submission 179926) | Plant litter microbial communities from Arlington Agricultural Research Station in Wisconsin, United States - UWRJ-L141-409B-4 | ecosystem: Environmental > Terrestrial > Plant litter >...
CCGGCCGCGGCCTGCCGAAAACGAGAAAGCGGGTCCGCCCCGAAAGGGGCGGACCCGCTCGGACGGGAGCCGGGGCTCAGGCGTCCTTGGACTTCTCGGCGGCGTCGTCGGCCGGCTTGGCGTCCTCGACCGCCTCGTCGGACCCGGCCTCGTCGGACCCGGCCTCGGTGGCCTCGTCCTTGGGGGCGTCGTCCTTCGGAGACTTCCTCAGGCTGTCTTCCTTGGCGGCACGCTGCGTCGCCGCCTCGGCCTCACCGGTGGCCTCCTGGGCCACGGTCAGGGCCTCCACCAGCTCGATGACAGCCATGGGCGCGTTGTCGCCACGACGGTTACCGATCTTGGTGATACGGGTGTAGCCACCCGGACGGTTCTCGTAGCGCGGGCCGATCTCGGTGAAGAGCGTGTGCACGATGCTCTTGTCGGTGATGACCGAGAGGACCTGACGGCGGTTGTGAAGGTCGCCCTTCTTCGCCTTGGTGACCAGACGCTCGGCGTACGGCCGCAGACGGCGGGCCTTCGCCTCGGTGGTCGTGATCTTGCCGTGCTCGAAGAGCGACTTCGCGAGATTCGCGAGAAGCAGCTTCTCGTGCGCGGCGCTGCCGCCCATACGGGCACCCTTGGTGGGCTTCGGCATGATGTTTCTCCTAGGTGTCTGCCCCGGCCGTGTCAGGTACCGAGGTCAGTGTCCGAGCAGGCGATCGCCTGTCGAAGATCCGGACCCCTCTGCAGGACCCCGGAGGACCCGCGCCCCGTTCAGGGACGCGGGGAACCGAGCGACCGGCCTCGGCCGGCTCGCGGTCACAGGACCGGCCTCCTCGCGGAGTGCTCAGTACTGCTCGGTCTCCACAAAGCCCGCGTCCGCGTCGTCGTCCGCCCCGAAGGCGTCCGCGGCGGCGGTCGGGTCGAATCCGGGCGGGCTGTCCTTCAGGGCGAGGCCCATGCCGGCCAGCTTCGCCTTGACCTCGTCGATCGACTTCGCACCGAAGTTGCGGATGTCGAGCAGGTCGGCCTCGGACCGTGCCACGAGCTCACCCACCGAGTGGATGCCCTCGCGCTTGAGGCAGTTGTACGACCGGACGGTGAGCTCGAGCTCCTCGATCGGCAGGGCGAGATCGGCGGCGAGAGCGGCGTCCGTCGGGGACGGGCCCATGTCGATGCCCTCGGCGTCGATGTTGAGCTCACGCGCCAGACCGAACAGCTCGACCAGGGTCTTACCGGCCGACGCCATGGCGTCACGGGGACGCATGGCCTGCTTGGTCTCGACGTCGACGATCAGCTTGTCGAAGTCGGTGCGCTGCTCGACACGCGTCGCCTCGACCTTGTAGGTGACCTTCAGGACCGGCGAGTAGATCGAGTCGACCGGGATGCGCCCGATCTCCTGACCGACCTGCTTGTTCTGCACGGCGGAGACGTAGCCGCGACCGCGCTCGACGGTCAGCTCCATCTCCAGCTTGCCCTTGCCGTTGAGCGTGGCGAGGACGAGGTCGGGGTTGTGGACCTCGACACCGGCCGGGGGCGCGATGTCGGCGGCGGTGACCAGACCCGGCCCCTGCTTGCGCAGGTACATCACGACCGGCTCGTCGTGCTCCGAGGAGACGACCAGCTGCTTGATGTTGAGGATCAGGTCGGTGACGTCCTCCTTGACACCCGGCACGGTGGTGAACTCGTGCAGGACGCCGTCGATCCGGATGCTGGTGACAGCGGCCCCGGGAATCGAGGAGAGGAGCGTGCGGCGGAGGGAGTTGCCGAGGGTGTAACCGAAGCCCGGCTCCAGCGGCTCGATCACGAACCGGGAGCGGAATTCGTCGACGACCTCTTCGGTCAACGACGGGCGCTGAGCAATCAGCATGCGGTGAGTCCTTCAGTCATGGGCACCCACTATTTGATGCCCTTGAGTACTGCAAGGGTACGGGCGGCGCGTCTCCGGAGAGCCGTGCCGCCCGGACCCGGGAAAAACATGAGACAACCGTGCGTCAGACGCGGCGGCGCTTGGGCGGACGGCAGCCGTTGTGCGGCGTGGGCGTCACGTCCTGGATCGAGCCGACCTCCAGGCCCGTGGCCTGGAGGGAGCGGATCGCGGTCTCGCGGCCGGAGCCCGGACCCTTCACGAAGACGTCGACCTTGCGCATGCCGTGCTCCTGCGCGCGGCGGGCGGCCGACTCGGCGGCCATCTGCGCGGCGAAGGGCGTGGACTTGCGCGAGCCCTTGAAGCCGACGTGGCCGGCGGAGGCCCAGGAGATCACGTTGCCCGAGGGGTCGGTGATCGAGACGATCGTGTTGTTGAACGTGCTCTTGATGTGAGCGTGTCCGTGAGCGACGTTCTTCTTTTCCTTGCGGCGCACCTTCTTGGCAGCGCCCTGACGACCCTTGGGGGGCATCTATAACTCCTACGGGGAGGTGGTCGGTCCTACAGCGAAGACCGCTGGTGAAGCGTTGTCCGCTGAGGACTACTTCTTGCCCGGCTTCTTCTTGCCGGCGATGGCGCGACGCGGGCCCTTGCGGGTACGGGCGTTCGTGCTGGTGCGCTGGCCGTGGACGGGCAGGCCACGACGGTGGCGCAGACCCTGGTAGCAGCCGATCTCGACCTTGCGGCGGATGTCGGCCTGAACCTCACGGCGGAGGTCACCCTCGGTCTTGAAGTTGCCGTCCACGTACTCGCGGATCCGGACCAGCTCTTCCTCGGAGAGGTCACGGACGCGGGTGTTGGGGTTGACGCCGGTGTCGGCCAGCGTCTTCTGCGAGAGGGTCCGGCCGATGCCGAACACGTAGGTGAGGGCAACCTCCACGCGCTTTTCGCGCGGGATGTCAACACCGGAAACGCGTGCCATTCAATGGCTCCAGTTGTCGTTCGGAGGTCTTCCGCAGAACCGGCTCCCGCCCGCCGTCATCCTCTTCACGCGAGGACTCGGTACGGTTCGGGTCCCCGGCCTCCGACCGGGGGTGTCGGATCGCCGTGAACAGCGGATCCGGATTCTGCGTATGAACATGTGCTACGTGCGTCGCGCGAAGTTCTGCGGGTGCAGAAGGTGCGGTCCTGCGTCAGCCCTGGCGCTGCTTGTGGCGCGGGTTTTCGCAGATGACCATGACCCGGCCGTGACGGCGGATCACCCTGCACTTGTCGCAGATCTTCTTGACGCTCGGCTTGACCTTCATTGGTGAGGTTCTCCGGGTCAGTGCCACCACCCCGCGTGAACGGGGCGCAGGCAAGATCTACTTGTACCGGTAGACGATCCGGCCACGCGTGAGGTCGTACGGAGACAGCTCCACCACGACCCGGTCGTCAGGGAGGATACGGATGTAGTGCATACGCATCTTGCCGCTGATGTGCGCCAGGACCTGGTGGCCGTTCTGGAGCTCGACCTTGAACATGGCGTTCGGAAGAGACTCGACGACAGTGCCCTCGATCTCGATGGCACCTTGCTTCTTGGCCACGCTTCGCCCTTCGAATCGACTACCTTGATCGACTCCGCGCTTACCACATGCAGACATGCGGATGCACGAGAGCCGACGAGTCAGTCTACGCCAGGGCTCTCGGAAAGACGAATCGAGAAAGCCTGCCCCACACCCAAGATCCCTAAGCGGAAACGCACTCCTCAAGGGCGCTTCTTCGGGCGAGGGGAACACTCCGCTCGGCCATATCCGGCCGCCGCCGTTCAGGAGGGACCCCCCTCCCTGCGGCGCCTTACGCCAGGGGATCGGGCGCGGCCGTGATCCCGTACTCGGCCAGTTTCGCCGCGCCCCCGTCCGGCGCCGTGAGAACAAGCGGTCCGTCATCCGTCAGAGCTACGGAATGCTCCCAGTGGGAGGACCACGTACCGTCCGTCGTGATGACGGTCCAGTCGTCGGCGAGCACCTCGGTCCGGGGTGTCCCCAGCGACACCATGGGCTCGATGGCCAGACAGAACCCGGGCACCAGTCTGGGCCCCTTGCCCCGCCGCCGCTCCACGTAGTTCAGCAGGTGCGGATCCATGTGCATCTCCGTCCCGATGCCGTGGCCTCCGTAGTCCTCGACGATCCCGTACCTGCCGCCACCGGGCTTCGGCTGGCGCCGGATGTATGTCTCGATGGCCCGGGAGACGTCGACGAGCCGGTTCCCCGGCTTCATCGCCGCGATACCGGCCCACATCGACTCCTCGGTCACCCGCGAGAGCTCGACGAGTTCCGGAGCGTGGCCGGTTCCCACGAGCGCCGTGTACGCGGCGTCACCGTGCCAGCCGTCGACGATCGCGCCCGCGTCGACCGAGATGATGTCGCCGTCCTTCAGGACGACGTCGTCGCTCGGGATGCCGTGCACGACGACCTCGTTCGCCGAGGTGCAGATCGTGGCGGGGAAGCCGCCGTAGCCCAGGAAGTTCGACTTCGCCCCGTGCTCGTCGAGCACCTTGCGGGCGACCTGGTCGAGATCGCGTGTCGTGGCACCGGGCACCGCCGCCTCCCGGGTCGCCGCGTGGACGGCGGCGACGACCAGGCCCGCCTCACGCATCTTGGCGATCTGCTCCGGGGTCTTGATCTGCACCATGGGGGCCCGCGCTCTCCGTCTTCTCTGCCTGCTCGGTCACGTACACACAGTACGGCCGCGACACCCGTCGAGGGCACCGCGGCCGGTCCTGCCCAGGACGGCTACCTGCTGCCGCCGCCCTCGCTGTCGTTCCTGCCCTCGGCCTGGACCTTGAGGGCGTCCATCGCCCGCTTGGTGACCTCGTCCACCTTGCCGAGCGCGGAGATCGTCACGACCAGGCCCTGGGCCCGGTAGTAGTCGATGATCGGCTCGGTCTGGGTGTGGTAGACCTCCAGGCGCTTGCGGACGGTCTCCTCGGTGTCGTCGTCGCGCTGGTACAGCTCGCCGTCGCAGGCGTCGCAGACGCCTTCCTTCCGCGGCGGGCTGTACGTCACGTGGAAGACGTGACTCGAGTCCCTGCGGCAGATGCGGCGGCCGGCGATGCGCTTGACCACCTCGTCCTCGGGGACCTCCAGGTCGAGCACCCCGTCCAGCTCCACACTGTCGGCCTTCAGCGCCTGGTCGAGCGCCTCGGCCTGCGACACGTTCCTCGGGAAGCCGTCGAGCAGGAAGCCGTTCACGGCGTCCGGCTGCTCCATACGGTCCTTGGCCATCGCGATGGTGACCTCGTCCGGCACGAGGTTGCCCTCGTCCATGTACGACTTGGCCAGTTTGCCCAGTTCCGTCTGTCGGCTGATGTTCGCTCGGAAGAGGTCGCCCGTCGAGATGTGCGGGATCGACAGGTTCTTGGCGAGGAACGCGGCCTGCGTTCCCTTGCCCGCCCCGGGAGGCCCGACGAGGACGATTCGCATCAGCGGAGGAACCCTTCGTAATTGCGCTGCTGGAGCTGGCTCTCGATCTGCTTCACCGTCTCCAGACCGACACCCACGATGATGAGGATGCTGGTGCCACCGAACGGGAAGTTCTGGTTGGCGCCGAAGCCCGCCAACGCCATGGTCGGCACGAGAGCGATCAGACCCAGGTACAGCGAACCCGGCCAGGTGATCCTGTTGAGCACGTACGACAGATACTCGGCGGTCGGCCGGCCTGCCCGGATACCCGGGATGAAGCCACCATACTTCTTCATGTTGTCCGCGACTTCCTCGGGGTTGAACGAGATGGCCACGTAGAAGAACGCGAAGAACACGATCAGGAAGAAGTAGAGAATGATGTGCGGTGGCGCGGCGGTGTCCGCGAGATTCTGCTCGATCCAGGTCTTCCAGCCGGAGGTCCCGCCGGCGAACTGCGCGATGAGCGCGGGGATGTAGAGCAGTGACGAGGCGAAGATCACGGGGATGATGCCCGCCTGGTTGACCTTGAGCGGGATGTACGTCGACGTGCCGCCGTAGGACCGGCGGCCGATCATGCGCTTGGCGTACTGAACCGGGATGCGGCGCTGAGCCTGCTCCACGAAGACGACCAGGCCGATCATGACGAGGCCCACCGCGATCACGGTGCCGAACTCGATCCAGCCCTCCGCGAGGCTGCCCTGCTCCTTGATGGCCCACAGCGCCGACGGGAACGTGGCGGCGATCGAGATGAACATCAGGATCGACATGCCGTTGCCGATGCCGCGGTCGGTGATGAGCTCACCGAGCCACATGACCGTGGCGGTACCGGCGGTCATGGTGATCACCATCGTGACGGTGACGAAGATCGACTGGTCGGGCACGATCTGGTTGGCGACCGGGCAGCTGGTGAAGAGCGCACCGCTGCGGGCGGTGGCCACCAGGCCGGTGCCCTGCAGGATGGCCAGGGCGACCGTGAGGTACCGGGTGTACTGCGTGATCTTCGCGGTACCTGCCTGGCCCTCCTTCTTGAGGGCCTCGAGGCGCGGGATCACCACGGTCAGCAGCTGCAGAATGATGCTCGCCGTGATGTACGGCATGATGCCCAGTGCGAAGATCGTGATCTGCAGCAGGGCGCCACCGCTGAACATGTTGACCAGGCCGAACAGGCCGGTGTTCTGGCTCGCGTCGTCGATACAGATCTGGACGTTCTTGTAGTCGACACCGGGGATCGGGATGTGCGTACCCACCCGATAGACCACGATGATGCCGAGCGTGAAGAGCAGCTTCTTGCGCAGGTCGGGCGTCTTGAACGCCCGGGCGAACGCGGTGAGCACGGTGCCTCCTGCGACCCCCGCGCAAGTGCGTCAGAGGTGACGGTCTTGAGGTTCGACGAATAAGTAACGGACAGCTAACTAACAGTCAGAAGCCACCTGGAGTTCCCTGGCGGCACAGTGGGCGAAAATTAGCAGCGCAGGCCACCATACCGGCGACACCGCTTCCCTAGGAACGACCAACCGGGGATGCCCCTTTTGTGGGGCATCCCCGGTCGGGATCGCTCAGGTCATCGGGTCGCCTGGAACGTGTCAGACGAGCTCGGTGACGGTACCGCCGGCGGCGGTGATCTTCTCCTTGGCGGAGCCGGAGACGGCGTCGACCGTCACCTGCAGTGCCACGGAGATCTCGCCCTGGCCGAGGACCTTGACGAGACTGTTCTTGCGCACCGCACCCTTGGAGACGAGTCCCTCCACGGTGACCTCGCCACCTTCCGGGAACAGCGACGCCAGCTTGTCGAGGTTCACGACCTGGTACTCGGTCTTGAACGGGTTCCGGAAGCCCTTGAGCTTCGGGAGACGCATATGGAGGGGCATCTGGCCACCCTCGAAGCGCTCCGGAACCTGGTAACGGGCCTTCGTGCCCTTGGTACCACGACCGGCCGTCTTACCCTTGGACGCCTCACCACGACCGACGCGGGTCTTCGCGGTCTTGGCGCCCGGGGCGGGACGGAGGTTGTGGATCTTGAGCGGGTTGTTCTCCGCCATGATCAGTCGACCTCCTCAACCGTCACGAGGTGGCGGACGGTGTGCACCATTCCGCGGAACTCGGGGCGGTCCTCCTTGACGACCACATCGTTGATCCGCTTGAGGCCAAGCGAACGAAGGGTGTCGCGGTGGTTCTGCTTGCTGCCGATGAACGACTTCGTCTGCGTGATCCTGAGCTGAGCCATGATTACGCACCCGCTCCCGCACGTGCACGCAGGAGAGCCGCGGGGGCGACGTCCTCGAGGGGCAGACCGCGGCGGGCCGCGATCTCCTCGGGACGCTGCAGGCCCTTCAGGGCCGCCACGGTCGCGTGCACGATGTTGATCGCGTTGGACGAGCCGAGCGACTTCGACAGGATGTCGTGGACGCCGGCGCACTCGAGCACGGCACGCACCGGGCCACCGGCGATGACGCCGGTACCGGGAGAAGCAGGCTTGAGCAGGACGACGCCCGCGGCCTTCTCGCCCGTGATCGGGTGCGGGATGGTGCCCTGGATACGGGGAACCTTGAAGAAGTGCTTCTTGGCCTCCTCCACACCCTTGGCGATGGCGGCCGGCACCTCCTTGGCCTTGCCGTAACCGACACCCACGGTGCCGTCACCGTCGCCCACCACGACCAGCGCGGTGAAGCTGAAGCGACGACCACCCTTCACAACCTTGGCGACGCGGTTGATCGCGACGACGCGCTCGACGTACGCGGTCTTCTCGGCAGCAGCGCCGCCGTCACGGCCCTTCCGGTCCCGCCGCTCGCCGCCACCGGCACCGCTTCCGCGGCGCTGGGGTCCAGCCATTGGAATTACCTCTCTCTGTTTCCGCTAGCTACGGAACCGAGACTCAGAACTTGAGTCCGGCTTCGCGGGCGGCGTCCGCCAGAGCGGCAATGCGCCCGGCGTACTGGTTTCCACCACGGTCGAATACGACAGCCTCGACACCGGCGGCCTTGGCGCGCTCGGCGACCAGGGCGCCGACCGACTTGGCCTGAGCCGACTTGTCGGACTCGCCGCCGCGGATCGACGTGTCCAGGGTGGACGCGGACGCGAGGGTGTGACCCTTCACGTCATCGATCACCTGGGCCACGATGTGGCGGTTCGAGCGCGTCACGACCAGGCGAGGACGCTCAGCCGTACCCGAGATGTGCTTACGGATCCGGATGTGACGCCGCTTGATGGCAGCACGCTTGTAAGCGTCGCCCTTAGCAATCTTGACACCGTATGCCATGGCTTACTTACCCGCCTTTCCGACCTTGCGCCGGACGACTTCGCCCTCGTACTTGACGCCCTTGGCCTTGTACGGGTCGGGCTTGCGCAGCTTGCGGATGTTGGCCGCAACCTCGCCGACCTTCTGCTTGTCGATTCCCTCGACCGAGAAGTGCGTCGGGTTCTCGACCTTGAACGAGATGCCCTCGGGCGCCTCGACCGTGATCGAGTGGCTGTAGCCGAGCGAGAATTCCAGGTTGGAACCCTTCGCCAGGACGCGGTAACCGACACCGCTGATTTCGAGCTTCTTCACGTAACCCGAGGTCACGCCGGTGATCATGTTCGCCACCAGCGTGCGGGACAGGCCGTGCAGGGCCTTGTTCTGACGCTCGTCGTTCGGGCGGGTGACATTGAGAATGCCGTCCTCGCCCTTGGCGACCTCGATCGGCGCCGCGACGGTGTGGGAGAGGGTGCCCTTGGGGCCCTTCACCTGAACCGTACGGCCGTCGATGGTGACGTCCACGCCGGCGGGAACCGTGATGGGGAGCTTGCCAATACGCGACATAGCTGTTTCCTCCGTTCCCTTCCGCTACCAGACGTAGGCGAGGACTTCTCCGCCTACGCCCTTCTTGCCGGCCTGCTTGTCGGTGAGGAGACCGTGCGACGTGGAGATGATCGCCACGCCGAGGCCACCGAGCACCTTGGGCAGGGAGGTGGACTTCGCGTACACACGCAGACCCGGCTTCGAGATCCGCTTGATGCCCGCGATGGAGCGCTCACGGTTCGGGCCGAACTTCAGCTCGAGGACGAGCTTCTTGCCGACCTCGGCGTCCTCGACCTTCCAGCCGGTGATGAAGCCCTCCTGCTGGAGGATCTCCGCGATGTGCGACTTGATCTTGCTGTGCGGCATCGCGACATCGTCGTGGTACGCCGAGTTCGCGTTACGCAGACGGGTAAGCATGTCTGCGATGGGATCAGTCATGGTCATGAATTGGCCTTCGGCCTCTCTCGCCGGGGTTTCCTGTATGCGCCATCCCTCTCCCCACTCAGTGGCGGGACGGGTGCGGTGCGGGGACCTACGGCGTAGTAAGCGTTAACTAGTGGGCTGCGCCCACGGGCGTACGGGCAGCCGGACGCCCAACCCTCCCAGCCTAAGCCATGGAGGGGTGGGCACCCGACCGAACCCTTTGCTTACCGAGAGCCTCTGATGTCCGGAAGGACCGGACTACCAGGAGCTCTTGGTCACGCCCGGCAGCTCGCCACGGTGAGCCATCTCACGAAGGCACACGCGGCAGAGGCCGAACTTGCGGTACACGGAGTGCGGGCGGCCGCAGCGCTGGCAACGGGTGTAGCCACGCACACCGAACTTGGGCTTACGAGCAGCCTTGGCAATCAGAGCCTTCTTCGCCATCTCGCTTACGCCTCCTTGAAGGGGAAGCCGAGGTGACGGAGAAGGGCACGGCCTTCGGCGTCGTTGGTCGCCGTGGTCACCACGGTGATGTCCATACCCCGGACGCGGTCGATCTTGTCCTGGTCGATCTCGTGGAACATGACCTGCTCGGTGAGACCGAAGGTGTAGTTGCCACGACCGTCGAACTGCTTGGGAGACAGGCCGCGGAAGTCGCGGATGCGCGGCAGCGCGAGCGACAGGGTGCGGTCCAGGAACTCCCACATGCGGTCGCCACGAAGTGTGACGTGGGCGCCGATCGGCTGACCCTCACGCAGCTTGAACTGCGCGATGGACTTGCGGGCCTTGGTGACGGCCGGCTTCTGACCGGTGATCGTGGTGAGGTCGCGGATGGCGCCCTCGATCAGCTTGGAGTCGCGGGCGGCGTCGCCCACACCCATGTTGACCACGATCTTGACGAGACCCGGGGTCTGCATGACGTTCTCGTACGAGAACTCCTCCTGCAGCTTGCCCGCGATCTCCTCGCGGTACCTCGTCTTGAGACGCGGAATGGTGGTGGTAGCCATCAGATGTCCTCACCCGTCCGCTTGGCAACGCGGATCTTGTTGCCCTCGTCGTCGAAGCGGAAACCGACGCGCGTGACGACTTTGTTGCCGTCCTTCTCCACGACCAGCTGGACGTTGGAGACGTGGACAGGGGCCTCGGTCGTGACGATGCCGCCGGCCTGCGAACCGCGAGCGGTGGGACCGGCCTTCGTGTGCTTCTTGACCCGGTTGACACCCTCGACCAGGACGCGCTCGTCGCGCGGGTAAGCGGCAATGACCTTGCCCTGCTTGCCCTTGTCCTTACCGGTGATGACCTGGACCAGGTCGCCCTTCTTGATCTTCATGCTTACAGCACCTCCGGCGCGAGCGAGATGATCTTCATGAACTTCTTCTCGCGCAGCTCACGGCCGACAGGGCCGAAGATACGGGTGCCGCGAGGGTCGCCGTCGTTCTTCAGAATGACGGCGGCGTTCTCGTCGAAGCGGATGTACGAGCCGTCGGGACGGCGGCGCTCCTTGACGGTGCGAACGATGACCGCCTTGATGACGTCACCCTTCTTCACGTTGCCGCCGGGGATCGCGTCCTTGACGGTGGCGACGATGACGTCACCGATGCCCGCGTAGCGGCGACCGGAGCCACCGAGCACACGGATGCAAAGGATCTCCTTCGCACCCGTGTTGTCGGCGACACGCAGTCGCGACTCCTGCTGGATCACGTCTATCTCCTGATTGTCTGCCGGTTCCCGGCAGGGGCTCCTTCACGGAACCCCTGCCGAGCCTGGCGGAACTGTTCCCAGGGTGTCCCCCTGGGAGGGATTACTTGGCCTTCTCGAGGATCTCGACGATGCGCCAGCGCTTCGTCGCCGACAGCGGCCGGGTCTCCATGATGACGACCCGGTCGCCGACGCCTGCGGCGTTCTGCTCGTCGTGCGCCTTGAGCTTGTTCGTACGGCGGATGACCTTGCCGTACAGCGCGTGCTTGACGCGGTCCTCGACAGCGACGACGACGGTCTTGTCCATCTTGTCGCTGACGACCAGACCCTCACGGGTCTTGCGGAAACCGCGGCTCGTCTTCGTCTCTTCAGTCACGTTGCTCTCGCTCATCAGGCGCTCTCCACCGTCTCGATGCCCAGCTCGCGCTCACGCATCAGGGTGTAGATCCGCGCGATGTCCTTGCGGACGGCCTTGAGCCGCCCGTGGTTCTCGAGCTGACCGGTCGCCGCCTGGAAGCGGAGGTTGAACAGCTCTTCCTTGGCTTCGCGGAGCTTCGCGAGAAGCTCCTCGTCACCCAGTTCGCGCAGCTCGGACGCCTTGGTACCGGCCGACATCACGCTTCACCTGCCTCGCGCTTGACGATCCGGCACTTCATCGGCAGCTTGTGGGCTGCGCGAGTCAGCGCCTCACGGGCGATCTTCTCGTTGGGGTAGGACAGCTCGAACATGACCCGTCCCGGGTGCACGTTCGCGATCCACCATTCGGGGGATCCCTTACCGGAACCCATGCGGGTCTCGGCGGGCTTCTTGGTCAGCGGGCGGTCCGGGTAGATGTTGATCCAGACCTTGCCGCCACGCTTGATGTGGCGGGTCATCGCGATACGAGCCGCTTCGATCTGGCGGTTCGTCACGTACGCCGGCGTGAGGGCCTGAATGCCGTACTCGCCGAACGCGACCGTCGTACCGCCCTTGGCCTGACCGCGGCGCTTGGGGTGGTGCTGCTTGCGGTGCTTGACCCTACGGGGGATCAGCATGTCGGTCAGGCCTCCGTTCCGCCGGTAGAAGAGGGCGCGGCCTCGGCCGGAGCGGCGGCGGGAGCGTCGGCCTTGGGGGCCTCCGCAGCCGGCGCGGACTGCTGCGGCTTGCGGCCTCGGCCGCCACGCTCGCCGCCACGGCCGCCGCCACGGGCCGGGCGGTCGCCGCCGGGGCCGCCACCGCGGGCCGGGCGGTTGCCCGCACGGGCAGCGGCGTTCTCGGCGCGGACCTCGGCGATGTTCTTCACGTCGCCCTTGTAGATCCAGACCTTCACACCGATACGGCCGAAGGTCGTCTTGGCCTCGAAGAAGCCGTAGTCGACGTTCGCACGGAGCGTGTGCAGGGGCACACGGCCCTCGCGGTAGAACTCCGAGCGGGACATCTCGGCGCCACCGAGACGGCCACCGCACTGGATCTTGATGCCCTTGGCGCCGGCCTTCATCGTGCCCTGCATGCTCTTGCGCATGGCACGACGGAAGGAGACGCGGGAGGACAGCTGCTCGGCAACGGCCTGGGCGACCAGCTGAGCGTCGGTCTCGGGGCTCTTGACCTCGAGGATGTTCAGCTGGACCTGCTTGCCCGTGAGCTTCTCGAGGTCACCGCGGATGCGGTCGGCCTCGGCGCCGCGGCGGCCGATGACGATGCCGGGACGCGCGGTGTGGATGTCCACCCGCACGCGGTCACGGGTGCGCTCGATCTCCACCTTCGAGATGCCGGCGCGCTCCATGCCGGACGTCATCATCCGACGGATGGCGACGTCTTCCTTGACGTAGTCCTTGTACAGCTTGTCGGCGTACCACCGGGACTTGAAGTCCGTGGTGATGCCGAGCCGGAACCCATGCGGGTTAACCTTCTGGCCCATTACCGGGTTCCTTCCTTGCTGCTGACGACCACGGTGATGTGGCTGGTCCGCTTGCGGATCCGGTAGGCGCGGCCCTGGGCGCGCGGACGGAACCGCTTCAGGGTCGGACCCTCGTCGACGTACGCCTCGGAGATGACGAGGCTGTCGGCGTCGGTGTGGTCGTAGTTGTGTGCGGCGTTGGCAATGGCGCTGTCAAGCACCTTGCCCACCGGCACGCTCGCGGCCTGCGGGGCGAAACGCAGGACCGCCTGAGCCTCCGTGGCATCCATGCCACGGATAAGGTCCACCACACGGCGGGCCTTCATGGGCGTGACGCGGATGTACCGCGCCTGGGCCCTGGCTTCCATGGTTGTCCTTCCAGTGTCTGTCATGGTCATTCCACCCCGCGTTAGCGGCGCTTCGACTTCCGGTCGTCCTTGACGTGACCCCGGAAGGTGCGCGTCGGCGAGAACTCGCCGAGCTTGTGGCCGACCATCGACTCGGTGACAAACACCGGAATGTGGGTCTTGCCGTTGTGCACCGCGATCGTGTGGCCGAGCATGGCCGGGATGATCATCGAGCGACGGGACCAGGTCTTGATGACGTTCTTGGAACCTGCTTCGTTCTGTACGTCCACCTTCTTGATCAGGTGGTCGTCGACGAAGGGTCCCTTCTTGAGACTGCGCGGCATCTGAACCCGCTCCTAGCGCTTCTTGTTCGTCTTGCGGCGGCGGACGATGTACTTGTTCGAAGCCTTCTTCGGCGAACGAGTACGACCCTCCTTCTGACCCCACGGCGAGACCGGGTGACGACCACCGGAGGTCTTGCCTTCACCACCACCGTGCGGGTGGTCAACCGGGTTCATCGCCACACCGCGGACGGTCGGGCGGACACCCAGCCAGCGCTTGCGGCCGGCCTTGCCCCAGTTGATGTTCGACTGCTCGGCGTTGCCGACCTCGCCGACGGTGGCGCGGCAGCGCACGTCGACCAGGCGGATCTCTCCGGACGGCATGCGCAGGTGGGCCATCTGGCCCTCCTTCGCGAGCAGCTGCACGGAGGCACCGGCGGAGCGGGCGAACTTGGCGCCGCCACCGGGACGGAGCTCGATCGCGTGGATCGTGGTACCGACCGGGATGTTGCGGAGGGCCAGGTTGTTGCCCGGCTTGATGTCGGCCCCGGGACCGTTCTCGACGCGGTCGCCCTGCGACAGGTTGCGGGGGGCGAGGATGTAGCGCTTCTCGCCGTCCGCGTAGTGAAGCAGCGCGATACGCGCGGTGCGGTTGGGGTCGTACTCGATGTGCGCGACCTTCGCCGGCACGCCGTCCTTGTCGTGACGACGGAAGTCGATCACGCGGTAGGCGCGCTTGTGTCCGCCACCCTGGTGGCGAACGGTCACACGACCGGCGTTGTTACGGCCGCCCTTGCTGTGCAGCGGGCGGACCAGCGACTTCTCCGGCGTGGACCGCGTGACCTCGACGAAGTCGGCGACGCTGGAGCCACGACGGCCCGGCGTAGTCGGCTTGTACTTGCGGATTCCCATTTCTCAGTCCTCGTCCGATATTCGGACCAGGGCGCTCCGTTAGGAGGCCTGGCCGAAGATGTCGATACGGTCGCCCTCAGCGAGGGTCACGATGGCGCGCTTGGTGTCGGCACGCTTTCCGAAGCCGCTCTTGGTCCGCTTGCGCTTGCCCTGGCGGTTGATCGTGTTGACCCCGGTGACCTTGACCGAGAAGACCGCCTGGACGGCCTGCTTGATCTGGGTCTTGTTGGCGCCCGGCGCGACGACGAAGGTGTACTTGCCCTCGTCGAGCAGCGCGTAGCTCTTCTCGGAGACGACCGGCTTGATGAGGACGTCACGGGGATCCGTGAAGCTCTTGCTCAGCGGTGTCTCGACGGTGTTCTTGCCCTCGGCCTCGTGGCGCTTCGCCTTGGCGACGCGCGCGGCCTTGGCGGCCTTGGCCGCCTTGGGGGCGATGCTCGGGTGACGCGTAGCCATCAGGCTTCGCTCCCTTCGGTGTCAGCAGCCGACGACTGCGGCGCGCCGGACACGAAGGACTCGAAAGCGGCCTGGGTGAAGACCACGTCGTCCGAGACGAGAACGTCGTACGTGTTCAGCTGGCCCGGCTCCAGAATGTGGACCTGGGGCAGGTTGCGCGCGGAGAGCAGCGCGGCCTCGTCGGCACGCTCGATGACCAGGAGCACGTTCTTGCGCTCCGAGATCTTGCCGAGCAGGACCTTCGCGGCCTTGGTGGAGGGGTTGTCGCCCTCGATCACGCCGGAGACGACGTGGATGCGAGCGTTGCGGGCCCGGTCGGTGAGGGCGTGGCGCAGGGCCGCGGCCTTCATCTTCTTCGGGGTCCGCTGCGAGTAGTCACGCGGCTGCGGGCCGTGGACGACGCCGCCACCGGCGAACTGCGGGGCGCGGGTCGAGCCCTGACGGGCGCGGCCGGTGCCCTTCTGGCGGTAGGGCTTCCTGCCGCCGCCGCGAACCTCGCCGCGGGTCTTGGTCTTGTGCGTGCCCTGGCGGGCAGCGGCCAGCTGGGCGACGACGACCTGGTGGAGCAGCGGGATGCTGATCTTCTCGACGCCGAAGATCTCCGCGGGGAGCTCGACCGTCCCGGTCTTGTCGCCTGCCGGCGAAATGATGTCAACAGTGCTCATCGTTACCTCAGGCCCCCTTGGCCGCGGTGCGGACCAGGACGAGGCCGCCGTTCGGACCGGGGACGGCGCCCTTGATGAGCAGCAGCCCCTTCTCCGCGTCAACGGCGTGGACGGTCAGGTTCTGGGTGGTGACCCGCTCGTTGCCCATGCGACCCGCCATGCGGAGGCCCTTGAACACACGGCCCGGGGTGGCACAGCCACCGATGGAGCCGGGGGAGCGGTGCTTGCGCTGGGTACCGTGACCGGCGCCGAGTCCCTTGAAGTTGTGACGCTTCATGACACCGGCGAAGCCCTTGCCCTTGCTCTTCCCGGTCACGTCCACCTTGACGCCGGACTCGAAGACCTCGGCGGAGATCTCCTGCCCCAGCGTGTACTCGGAGGCGTCCGCGGTGCGGATCTCGACGAGGTGGCGGCGGGGGGTGACATCGGCCTTGGCGAAGTGACCCTTGAGGGGCTTGTTCACCTTGCGAGGGTCGATCTCGCCGAAGGCGATCTGGACCGACTCGTAGCCGTCGACGTCGTTCGTACGGACCTGGGTCACGACGTTCGCGCTGGCCTTGACGACGGTGACCGGAACAACACGGTTGTTCTCGTCCCACACCTGCGTCATGCCGAGCTTCTCGCCCAGGATGCCCTTGATCTGCTTAACCATTCTCAGACCACATCCCCTAGAGCTTGATCTCGATGTCGACACCGGCCGGGAGGTCGAGTCGCATCAGAGAGTCAACGGTCTTGGGCGTCGGGTCGAGGATGTCGATCAGGCGCTTGTGCGTGCGCATCTCGAAGTGCTCGCGCGAGTCCTTGTACTTGTGCGGCGACTTGATGACGCAGTACACGTTCTTCTCAGTGGGCAGCGGCACCGGGCCCGCGACCGACGCACCAGTGCGCGTCACCGTCTCGACGATCTTCTTCGCCGACGAATCGATGACCTCGTGGTCGTAGGCCTTGAGCCGGATGCGGATCTTCTGTCCCGCCATGGCTACTCAGTAGTCCTTTGTCTCGTGAAACGCTCTGCAACCTGGGGGTTCGCGTCCTGGCCTTCCGACCCACGCGGTCGGGTGTGTCGCATCCTCGGAGCAGAGATGTCCATCAACGGATTTCCCTGCCAGGGACGCGGCCCATCCCAAAGACGACCGCAGGACCGGGGGCCGAACACCCACCGGGCGCCTGGTCTGCACCCCGCTGACACTTCCCGGAAGATTCCCGTACGTCCGCCCCAGCGCTGCCTTACGGCAGTTGGAGCGACGAGTACTGTGGGACTCGCTTCCGGTCCTCCCGGCGGGAGGCGCGCAGCATCGGCACTCAACCGAGCAACCCCGACAGTCTGCCATACGGGGCACGGGGCTGGCGAATCGAGCCGGAGAGAATACCCCCGGGGGGACAGGACTCAAACACCCGGCCCGTCAGCGCCGCGACCGTGGCGCCCCCGCCTCCGCCCCCGGGAGGGAC
>Ga0247763_1000966_pt1 | contig 17172 bp, 12 predicted proteins | sample UWRJL141409B4_FD_179926 | JGI IMG/M metagenome (GOLD analysis project Ga0247763, IMG submission 179926) | Plant litter microbial communities from Arlington Agricultural Research Station in Wisconsin, United States - UWRJ-L141-409B-4 | ecosystem: Environmental > Terrestrial > Plant litter >...
TCGAGCCGTTCCAGGGTCGCGTCGCCTCGCCTCGGCGCACGAGCAGCTGCACACCCGGGCTTCCCTTGACGGCCACCGTCGGGACCTCTTCATCGCGCGAGACCCAGAGCGACGCCGACACGGCAGCTAGAACGGCGAGGCCCGCCATGAGTGACACGGCGAGCGCCCGCGGGCGCCGCGCCGGCGACGTTCGGCCCGGCGACGTTTGGCCCGGCGACGTTCGGACCGGCGACGTTTGGTCCGGTGGCACCGGCGCCACCGGCAGGGCCGGCAAAGCAGCGCCCTGTTGCAGCTTCGCGAGCTCGGTCAAGTATCCGCTGCAACGCTCACAGCTCGCGACGTGCTCCTCGATCCGCGCGTCCGCCGCTCGCGTCGCAAAGTACAGATCGAGCTCGAACATCGACAGGTGTTCTTCGTTCGTGGTCATGACAGCTCCTGACGCAGACCCTTGCCCTGTTGATCGAACGCATCGAGCCAGCGGCGCACCGTGCGCTCCGAGACGCCCAGCACCAGCGCCACCTCCGCCTGAGGCAGCCCGTCCACCCGCGCCAGCAGCGCCGCCTCCAGCTGCTCCGGGCTCGCCCGGTGACACAGCGCCGCGATCTCCGCCCGCGCGGCGACCACCTCATGCGGCGACACCGCGCACGACAGCGCTGACGTCTCCGCCAGCGGCACCAGCGCGCGCGTTCGCCGCAGCGTATCGAGGCACAGCCGCGTCGACGTCAGATACAGCCAGGCCAGCACCTGACGCGGCTCACTCCGTCCGTCGAGCGGCGGCCCAGACTGCCAGAGCCGCAAGAAGGCCTCTTGGGCGGCGTCGTCCGCCGCGCCCGTGGCCCCCAGGATGCGCTGGCACTTGGCCCGGATCGGGCCCCAGAAGCGCGTGTAAGCAGCCGGAAAGTCGGGCAGGTTCATCGTCTTATCGAGTCCGCCCCCGATAGACGCACGAGCCTCCGTGTTCCGGCCACCCCCGGATGGGAAAAAGCGTCCCGGGGCGGCGCCAAACAGCCACGCTCGCTCGCGCCCCCCTCGTTGTAGGCTCGTTCCGATGGCGAACGACAGCGGAACGACAGGCGTGCTCGAGCTCGGGCGCAACGTGTGGAAGCAGGCCAGGCCCGAGGCGGCGGGCATCCTGGTCGACGCGGCGGCGTATTACCGCGCGTTCTACGAGGCCGCGCTCTCGGCCGAGCGAACCATCATCTTGTCGGGCTGGCAGTTCGATCGCGGGGTGCCGCTGCTGCGGGGCGATGCCGTGCCGCCCGGCGCCGAGGTGCGGCTGCTCGCCTTCCTGAACCGGCTGTGCAAGCAGAAGCCCGAGCTCGAGGTGTTCATCCTCGCCTGGGATTTTCACGTGGTGTTCTCGCTCGAGCGTGAATGGATGCAGACGCTCTACTTCGACTGGGTCACGCATGAGCGGCTGCATTTCCGCTTCGACGACACGCAGGCGGCGCAGGGGTCGCACCACCAGAAGTTCGTGGTGATCGACCGGAGCATCGCGTTCGCGGGGGGCATCGACCTGTGCGAAGCGCGCTGGGACGACCGGAAGCACCGGCAGGACAATCCGTCGCGCGTGAGCCACGGCGTGCCGGCGAAGCCTTACCACGACTTGCAGGCCTACTTTGTCGGCTGCGACACGGCAGACGTGCTGCGCGAGCTGTTCGAGGATCGCTGGGCGCGCACGGCGGGGCCGAAGCTCGCCCTTCCCGATTGCAGGAATGGCACCCTCGCCAGCTACAGCCCGCGGGAAGGGCTGCCCCTCGGCGCGAGCGCGGTGGCCTTCAGCCGCACGGATGCGCGCGGGCCACGGCAATCGGTGCGCGAGATCGAAAGCGTGTTCCTCGAGGCGATCGCTGCCGCCGAGCGCCTGCTCTACATCGAGACCCAGTACTTCAGCAGCCACGCCATCAGCGAGGCGCTGCTCGCCCGCATGCGACAGCCGGAGAGGCCGGCGCTCGAGATCGTCATCGTGGTCAACGCCAAGCCCGAGGCCCTGAAGGAAGAGCTCGCGGTCGGGCTGCGCCAGACGAAGATCTTGTCGCAACTCACGCAGACGGCCGGCGCTTTCGGGCATCAGCTCGGCATCTACGGCTCACGCTGCGACGGTGACGCGCCGGATCGCCTGGCGACCTACATTCACTCGAAGCTGCTCATCGTCGACGACCGCCTCCTGTCCGTCGGCTCCGCGAACTGGACGAACCGGAGCATGGGTGTCGACACCGAGCTGCAGGTTTCGTGGGAGGCGACCGGCGACGCCGAGGCAGACCGGCAACTCTGTGAGCGGATCCGAGCGGTGAGGGTCAGCCTGCTCGAGGAACACGCGGGTCTCGAGGGCGCCGCCCCCGGTGCACCGACGGTCGATCTCGATAGCATCGAGGGGCTGGTGTCGCGCCTCGACCAGCTCGCAGCCGTCGACAACGCCCGGCTCATCCGGCACGCGGACGCAAGCGCCACCAAACAGCTGATATTAAAGCTCTTTGACCCCGAGGCGCTGCCCTTCGACCCGGCAGAGCCAGAGTACTCCGAGGACTCGGACGGGGCGGAAGAGGAGCGGCAGCCGCAGGGATTCATGGCTCGCGTGTCGTCTCTTCGAGACGAAGTGAAGGCGTTCGCGACTCGCGCGAGGCGCAGGCCGACCTGACGGGATGACGTGGCGCTCGGGGCGTAGCTGCTCGAGCGTGCGCTTTACCAATCTGCTGCGAGTGCTCATTTTATCGCGCCCTCGGCGCCCCGCGTGAGCGCCCTGTTCGATGCGGTGATCGCAACGCCACGCCGCGGCATTACCCAGTCGAGATCTTCGGGCTCGCCAGAGCCTTTGGCGCACCCGCTCGCGGGGCGCTTCCACCGCAGCTGGGTCCGCCATGTCGTTCCTCTCAATCATTTCTGCGCCCCCATCGGGCTCACCCCGGGGTTGGTCAGCGCTCGCCGTCTTCGCGCTGGCTGGAGCGGGCATCGCCTGCAGCGCCTCGGAGGACGGAAACACGCCAGGCCGGGTCGGCGGGGCTGCCGATCGGGGCGACGACTTCTTTGCGCCACCGCCCGCCGGCGGGGGAACCGGGGGCGGAACTGCCCCCGCACCGGGCCAGGGCGATTCAATGGGGAGTTTCGTCGACCCGCCGCAGTCGGGCAGCGGGCAAGTGAACGCCGATGACGCCTGCGTCGTCAACACGGCAGAGGCGGAGTTCGTCGAGCAGCCCGTCGACATCATCCTGATGCTCGACAATTCGGGCAGCATGGCAGACGAGCTCCAGGCCGTCGAAGATAACCTCAACGTCAACTTCGCCTCGATCCTGGCGGGCAGCGGCGTCGACTACCGCGTCATCCTCCTCTCGCGGCATCGTCGCGACTCTCGGGACGGGTCGGAAGAAGCCAGCACCTCGGTGTGCGTCACCACGCCGCTCAGCGCCCTCGACGACTGCACGGCGGCGCCCGAGCCGGCGTTCTCGGAGCGGTTCTTTCAGTACAGCACGAAGCTCGAGAGCGCTGACTCATTCGACGTGATGCTCGACACCTACCTTGCCCCTTTCGACGACGAGGACCAGTTCGATCACGCGCCCAACGGTTGGTCGGAGTGGCTGCGGCCCGGCGCCAAGAAGGTGTTCCTGGAGCTGACCGACGACAACGAGGACATGACGGCGGCCGAGCTCACGAGGCAGCTGACCACGATGGCCCCGCAACACTTCGGCAGCGACCCGGCGAACCCCACCTTCGTGTTTCACAGCATCATTGGCATCGCAGAGAAGACCCCCGCGACCGACGCCTATCTGCCGAGCGAGCCCATCCAGACGGGAATCTGCACCGGCAACGGCAATCAGGTCGAGAACGCTGGGCCCACGTATCAAGAGCTCAGTCGCCTCACGGGCGGGCTCCGCTTCCCGCTCTGCGAGTTCGACGCCTACGACGTCGTGTTCCGGACGATCGCGCAAGATGTCGTGCAGACCAGCACCATCGCCTGCGACTTCGAGATCCCTCCTCCGCCGCAGGGCTTGCAGCTCGATCTCGCGAACGTCGCGATTCAGTATGACCCTGGCGATGGCGGGACCCCCCTGCAGTTCGGACAAGCGCCGTCCGCCAGCGCTTGCCAGGCCGATGCGTTCTACATCGCCAACGAGCGCCTGAACCTGTGCCCCGAAACCTGCGCGGGCATCCGTCGTGATCCTCGCGCCAACGTCTCCGTGCTCTTCACGTGCGAGAGCCAGATCATCACCCCGCGCTGATCGGTCTCCCGTCAGCGGCTCGGCGGGGGATGACCGTGCACGAGCCAGCCCGGTGCGTCTCGATCGTGGCCACGGTTCTGGTAGGTGGCCGTCACCATCCGCTCGAACGAGCCCTCCAGTTCGAGCCGCACCGCCTCTGATTCCAGGTAGCCGAGCGCCCGCGCGATCGCCTCGAACGTCGCCAGCCCCGCCGGGTGGGTCGCCCGCCGCACTCCCCAGCGAGTCGGTTGCCCCGGCGGCAGCGTCACCGGCTGTGCACGCGCGACCGCCCCGATGCGCTTGGAGATTCGACTCGCCTGACGCCAGCTCCCGTCCGGGACCACGAGCGTCACCGGACGCGGGTCCTCGCTCCGGAACGCCTCGCTCAAGGGGCGAGCGTCCGCCCGCGGAAAAAGGACCAGGACCCGCCGCTGTTCATCGTGCAGGCGGTCGAGCTCGATCGTTTGTCCCCGTTGCCCGTGCACGTGCAGCTCGCTGTTCTCGAGCGCCGCCAGCGCCATCGGTCCCGTCGCCGTCGTCTTCGGTAGCTCCTTGTAGTGCATGATCAACACCACCCGGGTCTCGAGAGCGAGAGGCACCATGTGCGCGCAGACGCAGGCCGCGGGGTGCAGGCGACAGCGGGTGCAACGGACGGCGTGTTTGGCGCGATGTCCCATCCGGGGCGGCTTCTATCACGCTCGTCGGGCGAGCAGAACCAGTGGCCGTTCCGCCGGGGTGGAAGGCAAGCTCGCCTCAGCTCTGCCAAACGGCTCGTACCGCAACGCCGCCGAGCTGACCCCCAAGCTCGCGGAGGTATTGGCACGATCTTCGCTCCTCATGGGCGGCGTGGAGCGAGCGCGTCTCGACTGGAAGGGCTGCTGTCGGCACCTGTTGCAGGAGATCCAGGAGGATCAGATCACGAACGGTGCGGCGGCGCTGGCCTTCTACATGATCCTCGCGCTCTTTCCCTCGGCCATCTTTGCCCTGAGCGTGCTCGCCGATCTGCCGATAGCGCACCTGCAGCAGGCGGCGACGGACCTCATCCGCGAGGCGCTGCCCGGTTCGGCTGCCGAGTCGTTGACCAGCACGGTCGAATCCGTGGCATCTCGGCGAAGCACCGGGCTCTTGTCCTTTGGCTTTGCGTTCGCCCTCTGGTCCGCCACGAGCGGAGTCCACGGCCTGATGCATCAGCTCAACATCGCCTACGAGGTCAAGGAGAGCCGCAGTTTTCTGCGGGCCCGAGCGACGGCCGTGCTGCTGACGGTCGGTTTCTTCGGGCTGGTCCTCGGCGCGCTCGCGCTGATCATCTTCGGGGGCATCTTGCAGTCATACATCGGCGATCATCTCGGCTGGAGCGCAGCGCTGATCAGCGCGTTCGCCGTGCTGCGCTGGGTCATCATCATCGCGGCTCTGAACGCTGCATTCGCGCTCATCTATTTCCTCGGTCCAGACATCGAGCAGCGCTTCATATGGGTCACGCCGGGCTGCCTGACGGGTACCGCTTGCTTGCTGGTCTCATCGATCGCCTTCAAGGCCTACGTCGACAGGTTCTCGGACTACGGCGCGCAGTACGGAGCTCTGGGCGGCGTGATCGTGCTGCTCTTGTGGCTGTTCACCGCGGGCTGGTCGATCTTGTTCGGCGCGGAGCTGAACGACGTGCTGCGACGCAGAATGTGGGCCTGACGAGCCATCGCGGTCAGTGCACGCGCTGAACGAGCGGAAGCTCGAGACGACGCCGCCGCCGAACGTCGCGCTTGGCGCCTCTCCTCTCAGCCGCAGACGTTGCGGCACTGCCCGTCAATGCAGGCGAAGTGAGCCGAGTCCGTGCAATCGTCGTCGCTCTGGCAGCTGAGCAAGCACGTCGTCTCGACCGCTTCGCAGGCGTCGGTGGGGCCGCACGCTGCGCAGGAAGTGCCGGGCGCGGTGCCCTCAGGACATGCCTCGGAGCACCCGATTTCGGTGCAGGCGGTGACCGCACCGTCCTCGCACTGGCAGCTGTTGCAGCTGTACGGGTCGGGAACCGTAGCCCCATCGGCGTAGCGCTGACCTTCGACGACGCAGCCCGCGCCGCTGGGCACCGTCGGCGCGCAGGGGCCGTCCTCGACGCTATGCCAGCGGCCGTCGACGCAGATGAGCGCCACGTTCCAGGCTCTCCCCTGGTAGGTGGTCGGCACGCACACGCCCTCGTCGTCGTCGCAAGCGCAGCCCGCGTCCGGCTCGTCGAGCCCGAGCTCCGGCGTCTGGGACGGGCTGAAGCACGGCGTCGGCTCTGCCCCGATCTGCTGCCAGCAGGCCAGACTCGGGTCTTCGCACTCGACGCCCGGTGAAGCGGGCTGATAATTCGGCGGCGGCGGCGAGTTCGCAGGCAAGCAGATGCCGCCAGCGGCCTGACACGAGCGCCCGACGCCACCACCCGGTTCGCCTTGGCCCGCCCCTCCGCACGCCCCGCTCACCAGGATGCATGCCACCAAGCTGCTCAACACCACCGCTGGACCGAACGTTCGCGCCACCGAGACCTCCTCCGTTCTCCCCGACCATCGTTGCAGAGCAAGTTGGGTGCCAGTGAGCGCGAGCGCCGCTGCGCCCGTCCGAATCGGCGTGTCGAGACCGTCGGCGGGAGCCGCGGTGGAGCGCGCGGGAGCGCGGAACACGCCAGCGCTTTCGCGGCCTTGGAGATGACGCGAGCCCGCTTCGCGAGCCCGCTCGCGAGCCGCCAAGTGTCTCGCTTCGCGACGGTCGCGTGGGGGCTGCGATCCCCGCTGCCGTCGCCGCGGTGGTGTCGAGACGAGCATCCGCGTCGCGTCTGGCACAACCTGGCTCAGGGGGGGCGACATCCCGACGAGCCTAACGGGATGACCCCCCGGGCGCGACGCCGCTCGCGCGCCACACGCTGCGGCCCGACGCCGTGACCGCGGCGAAGGCGAGCTCGCACTCATCATTGAGCTGTCCGAGCTGTATGTCGGTGACCACCTCGCCCCCGAGCTCATCGCCGACCGCCACGATCCTGTCTCCGACAGGGTCCGGACCGCGGTAAATGCCGCGGCCGCCGCCATCCAGATCGGCTTCGAACACCACCGTGCCGGCGTCGTTGATGTCGACGGCGCCGAACGACGCAAACGCGCCCGTGCTGTCGGCCACGAGCGAGAGTGCCGGCGGGTCGCTGAGCGGCGTGGGATGGGCCGTGTACACGCCGAGCGCCACGTTCAGGTGTTCGGGGTCCTCGCCCTCCGGGCAGCGCAGCACGTCCACGTCCGGCGCCGTGCCGGTGAGCGCGAAGGCGACGAGCCCGGAGTCGTTCAGCGCGGTGTCCGGCTGTTGCCCGACGCTCACGCCCGCGATGGCCTTGAAGACGTCGTCGATGTCCGGCTCTGGATCGTCGAACAACAGCACGCCGCGCTGCAGGCCGCAGGCGCCGTGCTCCATCTGCATCGCCACGGTGCCTGCCGCGTTCACGTCGAGCTCCTGGTTGTTGTAGAACGCGCCCGTGCCCGTGCGCACCACAGCGAGGCTGCCGCTCACGGGCCCGCGGTAGAGCGCGCCATGACCGTCCTGGATAGAGCTGAAGGCCACGGTGCCGTTGGCAGCGATGGCGATGCGGCTGCTCGCCTCGAGCGCGCCATCGTCGGCCAGCCCTCCGCCGGCCTCCGGCGCATACAACACTGTCGGGCCGCTCCCGTCCGTGTCCGTGGCGAAGGCACCAAAGAATGAGCCGCTCGTGGCCGTGGCCGCGATGAACGCGAGCGCTCCCTCGCCGTCGAGCGCCAGGCGCCCCACGCGCTCGAGCCCCCACAGCGACACGTCGAGCGCGGTGAGCGCGCCGCCGCTTCCGAGGAGCAGTCGCTCGACGCCGCCGCTGTCTGCGCCCGAAAAGGCGACGAGCCCCTCGTCGTTCAAGGCGACCGCCAGCGGCGCGATCGTGAAATCCCCGCTGCTCGACGCGATGGCCGTGAAGCTCAAACCTCCCTCACAGCCGCCGCCGCAGGAGCGCGGCGGATGGTGGCCCCGATGACGACGGCGATGGGTGTGGTGCTTCTTCGGGGGTCGCTGCTCGACGTCAGGCCGCGCCGCGTGAGACCCGGCGCCGCCATCGGGCTCTCCTCCATCGCCGTCGCCCTCGCGCGCCCCGATCGGCAGCGCGGCGGCACTGCCACGGCGTCCGCCATGCGGTCGTAGCTCGTCGAGCGCCTGTTCGACATGGCTCGTCGCCGCACCCCCCGACGGTGCCTCTGACGGTGCCTCCGCGGCGCAAGCGTGCACCCCGGCGGCGGCCACCACCAGCGCCAAACCCTTTGCCCCCAACCCCGTCGCTGTTGCACGCTGCATCACAGACTCCTCATCATCGCTCCTTCTCTTGACGCAAGAGAGCCCGCCGGCGCTGCGTTAATTGGTCCTTCCCAAGACCTCGACGGGCCTCCGGGTGCCGGGTGACCCACGCGGCCCCGGCGGTCTGTGATCCGACGATGCTCGGCGCCCGAGCGTGTGACGAAAGGTCTCGGGGTGACCGCGGCTCCGGACGAGATGCACGCTCCCGCCCGCGCTCCACCGGAAAGCCACGCCAGCACTCCCGGCCGGCGGCGCCCCACACCTTGACGCAAACCAGCGCCGGGCGGACATTACCGACGCATGGGGTGGCTCGACTTTCGGCGTTGCGTGTCGCTGGCGACCCCGTCGCTGTCTCCACGGTCAGAGCAGCAGGTGGCGCTCGCCATCGCTCTGGCGTCGGCGACGCTGGTGGCGTGCGACGCACCTCGGGAAGAGCAGGCGGCGCCGCCCGATCCCCGATTCGCGACTCTGCTCCAGACCGCGTCCGACTTTGGCCGATTGCAGGGTGAGCAGTGGGCCGTCAAATACTTGTCGCGCGTCGACGGCCGAACGCCGCCGGAGCCACTCGATCAGGCGTGCACGTTCCAGAACACCGCTCAGTTCCCGCTGCACATGGAGTTTCTGAGGACCTTCCCTGGCCTGGAGACGCTCGATTTTCAGGCGTACCTGTCGCTGGTGATGAAGCGCGACTCGCGCGTGTTCTGGGCCGGCGAGCTGCGTCCCTTCTCTGGCGTGCGTCATCCGCGCACGGGCAGAACGGGAGTGATGGGCATGTTCGTGTACGCCGACGGGCACGAGCCGCTCGAGGCCGACGAGATCGTCGAGCTGTATCGGCGCATGGAGGGCTGCATCCCCTACGCGCGCGACTCGCTGGTGCTGGTGGGCGCCGACACCGAACAGGCGGCGCGCTTCAGCGAACAAGCCGAAGGCTTGGCCCAGGTCGGGATCAGCGTCGCCGACCACGCCGATTTGGCCCCGGGAGTCGCCGCCGAGGCTTACAGCGTCGGTGAAGGCTACGGTTATCTGCGCATCGTTCCGCCCGGCGAGGAGCTCCCGGTGAACGTGGGTCCGCGCGATCTGCTGGTCATCGAGGCTGCCTCGGAAGACATCGGGCTCGTGGCGGGCCTCGTCACCGCGCTGCCCCAGAACGTGCATAGCCATCTCAACCTGCGTCTGCGCGAGAAGGCGGTGCCGAACGCGCGGATTTCGAGCGTCTTCGACGACCAGGCGCTGATGGGCCTCGACGGGCGCCTGGCGCGCGTGCGCGTTGAAGCCGACTCCGCCGCGGTCGAGCCCACCACGCTCGAGGAGGCCGCGGCGTTCTGGATGCTGCGCGTTCCACCCATCGTGTTGCCGGCGCCGAATTTCGAAGAGGCCCGTCTCTTACCCCTGGGGTCGCTGGTGGCCGCCGACGCGACGGCGTACGGGCGCAAGGCTGCGAATCTGGGTGAGCTGTATCGCGCGCTGCCGGAGGCGAACCGTGTCAGCGGCTTCGGGATCCCCTTCTCCCGTTACGAGGGCTGGATGCGAGACAGCGGGCTCGCCGAGCGCGTCACTGCGCTGCTGGCCGAGCCGCGCACCGGCGCAGACGCGGCCTATCGCCGCTCGGCTCTCGAAGAGCTGCGCGATGCGATCGAGACGGCAGACGTGCCGCCAGACCTCATCGCCGAGCTGGCCGCGACCGCCGAGCAGGTGTTCGGCACGGCGTCGAAGACGCTGCCGCTCCGGTTTCGCAGCAGCAGCAACGTCGAGGACGGCGAGCGTCTGAGCGGCGCCGGGCTCCACGACTCCGCGCGCGGCTGCCTGGCGGACGATCTCGACGCGGACACGTCCGGGCCCTCCGCGTGTCTGTCCGAAGCGGAACGCGAGGCGCTCGAGGCCGAGCTCGAGCGGCGGCGGGCGGAGCTCGAGGAACATCCCGAGCGTTCCTGGCTCGTCGACGTCATCGACGACCTGTCCTCCGATCTGACCAGAGAACGCCCTGTGTCGCGCGCCCTGAAGAAGGTCTACGCGAGCCTCTGGAACGACCGCGCGTTCGAAGAGCGGGCCTATTTTGGCGTCGCTCAACAGCTGGCGTCGATGGGCGTGATGGTCAACCCTTCGTTCGTGCTCGAGCGAGTCGACGCCGTCGCGGTGACGAACCTGGCGGAGACAGAAGGCGGCGAGCCGTACACGCGGCTGGTGTCGCAGAGCGGCGGCCAACCCGTGGTGCGGCCGCTCGATCCGACGCTCGCTGCAGAGACGATCACCTTCCGCGCCTCCGCTGGCGGCGTGCGAGACGTGCAGCTCCTGGTCCCGTCCTCGCTCTCTCCATCGCCCATCTGGAGCACGGCGCAGCTCACGGAGCTCGCGCAGCTCGTGGCCCTGGCGCAGGAGCATTTCGAGGCCCACGTCTACCCGGACATCGAGCCCTTGCGGCTCGACCTGGAGATCAAGGTGACGAACGACGATCGCATCGTGATCAAGCAGGCACGGCCTTACGTCTCGGTCGAACCGTGAGCGCCAGCGTCGCTGGCTTCCCGCTGGTACGAGTCTCCCTGACCCTCCGAGCTTGCCCTGTGAGAGCGCACCCATGAAAAACTCCTTCCGCCTGTTTCCCGTGTCCCGCTGCATCGCGTCTTCGGTGGCGTCCTCGGCGCTGATCGGCAGCGTTCTTCTGGCCTGTGGCTCCGACGAAGGCGGCGACGGCATCGCCTCGGGCGGCGCGGCGGGCCGAGGCAACGTCGGGGGTGCAGATTCCGCTGGTGGCTCGGGCGCAGGGCGAGGTGGAAGCGGTGCCGCTGCGGGCGCGCCCGTCGGCGGCTCGGGCAGCACGTCGACCGAGGTCGTCGACGCGGGCCTGGCGGGCAACAGCTCGGGGGTCGGCGGCGACGGCGACGCCGGAGGCAGCGGGCCCGGCGCGGGTGGCGCGGGCGGCGACGCCAGCGCGAGCGGAAGCGGCGGCGCGGGGGGCGAGGGTGCCAGCGGCGCGGGCGGAGGCGGCGCGGGCGGAGGTGGCGCGGGCGGAGGTGGCGCGGGCGGCAGCGGCGACGTCGGCGACACCATCGAGAGCTGCTTCGCGGGTTTGCGGGCGCTCGATGGCTCATCGCAGATCCCGACCCGCGAAAACGTCGGCGAACAGGTGCGCCTGCGCCTCGCCCTGGAGACTGCCGACCGCATCAGCACGGCCGGCACGTTTCCCTGGCGGGCCGTGCGCCTCGGTCTCGAGATCGACGGCGCCCTCATCTGTCTCGACGAGGCCGCGCTCGCCAGCGCCTACGCGCTGTCGCTCCACAACTGCGAGGACGTCCTGACATTCGAATTCGGCGGGCTGCGCTACGAAATCACCGACCCCGACGAACCGAGCGGCGCGGCCGGCGCGAACCTCACGCTGTTCTCGGGCGCGGACCCGGTGCGGGGGCCCCTTCCGCTCTCGACGACCGCATGCGTCCCCGGCGGCAGCGCGATCATGCAATGCCGCAGCGGCGGGCCCTGCTGAGGGCTGGGGGCGCCAGCTCTTCGACCTCGGTCGTCTGGCGACCTCGCCACGCCCGCGGGCGCCGTTGCCTGGGGTCAGCGAGGCTGGGGTCAGCGAGCCTGGGGTAGGCCAGCTCGGCTACTTGTGTGCCCGAATCATCACGCCCCAGCCCATGCGGCGAAGCCCGGGCACCGTCCCCAGTTTGCGGTCTAGCGCGAGCAGGGGATCCGTGAGGCGTCCGATGCCTAGCCGATCGAAGTCGATGAGATCGGGAAACCCGAGGAGCGGATAGGCGAGATAGCCAAAGAAGCGCGTCTCGTCGATGTTCAGCGCCTGGCTGACCAGGCGCTGGATCTCCTCGGCGCGGAAGTTCTTGTGGTCGGCATCGAAATGGTCGGTGCGCCGCGCCAGATAACGAGGAAGCGTCGACACGAGGGTCTTGTTGGGGTCGAGAACGACGGCCAGCCCCCCCGGCTTGAGCACACGGGCGATTTCGCCCAGGCCGAGCGCGGGCTCTGGCAGGTGATGGAGCAGCGCCCGTGCATAGACGATATCAAACGTGTTGGCCGCGAACGGCAACCGGCAGGCGTCGGCTCGAGCCAGCACGTGGTCATCGCCGGTCGCATCCAGCCGTCGTTTCGCGTGGGCGAGCATCCCGCCGCTCACGTCGATGCCGACATAACGCTCGACGGGCAACGCCCGCCGCCGCACGAACTCGAGGAAGGCGCCCGTTCCACAGCCATCATCGAGAATGGTGCCGCGTGGTGCCGCCAGCTCGATCAGCTGCTGCATGGTGTCTTCGTGGTACTTGATCGAAGACGCGCGTTTGTAGCGAACCTGGTCGTACTGATCCGCCACGTGGTCTTGCGTGGCGACTTCACTGGCGTTGAGCTGGCTGGTCTTCCCGATCAACCGAGGAATTCCGCCGTCGACGGCGAACGCTCGCGAGCACGCGCTGCAAACGATCGAGGCGCGCGCCTCGTTCCCTTCGATCGCGTCTGCCTGCGCCTGGTCGTCGCCGCTCGGAAGCAGCCTGGCGTGACAGTCGGGGCAGCAGAGAGGGGCCGAGAGGGGCCGAGAGGTTGGCGTCTGGGGCTGCAGCATGGCGACCGACTATGGCGGCATCTCCAGAGGGCCGCAACATGAGTACCTCTACATTGGGAGAAACCCGGCGCGGCTCTTTCAGGTAACGGCGGGTTTCTCCTACTAGTAGCGCTTGGGAGCCGTCTCGATGGCCTCCAGCACGTCCTCCATGCTGCGGTCGATTCCGATGGTCTTCAGGTACCACTGAATCGACGGGAAACGCGGGTGGTTGTCCCGCTCGATGAGGTCCAGAGCGAGGCTGCGCGTCATGGCGCCGTTCCGGATCTGGTTCGATCGGAAGGTGTCGTTCTCGGTCATGCCCGCGATGGTGTGGTAAATGTAGTTGTAAAATGGCGCGGTGCCGTCGCCGATGCGCCACAAGCTCTCGGTGTCCTCCGCCCGCTCGAAGTCGTACGAGCCGAGCAGCGTGTCCGCGATGGTCGGCTCATCCCACGGGATGTAGCCGTAGAGGTTGTGGTAGTCGCGCTTGATCAAATAGTAGTACGCGAAGGCCTTCGCCGAGTCGAAGAGGGAGCGGTTGAGATAGCGAGGATTGTGGAGGAACTCTTTGCCGTAGAAGCGAGCCAACCCGAGCTTGTGTCCCATCGGTAGGGTGTAGGCGTGATCTCGATCGTGAATCACCGGAGCCACACCCGCGAAGCCGGTCTTGAAATCGGTGCGCTCCAGCAGGTTCTCGCACAGGAACGCCAGCTTTACCCCGAGCTGCTGGCGAGCTCGATTGAGGTAATAGAAGTAAGCCTTGTCTCCGGCCATGAAGAGGGGGACGGTGCCGAGCGAGGGGCGAGCCAACCAGGCTTCGACGTTCGTCCGGATGTACTCTCGCTTCTTCGGGATGTCCGCCGAGACCAGGATGTGTTCGATGCCGAGCCTGCCGCAGATGCGGGAGACGTTGCGACGAGCCAGATCCGTCACCATCCCCCAATCGTAGGTGTAGGCGACGGGGGTCATCCCCAGCACGGTCTTCAGATAGTGCAGACCGAAGATGCTGTCGCGGCCTCCGCTGACGCCGACGATGCAGTCGGGGCGCCCATCTCCCCTCCGATGCGGCGCCACCAGCGCTTCCAGGGCAGCGTGACCTCGGACGCTGATGGGCTCATGGGCTCGGCAATAGGCGCACACGCCCTCCGCGTCGAAGTCGACGAACGGCATCGTCTCCGGCAGCACGCAACGCGAACAACGCTTCAGCCTCTCGCGCATGGAGACGTGCGGGAAACGCTTCGCAAATCGCTCTGCATCGAAAGGCGCTGCGGAGCGTGGTGCCCGGGGTACGATCGGTTCGGGCGATGCACGATCCGTCAGGGTCCGCGCCTGCTCTCTGACCGTGAGCGGCGCGGGGGCGGCGGGCTCGCCGTCCGCGGCGGTCAGCGAGAATGGGGTCACCCGGAGCGTTCCGAGGTCGACCACGAGGCCCTGACCGGGGCGCACGTGGGTGGCCTCGGCGGCCCCAAATTCAGGGTGCCGGTCGCCGAATTGGCTCAGGATGTAGCTCTCCGAGGCGAACACGAAAGCAGACCCGCTGCGATCGGTGCGGTAGTAGAGCGAACCGTTGTTGGTCGCCAGCACCAGCGCGTCGAGGTCGGTGAACAGCGCGGCCACGCTCGCCGCTCCGTCCAGCTCGGCGAAGGTCCGCCGTGTGGCCTCGGGGAGGGGCTGGCCGCGGCCGAGCTGATCGCGGAGCAGGGCGAAGATGATCTCCGAATCGACCTCGAGCGCTCGGCGGAGCTGGCCGTGGCGCTGCCATAGATCGACGTGATTCACGATGATCCCGTTGTGAATGCCGGCGATTCCATCGACCGTGACGGGCTGATTGTTGCGGTTGATCTCGCGCCCCCCGTCCGTGACCAAGCGCGAATGACCGATGAAGGCCACGCCGCTCGGGTGCCGCCGAGCGGCGCTTCCAGAGAGCAGGGTCCGATAGCCCGGAGCCGTGATCATTCTTCGGGCGGAGACGGCGGCCTTGTACACCAGGAGCTCACGCTCGTTGGCGAGCGCCAACCCAGCGGCCTCCTTCCCGCGCGATTCCGACAGCAAGAACAGCTGCTCTACGCAGGCCTGGAGCTGTGACACCTCGCGCAGGTTCGAGCCATCAGCCAGCACTGCACCAAAGATACCGCACATGCATCAACCCTCGCGCTTGCGCGCCGTCACGTAGCGAACGTCGGCCGTGGGCACATACACTGCCCCCGCCGCGACCGCGCTCTTTTGCACCCGCTCGCTCAGACGACGCGGAATGATGTCAGGAAACACGCGTTGCAGTTTGTAGACGAGGAAGCCCACCTTGGCCCACTTGCCCTTGGCGGTGGACCGCGACACCTCGAGGCCGAGCTCGCCCTCCAGCAAGAAGGTGAGCGACCGCTGGTTGAAAAAGCCGAGGTGCTCGGGAGGCGTCATGAAGGCCCAGCGGCGCCCGAGCAGGCGCGCCGTCGCCGCGCCAATGTCTGGCGTCGAGAGCAAGAGCGCGCCGCCCGAGCGGAGGTGACGGACCAGCTGGCGCAGCACCGCTTTCGGGTCCCACAGGTGCTCGATCACGTCCCACATCACGATCGCGTCGAAGAAATCCGGCGCGAAGGTCTGATCCTCGACGAAGCCAGTGAATATGCGGCGGGCGGCCTCGGGGTTCTTCGCGCGGGCGGCGTCGGTCGCGTGCGCGGAGACATCCAGCCCCCACATTTCGTAGCGTTCGCTGGCCAGCGCCAGAAAATCGCCCGTCGCACAACCCGCCTCGAGGACTCGCCCACCGGCGGGCACGCCCGCTCGCGCCAGCAGAGCGAGCCGACGCTGGCCCTCGCGCTGCTGCGCGAACTCCTCGTCGTACTTGCCCCGAGCGAAATAGCCGGCGCCGTAGAGGGCGCGCAGCTCGTCGGCGCTCGGCTGCTCGCGGACCTGGACGAAGCCGCAGGCGTCGCAGCGATCGAGCGTCGAGCCGCGCACCTCGAAATGAAGGCGAAGCTTCGTCGAAGAACAGAGCCGGCAGGCGTCTCGAGGCATCGCGACCGTTTTCTAGCAGAGTCCAAACGGCTCGCCTCAAATTCGTGGGCTCGGCGTGGGCTCGGCGCGCTTCACGCGCTGGCCACCAGCGAGCAGCATCGTCACCGCCGGGGGTGGCCCCGGGACCGCGCGGCGGATCTCGCTTGCTTTGCGTGTCGGTATTTCTGGACTTCTGCTACGACCCTACCCGGGTATGACCAGCGAGCAGTCCGTGGCCACAACCCCGGCGGGTCCCCTGCCGCGCCCCGATTCGACGCGCGGAGGCTGCCGGATTAGCATCGTGATTCCAGCCTACAATGAAGAGCGCGGGATCGGTAATGTCCTCGTCGCGCTGCGCGATAACACGCCGGCGGGCGTCGACGAGATCATCGTGGTCGACGATGGCTCGACCGATCGCACGGGAGAGATCGCCGAAGCCGCCGGTGTGCGCCTGATCCGGCAGCCGAGCAATCGCGGCTACGGTGCCGCCCTCAAGACGGGGATTCGCGCGGCGAGCGGCGAATACATTCTCACCCTCGACGCCGATGGCCAGCACCGGCTGGAAGACGTGATCAAGCTGTGCGCCGCCGTGTGCGGCGATCTGCCCGCAGATTGCGTGATCGGCCATCGCACGAAGCTCGTCCACTCGCCGCTGTGGCGCATGCCCGGCAAATGGTTCTTGACGCGCCTGGCGCGGCTCCTCACGCGCAAGGAGATCCTGGACCTCAACAGCGGCCTGCGCGCCATGCGGCGCGACGTGATCATGCGCTACATGCACCTGTGTCCCTCCGGGTTCTCTTTCTCCACCACGAGCACGTTCGCGCTCGCCTCGCGGGGCTACCGGCTCGAGTTCGTCCCCATCCAGGTCGAACGCCGCATCGGCAAGAGCAGCGTGACCGTCGCGACCGGCTTTCAGACGATCTTGCTGATCCTGCGTCTGGCGAGCCTGTTCAACCCGCTCCGGGTATTTTTGCCACTGTCGTTCTTCTTCATCGTCGGGGGCACCCTCTGGACCATTCCCTACCTGCTGGATGGGCAGGGCATCACCGTCGCCGCGATGCTCGCCGTCTTGACCGGTGTCACCCTGTTCGGTCTTGGCTTGATCTGCGATCAAGTGGCGCAGCTTCG